>Ga0265595_1000344_pt1 | contig 43707 bp, 48 predicted proteins | sample saktaG_15_FD_190148 | JGI IMG/M metagenome (GOLD analysis project Ga0265595, IMG submission 190148) | Saline water microbial communities from Sakinaw Lake, British Columbia, Canada - sak_2013_06_06_50m | ecosystem: Environmental > Aquatic > Non-marine Saline and Alkaline > Saline ...
CTCGAATTTGTAGTTTGGTTGAAGGAAGTGCCCGCTGCGTCTGTGCCGGTTACTTGCGCTCCCTGGATGACCGGGCCGGTGGAGGAGTTCTCGTGGACATAGAGTGTCAGGGTGACCTGTTGAGGTGCTTGCTTGACCAGGTAAGCATGTTTGGTATCCGCGGAGGTTATGCTCTGCGACCAGGGATTGGTATTATAGCCGCTCCTGGAGGCGTTTAAGCTCCATGTTCCCGGTATCCCGCTGATGGCAACATAGCCGCTCGAATTTGTAGTTTGGTTGAAGGAAGTGCCCGCTGCGTCTGTGCCGGTTACTTGCGCTCCCTGGATGACCGGGCCGGTGGAGGAGTTCTCGTGGACATAGAGTGTCAGGGTGACCTGTTGAGGTGTAGGTGGTGTAACTTGAGCGACCTTTCTTAGCCAATTTTCGGCCGACCAACCCTGAAGTCCATCACTCCAACGTATGAGCCATCGGTTGTAATTTTCGCAGTAAACAGGCCCATCTTGAACCACGCCTAAAGCCCCATCAAACTTGGCTCCAATCCTAGTGCCGCAGGGAGCATCACGAAGTAAAAGGCCTGAGCTTCCCGTGTTGTATACCTCTACATTGTTGCTGATACTGAATGTAGCAGCGCTGGCAGCATTTGGTGTGATAATACCAATTGTTGTGCAGACCAGTGTAATCAAAAATGTCATTAATCCGGCAATACGGAATATGCTTAATTTTCGCATTACGTAATCCAATCAACTGTTGTTGTTATAAGTTACCAGCTGCTACTACCACAAATTACAGGCCACTAAAAACAAGAGCGTTTTCTATGTCGGGATGTCTACTTCAATATATTCGATTATATATCGGTAGAAGTTATTTATCATCCATGGGCCGTATATTCCGCTGGTAATGACACACGATAAGACCCAGAGGAGAAACGCTTCTTTATTCGTTGCCCATATCCTTAATCCCCCCGGTTGTTGTTGCTGATAGACAGGTTGAGGTTGTCTTTGTTGTTGCCACTGAAGAGGCTTCCCACAATTTAATCAAATCTCTAATCCCTGAGCAACTGATGAACCACAATTAGGATATTGATATGTTTGGTGCGTACTACCACCACAATTCGGCTGAATCTCCCAGTATAAGCCAAACAGACTAAGTTATCAACAACAATTCCCACAAGATAATTACCGCCGTACGTTCAAAGGGGCTTGCCCTTTTTCTGCTTTGGTTATCTCGGTTCTGCTGCTGGAAAGACATCTCCATCCATTTTATCGGAAGGTCAACAATACTTTTGTAGTATCCATCTCCCGCCAAACCTAAAACAGTATCAGTTTAGTTTGATTGTTTTATCTTACAACGAATCAGCACCACATTTGGCACTCGAAGTATTTTAATAAAGGCTTGTTACCAAATTTATACTTAAATCTCATTTTGCCTTAACTTGGCCAGTGCCGCCGCAATTGGGACATTGAATCTGTCCCTTACCATCGCAGACACCGCAGGTGGGATTACTTAAAACACCGGATAATTTGCCGTGACCGCTACATCTATGACACGTTATCGAACCATTCCCATGGCAGGTAGGACAATTCATCATTTGCCTCCTATTAATTATGTTCAATAGTTATATTATTTATAGGCGTAATGCGTCAAGCTACAGTCTCTGATTTGTCCATTTACTGCCTATCGGGTGCCCGTTTTGCTAACGGCGAGTTGATCCCACCAACTCTGTAATGGCACACAATCATCCAATTTCAGTGTCAATCAATTTCCATTTTGCTTTTGGGCCCCTCGTCACTTTTCCACCATGCGGACAGGATTGGGTTTCATAATCCTCCATGCAAAATTCGCCCACAGCTTCCGCACCTTTCTTTTATCTGCGCCATTTTAATCCCCCTATTTCAGCCATGCTACTCTCTTAGCATCCCGACTGTCTTAATGGGGGGCAGTATAGACCATTATATCACCAACTCATACATATCTAAGCAAACGTCCGTATCTATCTGTTTCCGAGATATCCTTTTCCGACTTCTTTATCGGCTAATAATTCACGGTTATTTTCGCTGGCCTTCCTTTACAAAATACTGTAAGGGTTTAAACGGGTGGACTGTTTCCGGCGTATCTATCCCACTATAACGAACCATATTCTGCCGACCCTCGATATCGACCGCAATTGTATCACCGTCCACAACACTGACCACTTTTGCATTACCGGTGTTTGACGATGGATTAGCTTGCTGGGAAAAATTAGCAATGCTGCAAGCTGCCAAACACACGACGAAAACTGGAATGAAACTGGATTAAAACTGGGTGGGCTATGAACATATGTTTAGAAATGTAATAATATAGAGGTATGGTTTTTATGTTTTGTAGGTTCTTACGCCTCATGTTGTCTGCTGATGATGCATTTACTCGCAAAGCGCGCCACAAATCATCGGATATTACCATCTTTCGCGTTCGTTTGACATAGTCCACTACATGATAAATACTATGATGTTTGTTGAATTGAGGTATTTTGCGAAGGGGTTCAATCAATAATATTTTCTTACTTATAAACGTTTGATTTGGAGGTATGTAAATGGCAAAAATTTCAAGACCCGTGCGACCCTTGGCTGATGTTAATGTCTTACCGCAAAAAAATGGTACGAGTGAGGTGGTTGTATGTTTTATGCCCGATCCTGATATTATAGTTGGAGAGGGCAACTCACGGGCTTTCATTGCCCTGGATGCCTCAACCTCCCTAAGGAAAATGTATGGGTTTGGCGGCCCGTTTGGTGGGGATCCCAATTATGTTGAAGCTGTAGCCAGGAAGCTGGGCAGTATTCTTACCTCTGTAACCAAGTCAGGTAAAGTTTCAGGCATTTACTGGGCAGTCAGCCCTGATGGAAGCAAGATAGAAGAGATCGGTGAGTTTGACGATGCGAGCTGGAAAGCAGCATCAATAACGGGTCCTAAAGTGGAGAAATGGGGCAAAGGCACAAAACTGCTACCCGCCATTCAGTACGGGGTTGATAAACTTGCTAAGAGTTCTGATTGGACAATGGGGGTAATCATAACAGATGGCATCATCGAAGACGAGAAGGACTGCATTAATTACTGTCTGATATTGGGCAAGGACCTCGCAAATGGAAAGATTAAACCGATCAAACTGGTACTCATTGGAATAGGTGACGAGGTTGATGAGGGACAGCTTGAGCGGTTCGATGATATGTTTGAGGGCTCCGGTATCGAATATGATCTTTGGTCCAAGGGGATGGTAGCGTCCATGCAGGACGAAGCGGATATTTTAGGTGTACTTTACGGTGAACTTATGGATGAGGATACTATCATTGCCCCCACTGGACGAGTCGAAAGCGGCGGTGGAAAGACTATTGAAACTTGGGCAGATGGCATGCCCGGAAAATTCAGGTTCATGCTCCCCAAAGGTGAATCTAAATTCATCATTTATGCGGGGTCAAAGACTGTGGAGCAGGATATTTCGGAAGCTTTAAAGACACCATAGACAGTCACATCTATGAATTTGTTTTTGGTCGTTTTTACTGAGTATAGTTTATTTGTACCCTAAAATTGGGGAGGTAAATTGCATGGGACTATTTGATAGGTTATCGGGTAAGGTAAAACTTGGCTCAACGGTTCCTGATTTACATGGGAGTCGTGGAAAAAGCTATCAGCTGCCCAGCACTATTGTTGCCAAAGAATTTGGTGAAGTAGATGTGCTGCGCTTGAAGGACCACACGGACGTAGTATTCACTATATTAATGGAACCTACGGGTGCGGGTGCCGAAGGCTGGCAGACCGGTGTGGCTCTTGATGCCAGCATTTCCATGCAGGAATCCTATGGTAGGGGACTGGAGGCTGGATCGGTAGGCGATCCGCCCGATTCACTAATTGAAGAATATAAGACGAGAGGCTGGATGAAAACGGTAAAGCACAAGGGTGTAAAATACCAGGTTCCAAAGTCCGAAGCGAAGGAAGACCTTGTACTGCGGGGGCATTTCAAGTGGTCGAGCAATGAGGTAGAACCACTAGCCAGGAAAATGACCGAATACCTGGCCGCAAACCTTGACTCTAAAGGCAACACCACTGCTATTTATTGGGCGTGTGGTGATGGCAGTTCTATAGAGGTCATCGGGGATTTCAATGTTAGCGAATGTGCGGCAGTCTTATTCTCAGGGCCAAAATCAGTCGAGTTCGGTACCGGCACCCTGCTTACGCCGGCGCTCAATTACTTTGTTGAACGATACAAAGCTGCCCCCTATGGCATGTTTATTTTTATTACTGATGGTGAACTTGACGATATGGATGCAATCAAAACGGCCACAATTACTCTTTGCAAGGAGATACAAGCGGGGACACGTAACCCACTTAAGTGCGTACTTATCGGTATCGGGAGTGAGATTAACGAGGATCAGATGGCTGAGCTTGATGATTTGGATTCGGGCACCGATATTGATATCTGGGACCACAAAATAGCCAGGGATATGCGGTCGCTTATGGAAATATTCGCCGAAGTAGTTGATGAGAATCAAATAGTAGCTCACACGGCGCGTATATATGACTCATCCGGCAACATAGTTAAGAATTTTACAGATGGGCTGCCAGCTAAAGTGAGCTTCTCTTTACCACCAGATGCAGCCTGGTTTGAGCTTGAGGTCGAGGGTAGAAGAATAAAACAAAGTCTGTCGTCATAGTACACAAGGAGTAGCGATTATGAGTTCTGTTGCGCGCAGGTTACCCATTTATTTACTGGTCGACTGTTCTGAATCCATGGCCGGTGATGGCATAGAGGCAGTAAACAGTGGTATCGACACTCTTGTGGCTGATCTCAGGGGCAATGCGCAGGCTCTCGAAACTGCCTGGCTAAGTGTGATTACTTTCTCCAGGGAAGCAAAACAGGTGGTACCTTTGACCGAGATGCTTGATTTTCGTATACCGAAACTATCAGTACGCCCGGGCACGGCCTTAGGTGCAGCCATCAAGTTGCTAGTTGAACGCACAGAGCAAGAAATCGTTAAAACGACAGCGGACGTAAAAGGGGATTATCGGGCTTTGGTATTACTGCTCACGGATGGGCAACCTACAGATGAGTGGGAAAAGGCAGTTGCCCTGTTAAGATCGGAAAAAGTGACAAAAAGAATAGCCAACTTTTATGCTATAGGCTGCGGAAATGACATTGACTTCGATATTTTGCGACGAGTCTCTGACATAGTGCTTTGGCTTCCGGAGCTTACACCTGAGTCATGGCGCAAATTCTTCGTGTGGTTAACGGCGTCTATTCAGAGCGCCAGCGAGAATGTAAATAGTAAAAAACCGTTAGCGTTGCCTGAACTGCCACCATTTATGCGGGATGCCAATAAGAGAATTGAGGGGATGGAGTTACCCCGTGGTGGGCCGGCACGCCAAGTTTTCTTACATGCAACCTGCGTCAAAAAGAAACTACCCTATCTGATGCGGTTTTCACGGATACCGGATGGTGACGGTTACCAGGCTGTTTCAGCGCACCCCATAGATATTATGGAGGATGGCGATGCACAGTTATTGCCCCGCATCAACACATCTTCATTACGGGGGTGCCCACCCTGCCCCTATTGCGGAAACCCTAGCGCAGCCATGTGTCCGTGCGGTACCCTTCTCTGCTCTCCCAAGGATATTCAGGAAATCAAAGAACCAATTACCTGCCCCCACTGCAATGCCAGCCTTCAGGGTTTCACTAAAGCTGATGGGGGATTAGATGTTTCGCAAACACAGGGCTGATGATACATGGCTACAATTACTTGATATAGAAATAGCGGTCAGGAATTATTGTGTTGACTAGAAGATTACCAATCTACCTGATAATAGACACCTCCAAGTCAATGGCGGGTGATTCTAATCAACCTATTATTGGATTAAAAAGAAGTGACCTGTTGTCTCCACCCCCATCAAGTATTGAAGTAGTCCAGTAAGAACAAATTGAACTTATCCCATATGAAGAATTACCATGTTAAACAAATATTAAGGAGGATTAATTAATTATGTCACGCAGGTTACCGGTCTACTTGATGCTGGATACGTCTGGTTCGATGGCGGGCGATCCTATCGAAGCTGTTAGAGACGGTGTAAAATCCTTGATAGCAGACTTGAAAACAGATCCGCAAGCGAATGAAACGGCATTCCTCTCAGTCATCACATTTGACAGCGTTGCTACCCAGGTGGTACCACTAACGGAAATGATGACCTTCAAAGAGCCTGTGCTTGAGGCACATGGTAGTACATGCCTGGGAGACGCATTAAAGTTGCTCCTGGATTGCTATAAGAAGGAAGTGGTTGTGAAAACATCGGAAACTCAAAAGGGAGACTATAAACCCCTGGTCTTTTTGATGACAGATGGGCATCCGACGGATGACTGGGAAAAGATAGCTGATGAGATAGGGGTCAAGGTCAGGAGTAATAAGATGTTCGCGAAATTCGTGGCCCTGGGGGCCGGTAGCGGCGCGGATACATCTGCACTCAAACGCCTTACTGATGATGTGCTCGTGATTCACGAACTGAAAGCTGATGCTTTGAAGGCCTATTTCAAATGGGTTTCAATGTCAATAGTAGAAGGGTCAAAAAGTGCAGAGGTTGCAGCGGGGGGGAGCCCGGATCTTCCGCCACCGCCACCAGATATTGAAATTGTCCCTTAATATACGGATCGATAGCTTCAGTAGTATTGAGCGTATCTTTGATTGGATAGAGTTGGTGTAATGAACGAATCGCAAAAAGAGATACCGGTAAACGGGAAACCTGCCGATATCATTAACCCAAACCAAGCCGCACTGGATGGGGCAGATCAAGCTGCCGATAATAAATCCCCGATAGACCCGATAGGCATAAGGGATGGTATTATTGAAAAGAAAGTGGATATCGGTACGCAGCCTGATATCAACGTGGATAAAGCTCGTGCGGCAGGCACTATTAGTCAAGTGGAACCCGGTAGTGGTACCCAGTTGGCAGAGTTGCCAGAACCAGAAATCAATACGCCGTTGCTGGCTGCTCCAAAATCGCCGTGGCAAGAATTGCCGATAAAAGACAGCCCCGACCCCCACGCCCCTGACCATAAGAAGGGTAAAGATGCACCGCATAACCTAAAAGTTATTGGCGCACGCGTCCGCGGCAAGAGCCATAAGCATGTGGGCACAAATTGCGATGATTGGTTTGACTTTGGCTTTGCCCGGGATTGGACCATAATGGCTGTTGCGGATGGTGTTGGATCACGAAAACTGTCTCGGGTCGGAGCAAAGGAGGCGTGCGGTGCGGCAATAAAAAGTCTTGAACAAGACTTAGGTCAAGTAACAATGACTCAAAGGACCAGCAAAGCGCAGTTTAAAAATCGCGGTAGAGATGGCAAGTTTCCGGATGGGGATGTAAACCAGGTCGAACAGTCCCTTTTCCGCGCCATGAATGCGGCTTATCATGCTTGTGAAGACGCCAGGGATGCACGTAAAGGTAGGCAGGAGTATATTGTCTTATTAGAGCATGAGCCGGACGTCCACGATTTTTCGACGACTCTTCTGCTTGCCGTTCACAATTGTTTCACGTTGGAAGGTAAAGATTACGACTTTGTCATGACTCTCCAAGTCGGCGACGGGATGATAGCCGCGGTTAATGCTGATAACAAGCTTTCTTTACTAGCCAAGCCGGACAGCGGGGAATTCGCAGGCCAGGTCGTCCCTATCACCCACCCCAAAATAAGGGATGAACGGGAACTTAGGAGCAGAGTGTATACAAGAATAGACCGCCTAAAGGCTATTATGTTAATGACCGATGGTGTTGCAGATGATTTTTTCCCTAATGACCCGGAAATGCTGACACTATATGACGAACTAATGAAACAAGGGATTATTGCCTCTACCCCAAACGGTGAAACGTTAGTCAAGAAAGAGGATGCGTTACCCGAAACGGCCGCGGAAATTTTGTGTGGGTGGCTCGACAGCTACTTAATAAAAGGATCTTTTGATGACAGAACACTGGTTGTTTTATTCAGGGAGGACCACACATGAGCTTGGAGCGCGCTACATTATCGGATGGTACTACGATCAATTATATACCTGAGATAATCGGTGAGGGAACTGAGAAACGTGTTTACTTCACGGAGGACAGAAAATCGGTTATATGCCTGTACAAAGACCCAAGCAGAGACGTAATCATGCGTAGGAAAAGGCTTGAGAACATACTCGGCAAGTTTAACCCGACGGTCGGTGACAAGAGTGCTTCATACTGGAAGGAGCTTTTTTGCTGGCCTATAGCTATCGTAGAAAAACCCAGCCTCGGCATACTCTGCCCGGCCTACCCAAAGGATTATTTTTTCAAATCGGGCGAATTGAAGGGCAAAGAGAAAAAAGGATTATGGTATTTCGGCGCAAAGGCATCCAGATTGTTAGACCCATCGGAAAGAGGTACCTGGCGGGATTTCTTCGCTGGTTGCATCGTCCTGGCACGTACGATAAGCCGCATGCACAGGGCCGGCCTTGCTCACTCTGACCTTTCATACAACAATATTTTATTAGACCCACAATCAAATAAGTCAATAGTAATAGATATCGATACTCTTGTTGTACCTGGATTGTTCCCGGCAAAAGTATTAGGCACCAAGGGCTATATCGCGCCGGAGGTCATAGAAACGATGCATTTGGAGCCCGATGACCCGAAACGTAATCTTCCGAATATTCGTACGGATAGACACGCCCTTGCAGTGCTGATTTATCAGTACTTGTTGTGTAGGCACCCCCTGGAAGGGCCCAAGGTGCATAGCAAGGACCCCGACGAGGATGAAATGCTATCTCAGGGTAAAGGAGCCCTTTTTATTGAAAACCCCTCGGATAAATCGAACAGACTGAGTGATATCAAGTTTCCTTTCACAATCCTGGGAAAACAGCTCAGCGACCTTTTTCTGCAGGCTTTTGTCGATGGCCTGCATGATCCAGAAAAAAGGCCGATAGCAACCTCGTGGGAAAGCGCACTCCTAAAGACATGGGACAAGATTTACCCGTGTCCCAATGCAGGTTGTACTCACAAATCGTTCGTGCTCAGTGACCCAGGCAATGTACGTTGCCCCTTCTGCGGCGCAAAGCTGTCAGGGTTAATCCCGATACTCAACCTGCGAAAAGAATCGCGCCCAGGCCAGTGGCAACCGGACGGTGAACTTGTCATTAATCCAAATACAGCTTTACGAACCTGGCACGTTTATGACAATGTCCAGCCCGGTCCGGATGTGGACAGAACCAGGCAAGCGTATTTCGCCTTCCATAAGGGAAATTGGATAATGATCAATGAAAAGCTAAAAAGCCTTACCTCTGCCGCCGGTAACCCTGTAGCTCCCGGCAAAGCAGTGGCATTAACCGACGGCGTCCAGATTAGACTTTCCAAGGACCCGCAGGGCAGAATGGTAGAAGTAAAGCTGATAAAAGTATAGGGGTTTACGGTGATTCAAAGCTTGTTGGATTCCGCCAAAGTAAGAGATAGCATAGTTCTTTCACCTGAAACGTACCCTCGAGAAATCGTGGGGCCGCTGTTTATACGCAAGCCTATCAGCATTGACGGCAGGGGCGCTACCATCTATGCAGTTGCAGGCCCTGTGGTACAGATTCTTTCAGAAGACGTGTCCCTGGAGAACCTTAAAATAGAGGTCACAGGGGAAAACTTTGAGGTGGATAAAGCCTGCGCAATAGATTGCGGCGGCTCAATAAACGCCGAATTTCGAAATGTTGAAATCTACGGAAACGTACGAGGTTTACCGGGTGAGGAGGGGGACTGGCACTGTCCCAGGAGCCTTAACCTGGGAAGAATAGAGCCCTCCCTAGAGCATATTTACTGTATTACGATAAATGTACCTGTGGAGACGAAGTTGGAATCCAGGATAGCGGGTATTTACCTTGATCCCGGCAGGATCAACCCCGGCCACCATATGATTACTATCAAGACTGACCCGCTGCCAAATGATATATGGCTTGACGGTACGATAGACTTAATAACCAGCCATTTCAAGCGTTGCATCAGGATCTACGGACAGACCTGCAAGCCTACTGCTGACTTTTCCATAAAAGTAAGTACAGGACGAGGGCAATTGATTTGGGAAGCGCCGGTACCACCTCAGGTCCCTGTGCCCGCTGAACCTCCCAAACCTAAAGAGAGTATCCTCGTAACAGTTGATGTCCCCCCCAAGCCTCAATCTGATTCGCCTGCCGTGAGCGAACCGGCATTACACGCTTCAGTTCCAGGTGGCGTGAAATTGACAAGATCAATCCCAGACCATCTCGTGGTAGATACGGTTGTTGCGGTGATAATCCCTCAGGAGAGCCACACTAAACCGTCCACCGGAGTATCCGGGATAGGGCTGGCCTTTAGCGGCGGGACGGGTGACAGTAAGTCGAACACCGGCAATTTTCCGAATTCCGAAAATGAGGGCAGGCAGGTACAGGATACCTCAAACGAAATTGGTCAGTCACAGAGAAACCTGGCAAAGAATACAAACCCGAAAGTGAAAAGTCCACCGGTTGGGAAAAAAGCCACTAAAGATGAAAGAACGATTAATCAACGTGACCAACCGGGTAATCGAAATGAGCACAGGACTAAGCCCAACCAGAAACCTGATATCAGGGTTTTTGAAGAGCGCTGTGCCAATACGGCGGATAGCATAAGCACCGAGCAGGATGAGTTACCTGTTAATAAAACTGAGCCACCGGTACCGGCCAAAGACAAAACCGAAGGAACCGGCAAAATTGATGTGACTACATTCAAAAAGGCGTTTGGCCCTTAAGAGTATTTTATTAATTCTGGATATAATGGAGAGAAATTATGAACGATTCCAAATCTGCTTCAGCCGCAGAGAAATTCGCAGCCACGATTGATATAAATACCGGCCTGTCAACCGCGGAGGTCACAAATAGCCGCCGGCAATTTGGGCGTAACTCACTTACTCCACCTCCCAGGGAACCAGCGTGGAAAAAATTCCTGGGTAATTTCGACGACCCCACGATAAAAATTCTGCTTGTAGCTGCTGTTATATCACTTGTCATGTCAGCTGTTAATATTTACGTCCTAAAGGGAGAATCATCCTGGTTTGATGGCATAGGCATACTCATTGCCGTGATGCTGGCGACGACGGTTGCTTACTTCAATGAGCGCAGAAGTGAACATGAATTCGAGTTGCTAAATCAAATAAAGGAAGACATCCAAGTTAAGGTAACACGTGACGGCCAGTTTCATACCATTTCTATTATGGAAGTTGTGGTGGGGGATATGGTGCACCTTGACATGGGCGATAAGGTACCCGGCGATGGGCGGTTGATCTCAGGTATTAACCTGACTATCGATGAATCGCTGCTTACGGGAGAAGCCGAACCGATATTAAAAGATATCGATCCTGCCTCAGATGATAAAACTAAACAAACGGCTTTTCCTTCTAACCAGGTTTATCGTGGGACTATTGTGCTTGACGGGCACGGGCGCTATCTAACCACGGCAGTGGGCGATCAGACGGAGATGGGTAAGATCGCTCAGGATATGAAAGAAGAGGAAGAAGATACTCCACTCAAGCGAAAATTAACTACGCTGGCTAACCAAATAAGTATAACCGGTACGGTAGCCGCGGTTCTCATCTTTATGGTGATGGGCATACGCGCTCTTATTACGTCGGAACTCTTAAAAGTTATTCTGGTCAATCCTATGATTCTCTACGGAGTACCTATTGTATCTGTCATTTTGTCACTGGTTATTCTTAGATATGGCTTCAAGGTTCCCTTCAAGTCGATTAAATTCTTGGCCTCGGTACCGCTATTTATCTGTCTATTCATATTACTTTATTCGGTCTGGGGCTTCTTCGTCTTACCAGCAATTTCCTTCAATTTACTGAACCAGCTATTTATAGCTTTCGTAGTTGCTGTGACTGTCATCGTGGTTGCGGTTCCTGAGGGTCTACCCATGATGGTCAATGTCAGCCTGGCACTAAATATGCGGAAGATGGCAAAAGAAAACTGCTTGGTAAGGCAACTAGTAGCCTCTGAGACGATTGGGTCTTCAAATATTATCTGTACCGATAAAACTGGAACGCTTACGCAAAACCAGATGCAACCGGTCTGGTTTTACCTGGGCGCAAAAGCCTATGAAAGGAAACAGGTGCATGAAGTAGCCAATACACCGGAGTGGAATAAAGTGGTGAGGAACATCGCTGTCAATTCCCTTGCACATATCGAGCTTAGAGATGGTGCAGTTTGCGGAGTTGGGAATCCTACCGAGTCTGCGCTGCTGCTACTGCTCCATGAACACGGGATAGATTATAAGAACTTGAGGGATGCACATCCGATAGTAAACCAGGTGGATTATAACTCCAAACGCAAAATGTCCCTGGCCGTGGCAGAAGTAGACGGGCATAATGAATGCTATTTGAAGGGAGCACCTGAATTGGTATTGGCCAGGTGCAGCCACATCAGCATAGCCGGTCAGCCAGTTCCTATTGCAGGGCATAGGGACGAAATATTAAGGCAATTGGGTTCAGCAACCTCAGATTTGGCATTACGTGTCCTCGCTTTCGCTGAGAGATTGGCCGATGGTATGTCCGAAAGCAGTTCGCAAATCGAAGATTGGTTAGAGCGAACAGACGGTGTCTTTATTGGTATCATTGGCATAGCAGATCCATTAAGGGCAGAAGTCCCAGGCGCTGTTGCCACCTGTAAAAAGGCTGGCATCGACGTAAAAATGGTGACCGGGGACGATCCCAGGACGGCCGTCTCCATAGCCAGGCAAGCAGGCATATTTACAGACGGCGATTTAATGATGACATCAGCCGAGTTCTCAAAGGTTGATGAATCAGCCCTGCCGTCTGTTGCGTCAAAGATAAGTGTACTGGCTAGATCCAGCCCCGCGGATAAATACAGGCTGGTTCAGGCTCTTCACAAAATGGGCAATGTAGTCGCTGTTACAGGGGACGGTACCAACGACGCTCCGGCATTAAAAGCGGCAGACGTGGGATTATCGATGGGTAAATGCGGCACCGAGGTTGCCAAGGAAGCAAGTGATATCGTATTAGTCGATGATAACTTCGCCAGTATTGTAACCGCCGTCCGCTGGGGACGCACGCTATATCAAAATATCCAGCGTTTTATCCAATTCCAATTGTCAGTTAATGTTGTAGCACTTCTGTGCGCATTTATTGGTCCGTTGATGGGAATACCACTCCCTTTGACTGTCCCACAGCTTTTGTGGATCAACATTATTATGGATACTTTTGCCGCGCTAGCGTTAAGCACAGAACCCTCCCGGCCAGGAACCATGAGCAGGCCGCCCGTTCCGCGTGAGTCCCATATAATAATGCCTTCAATGATGGTGACCATTGGCATCAGCAGCCTATACCAGGTCGCTGTTTTACTGGTATTGCTGGGTACGAGCTTTCTCGGAGGACAATCGGAGCTGGAAAAACTCACCATATTCTTCACCGCATTCGTTATGTTCCAGTTCTGGCACAAATTCAATTGCAGGTCTCTCCGGCACGATGAGTCGGCTTTCCAACGACTCTGGCAGAACAAGAATTTCATAGTAATTGTGACTATTATTACGCTTGTACAAATTCTAATGGTACAGGTTGGCGGACCGGTTGGTGAGCTTTTCAGAACCATGCCCATCAAATTGGAAACATGGTTATGGATACTCCTACTTACAGCGACGGTATTACCGGTGGCCTGGCTCGCCCGCCAGATAGCATATTGGACTGGCACTGAGAACGTTAAGGCTTAATAAATATGGCTCACACCCATATATATGCAGACTGCCCTTGGTTAACGGATTAGCAAAATCCCGTAGCGGAATTCATTGATTTTATAAAAAGGAGGTTTTCGACAATGGCGAAAAGAAAGTGCGATTGTTGTGGGAAAGAGGTCGATGTATATGGAGGTAAGATTTGCTCCAGGAACGGGCATTTTATGTGCTCGGGTTGCAAGCAAAAACACTCCAAATGTCCCATATGCGGTTCTGATATTAAATAGCAATTTGTTAGGAGGTTACTTAAGTGGCCGAACTTAAAAGAAAGGTAACACTGGAGAACAAGGGGGACGAGGCATTCGTATCAGTACAACAGCTAATCGTGACGCTTAGCTGGACCGCTGATGTTGACCTGGACTTAATGGCCTTTTACAAAACCAAGGATGGAAAAGTAGGAGGGGTATTTTCAGATAATTATCCTGGCGGCAGTATGGGCAATCTGAACAGTTTCCCCTTCATTCAGCTAAGCGGTGACGAGGGAATTGGGGCCAAAGGCGGAGCAAATGAGGAAAAAATAAGAATAACCAAGCTGGATGATTTCGCCGAACTTTATATAGTGACATTGAATTATACGGATGCCAGCCAGGGAATAGAGACTTCATTCAATAAATACGATGGCAAGGTAATGGTCATGGACGATAAAGGCGAAGCTGTAGAAGTACGGCTAAATTCGGCAGGCAAGGGAACAGTGGCAGTTGTCTGTAAAATCGATAACTCCAGTGCTATTGGCGCTAAGATGATCAATATGAACGACATTATGGACCTCGATGATTTTGCTGGTTCAATCCCGGGTGCTAACCTGATCGTTGGTAAATAAATATTTAAATAAGAAGGAGGTAACAGTAAGATGACAGACCACATGAATAAACCGCTACCGGAGCTATCCAAGGAAATCGTTGCCGACGGTGTTGTTGACGCTTCCGAGGTGAAAATAATAAGGGAGCGGGTTTTTGCGGACGGGAAAATTGACCGTGAGGAAGCTGATTTTCTTTTCAGCATCAATGACAAGGTGAGCGGTAAAAAGAATGATCCTGGCTGGAAAGCCTTGTTTATTGAAGCCTTGAGCAAACACGTATTGGAAGATGAGAAATCACCGGGGGAAATCGATGATGATGAAGCTTCCTACTTGATATCTAAGATCCAGTCTGATGGGGTAGTCGATGATGTTGAGCTGTCTTTGCTCGCCGAGATCATGGCCAAGGCCAAGAAGACACCTGACAAACTGCAGGTTTTTGCACTCGAGTCCATGAAGAAATCTATTCTTGAAGATGGCAAAATTGACGCCCAGGAAGTGTCCTTGATAAAGAAAGTTATTTACGGCACTGGCGGCGGCGCAGGAGCAGGCATTGACCGGGCAGAAGCCGATTTCCTGTTTGAATTAAATGATGCTGTAAGCGGTAAGCACAATGATCCGACCTGGCAGTCCCTTTTCGTGGATGCGATAAGCAAACACCTTCTTGAAGATGAAAAATCACCTGGCGCTATCGATAATGATGAAGCGGAGTGGCTGCTTAGTAAAGTCATTGCCGATGGCCAGGTTGACGAGGTCGAAAAAGCATTGCTAAAGAATTTGAAATCCAAGGCAAAATCATATCCTGATTCTCTTAAATTCAAGTTTGACCTCTGGAAGATATAATCACAAGTGTAATAAGGAATAATCAAACCGGCGATGAGAATTTATAAAATGGCTGCCAGCACTCATGAAAGAGTGCTGGCAGGTTGTTCATGTCTATTTTAATAAGGAGGTATCATAGTGGCACAAATTAAGGCAAAAATTACTTTGAAGAATTCCGGTGAAGAAGCATATGTTTCAGTTAAGCAGTTGCGGGCTACACTGAAGTGGACTGCGGCAGTAGACCTTGATCTTATGGTTTTTTACAAAGCTAAAGATGGTAAAGTTGGGGGCGTTTTTTCTGATAACTATGCCGGCGGTACCATGGGGAACCTAAATACATTCCCTTTCATAATGTTAAGCCAGGACGCCGGTGTGGGAGCTAAGGGTGGGGAGAACGAGGAGGACGTCAGGATCACAAAGCTTGATGACATGGCTGAACTTTATATCTGCACACTCAACTTCACGGATGCCTCGCAAAATAGGGCTGCCAGTTTTTCCAGGTATGATGCCCACATAGTGGTGGCTGACGACCGGGGTGAGTCGGTAGGCGTTCCATTGGATTCGACTCAAAACGGCACTGTGGCTGTAATTGCCAAGATTGACAATACGAGTCCTATGGGTGCAAAACTGATCAATCTGAATAAGGTGATGGACTTTAATGCCTTTCAGTCTTCGATACCTGGTGCAAATTTACTTCAAATCTCTTCAAAAATTGTTCTTAAGAACAAGGGAGAGACGGCTAAACTAAAAATCAAGAATCCAGGCTCCGTGGGCGAAATTCTCGTAAATCTGAACTGGAATCAAAAGGGTACGACACAGAAAAAGGGCTTCCTCGGTAATTTGCTCGGTGCCGGTGGCGGGAGTGGAATAGATCTTGATCTAGGATGCCTGTTTGATGTAAAAGCAGGGACCGGGAAAGGAGCTATACAGGCTCTCGGTGAATCTTGGGGCAAATTTGATGGGCCACCATATATCCTGCATTGCGGGGATGACCGGACCGGCGCCGCCTCTGAAGGAGAGAACCTACGTATAAATGGGACACACTTGGGTGAGTTTAATCGTATACTTGTTTACGCCTTCATTTATGAGGGCGTGTCCAATTGGTCCCAGACTGATGCCGTTGTAACAATTAGACAACCAGGGTCTCCTGATATCGTAATCGAATTGGACGAGCACAAGGACGGAGTTGCAATGTGCGCCCTCGCCCTATTTGAAAATACCGGGCCAACCCTGAGTGTAAAAAAGATTATTCAGTATTTCCGCGGCCACGAGGATATGGACAGGGCATTCAACTGGGGCTTGCGATGGACGGCAGGCACCAAGTGATTTGTTGGGTATTGGCCCATATGTAATTGAATCTGGCGAATAAAATTTGGAGGTCCACTGATATGTCGGCAGCTATGTCACCAGCACCAGCTATGGGTTATGTTTTCCTCGCCATTGACTGTTCAGGCAGTATGCAAGGCACAAAAATAGAGCAGGCAAAAAAAGGCTCAGTCGATTTTGCCCGCGATGCTATTGCTAAAGGTTACTTCGTGGGATTGATCAGATTTGATACCTTCGTAACTTTACTCTGCAATCCGACTGATGACATTAGTAAAATTGATTTGGCGGTCTCAAAGCTGGATATAGGATACAGTACGTACATTGCCAGTGCCATCACTCTTGCACAAAAAAAATTCACTGGGCTATCGGGTGCTAAGGCCATTGTGATCGTAACCGATGGTATGCCAAATGATTGGGGTGACCCTAAGAAAAGCATGAAAGCAGGGGATAATGCTAAAAAGGAAGGCATTGACATCATTGCAATTGGTACGGACGATGCCAACCAGGAATTTTTGAAAAAGCTTGCATCCCGGGAAGAGTTGGGCATGAAAGTCTCATTTAAGGATCTCGAGAAGGCAATTGCCAGTTCCTCCAGTCTCTTGAAGAAGAAACCTTAGACTGTTGGTATTAATCCTACAGAGTTTTAAGTGGAACATTAATTATATATTGCTGGCTGAAATTTAATATTGATAACACACTGTATTTTGGAGGAAGCAAATGGCTGATGGAAGTTCAACAACACGCCGCTTACCTATCTACTTACTGATCGACTGTTCCGAATCCATGGTGGGTGAGCCACTCGAAGCCGTAGCACAGGGCGTCAAACTGCTCTGCATGGAACTCAAGACCGACCCCATGGCCATGGAAACCGCGTACCTATCCGTTATCTCCTTCTCTTCCAGGGCCCACCAGCTGGTTCCACTAACGGACCTTATGCTATTCTCGCTTCCACCCCTACCCCTGGGTCCCGGTACAGGCCTGGGAGCTGTCTTTGACTTGCTGGGACAGTGCGTCTCCAGAGACGTCCGCAAGGGCACATCCACCCAGAAAGGTGACTGGAAACCTCTCGTCTTCCTCCTCACCGACGGCCAGCCCACTGATAACTGGCAGGACGCCTTTAATCGTTTCAAGGCCACCAACCCCTCGGTCAATATCATCGCCGCTGGCTGCGGCGAAGACGCCGATGCTGACGTACTCAAGGCCATCACCCCCAGCGTGCTCATGCTCAAAAGTGCGGGCGCAGACTCCTTTAAGGCTTTCTTTAAGTGGGTCTCCCAGTCTGTATCTGTCATGAGCGTCGGAATAAAGGACGGCGAGAAGTTCAAATTGCCCACACCGCCTGCTGATGTCCTTGCAGCGCCCGTAAAATCGGGCGTGTCAAAGTCACCATCTCAAATCATCCTGGCGGCACGTTGCAGGGACCAGAAGAAAGGGTACCTCATGCGCTACCGCCGCAGTTCTCCTTCGAATGACACCTACCAGGCCGAGAAAGCTTACAAGGTTAGTGATGATTATTTCTCCGAAGCGTCCGCAAGCCCGACCGGCATGACTCTTGATTCCAGTAAGTTGAAAGAGGCTTCTCCCTGCCCATATTGCGGCAGAAAAGGCTGGGGTATGGGGAAAGATAAGACTTCTCTCGAATGCAGTGATAGCATTGGCGGTGGCAGTGGGCGTGCTCAAGTAATGTTTGTTCTGGATGTCACAGGTAGCATGGCCGGAGAGATCGGGGGAATAAAGGACAATATCAAGGACTTCGTAGATTACATCAAAAAGGAAGGCCTCGCGGTAGAAGTAGGACTTATCGCGTTCAGGGATTTAGAAGAACGTCAACCACCCGAGGTATTAAATTTTAAAGGGCAGGTGTTTACCGATAATGCTTCGGATTTTAAAGCTAAGGTTGGAGGATTAACAGCGTATGGTGGTGGGAGCACATTGGGCGAAAGTAGCTTTGATGCATTAGTACTGGCAAGCAATCAGCCTTTTAGTAGAGATATGAGCCGAGTGATTGTATTAATAACCGATGAACCACCTAAAATACCTGACGGCAAGGTTAAAAACATAGATGGCGTAATATCTGCCTTGTCGGAGGCTCATATTGACCAACTACACATGGTTCTACCTAGTAAGTTCCAAAGCAACTATAGGCCCCTTCACAGTCGACTAAAGGGCAAAACATTTGAGCTCGGGGAGGATGGAAGGGGTGGAACTTCATTCCGTGGCCTGCTTATGGATATAGGTAAGGCCATTACAGTAGCCGCAAGGTTGGGATGAAAAATGGTATGGAGGGATAGCGGAGATAGCGATGCCTATACTGCCCGACAAAGGACCATAGTTTAATATCTTGTTGATTGACGAGGAACAACCATGTTAGAACCTGAATTACAGAAACAGTTAGCGTCTATTCTATTTATATTACCTATATTGTTATTAATAGCAAGCCTGAGCCTTATCTTCCTTGGAAAGAAATGGGGGCCGATAATAGGGTTAATCACAGGTCTACTTGCTGCAGCATCGTTTATTCTCTGCGGAATTTTAGTAAATGCTATATCATCTTCAACGATAGTTATCACCATTGGCTACGTGTCGGCTCTTTTCAGTGCCAGTTTGGTGATAGTTGGGTTCTTCATTGAAAGTCACTTTAACAGAGAAGCCGGTAGTAACAAATAGAAATTGCCTTAGTACTAATATTTTTCGTTGCCATTTTCAGGAAGATCAGGAGAATCACCAGATCGATATGCCAATTTACCATCTCAGTTTCTGTTTCAGAAGCACTTTATTTAAGGTATAGGCTGACCACGCAGCGCATCGTAGTTGCCAGGTGGTTTATAAGTAAAAGAGTCAGGGAAAAACCATTAATATATTGGCGTTGATGGCACGGAGGATAAAGTGGGCAAGAAATTTGGACTTTCCTTTTCTTGGAGACGTGCAGTGGGTATATCTGCTGCAAAAGGCAAACTTGCCAGAATGACTGGCGTCCCTCTTACTCGACAAGGTAGACAAAGAAAAATTGGAGGAGCTTTGGGCTGCTGCCTTCCGATTAGCGTACTTATACTAACTGCGATTATATTAATATCAGGTGTCTCAGCACTTAGTGCTTGTGGTATTCAAGCGTCTTCCATTCCCGTTACAAGTAGTGCTGCTAAAACTGAATGGGCTGCCCTATGGCTGACTATCGGCTGAGTCGATGTAAAGGAGAACAGGCGCTATACTACAAACCGGAGTGGCTCAGAAACCGAACGTTGATTTAGCTCGCTTTTTGGCCGTTGCCACTACAAGTAATAATAAACATGCGTAACCCAACAATAACAGGCCTGTGCAGATTTCAATTTCTAAACTCGAAGTAACCATTCACCAACTAATAAATGTGGAAAGAGTGCAGATTCATTTACCTTTGTTAGTATTGGATGCCATTTTGAGTAACGTGGCCAGGATTCACAGCGACGACATGGCCAAACGCAACTATTTTGCACATGATACACCAGAAGGAATTGGTCCATTGGGAAGGTGCAGGAGGGGTGGAATTAGGATAAGTGAGACACCAGGCACAGGTAATATTATCCATTTAGGCGGTGCAGAAAATATATATCAGTGTACCTTGGCTAAATCCAGACACTATATTAACGGCATATACTCTTACTCTGACTACTATACTCAAGAAGAACTTGCCATAAAAGCAGTAACTGGATGGATGAACAGCTCTGGGCATAAACAAAATATAGTGACCCCGTATTGGAAACAGGAAGGCATTGGAGTTGGCATATCAGTGAGTGGTGACGTATATGTCACACAAAATTTCAATTAGGTACAGGTGACCATCTCCACTTAAACGGTGAAGACTGCAATTAGAGTTCCCCCGACACAATAAAGCGGCTATCAAGCGGGGTTTTTCAGCTCTGACTGATCATTTAACATGGTATGATGCTGCCTATTCTGACCTTACTCCGATTTAGATTACAACTTTGATTCGGACAATAAAAAAGGCGGGGCCTTTCAGCCCCGCTTGATTATTTAACTTCATATGATACCGTTTGCCCATCTCTACCAATGGCTGTGATAGTAACTTCCCTCATTCCTTGTGGGATCCCGATAGAGTGAAGCGTACTGTATTCCGGCTCCATCGGACTCGTGTAACACATCGTGCCCTCACAGTACGTTACCTTGCACTGGGCATCCTGGTTGGTCTCCCAGGACAGGCAGGCACAACCACAGTCATCGACTATCTTGACATTGGTGATGGCCAGCGGTGTGCAACTGGTAAAAAGAAGGGCTGCCAGTAACAGCAGCCCCCATATTCTTTTCATGATCACCATCCTTAGAGAAGTTTGGCGTAGTCCCAACCGACCTGTGTTGGAGTGAAAGCACCGCTTCCGTACATCGACCAGTCCACGGTTTTGTCCGTCAGCTGATTAAGGCCGTCCTGGGCGGTGTAGAGATCGTTGAAGTAGGCCACCAGGTTGCGCAGATCCTCAAATGTCTTGTCCGAGCAAAGCAAGTTGTTGGCCTTCTCGTATTCCTTCTTGAGCTGGAACATGTAGCTGTGCTGGTTGCCTGCCTGGGCCGGTGTGGGTGGATTATCAAGCTTGGTGTGGAACTTGAAGGCCTCGGTGAATAGCTCGACGCCTTTATCGACGAAGCGCTTGGCTTCGTTTATGCGGAGTTGGCGAGGGACATCACGCAGGTCGAAATGGGCAATATATGGCCAGAAATAGAAGGCCCGGGACAGCGGGGTGATCATCTGGCCATCGGCCTTGATAGATCCCTCCGCGGCGGTGACATACTTGGCCAGGTCCGCCGGCTGATAGGTTTCGATTTCAGCAGCCGTCACTATCGGCGCTGCAACTGGCTGGGCTGCAACGCTATCAGCTTTTGGGGATGCTTCCTGGGCCATAATAGCCTGTACTTTGGCCTCGGTTGCTACAGTCTTGGCCTTTTCCTTGTCGATGTTGCCCTGGACGATGGTATAGACGATGCCAACCAGTGTGATGAGCACCGGTCCCAGGATATCCACCAGGAACTGGCCGATGGTCTGGGCCTTAGCCGGGTCGGTGATGAAGATGCCTACCATACCAGATGCCAGGGTCAAGAGGGTGACGATGATTTTCTTGTAACCATCCAAAGGGGTCGTGTCCATAGTTTTACCTCCACGAAATAGAAAAACCGCCCGGTAGAATATTTACCGGACGGTAAGAATGAATGATTAAAACAGCTATCTAATTTGAACGTGATTCACGAACGCAATGATGAAGGCCACCATGACAGTTATGATCAGCGGTGCTATCCATATAGCGACCTTATAGAATGCTTCAATTTTAGGAATGGCCCGGCAGGATTTGACCGCTTCGCAAAGCAGGCTCGCGACGGCGACCCTCCATTCTCCCTCGGTCATTTCGGTCGGTGTTTTGCCGAACCTGTTCTCCCAATCTATGCCGTTATCTGGCATTGGCGTACTCCTTGTTATCCAGGCTTATTAATCAGCCCTTACTTTATCCTGATAGGGGTTATAGGTGCGGCACCTTCCTCACTTCCCCAACTACCCCAGGCCGGCTCGGTTGACAGAAATTGGCGAAGGAATATCCAGTCAACAATCAGTGTTTGCCCCGTATCGTCCATGTCGATGTCTATGTACCTGGCTGCAGCAGTCGGGTAATTGCCGGTCACGGCTGATCGTCCATCAAGTATGAAGCGATCGTAGTTGGTGCCGCTTATTGCATAGCGACGCAGTTCCATGATGTGATAGGAGGCCGTGTCAAAAGCCACACCGAGGCTTGGCTTGTGTATGGATGTCCCATTGCCGGACTCTGCTGTGAAATAGGTGTCTCCGTGATAGAATCTCAGCCCCATGGTCATGAGTTTCTCACTGGCACTTCCAATCGTGCCGATGAAGCCGAGCATCTTGAAGCTTGCTACAGAGGTGCTGAATTTTACCCTCGCATGCAGTGCCATATTGTTGGCGTAATTTGACTTGCTCGTGATATAGCGGCGGGCGCCGGTCAATACAGCCTCGCCGCTCGATATAGCCACGGAGCCACCACTTCCGCCATCATCCCAGCGGTTCGTTGTATCGAGCGAGGCACCGCTGAAGTCATCGGCAAATATGAAGGTGTTTTGAATGTTGCTCGCCGAGGTGGCCCCGCTGTTGCCGTAATACATGTAGAAGGTAGTATCACCTGTGCCGATGGAATCGAACTCGATCCAGACAGTGGCTAAATAGGATGTCCCAGAGGCCCCGGATGATTCGATCCAGTAGTCGAGCAGCGTTACGCCATCCGCCTTGGTAAACCTGACATCCTTGAAGTCGTTCTCGCAGTGCCCGGCGCAGTCTACGTTCTCACCGGTAGCACCGGAGTCCTTGCCGACCAGCAGCTTCATCTGGTAATTGGTCACGGCACCGGAAGCCCTGCTAATGGTGATTGATTTGCGGTAGGCCCAACCGGTCAGCGGAAATATGGCATTGGCAATGAATTCACCCAGTATATCCGAGGAGATCACTACCCCGGAAGCATTGTAAATTCTCATTTACGCGTACTCCGCGCCGCTGATAACGTAGTCCACTTTAGAAGCGGTGGTCGTGTCTCCCTGTATCTTGTCGGCTGCCCCCATTGTAAGAGGGCTGTCGAAAACCAGGGAGTTATTGGCTGCCAGGGATAGTGATTTGGGTATTATCCTCCTGGCTGTTCCCCCTGATTTAAGGAAATAAAGGTTGACGGTCTCCGCAGTGGTGTTGGTGTTGATTAAAACGATTGATCTGATAACTGCGGTCGTTGAAGCGGGGACCGTGTATAGGTCTCCGATGGAATTGGGGAGCTGCCCGTTGCCAAGGTTTTTAATCGTGAAACTTCCCATTTTATATCCCCAACCATGTCAATGTCTGAGCGGCTATGTCATCCCCACCAGGGGCGTCTGCCCATGACGGGTCTGCCCCGTTACCCCCGCTGGTCAATACCTGTCCGGCGGTACCATGCAGTAATTCAGCGGGGCCGGTAGCATTCCGAAAAATGACGCTACCTCTTTCGGTCAATACGGACTTCAGGATCACATCATCTTCAAAAGCTACTTTCTTCCAGGTTACTGCCATTTATTCCTCCGGCAAGGTCTTTCTCCAATGTCTGTACATGTCATCGGCCAGTTTGAAAAGTACCAGGTAAAGGTCAGACGACTTGAGCGTGCCGGTGTACTTTTGTATGACAGCGCTCAAGTCGTTGTTGCAGTCAGCCATCAACTCGTCTTTGTCGGGGCCTGCCATTAGGCTACCGCTGTGCAAATGTAGGCGGAATTGTCATCGGTGTCGTAATATAGCTTGCCCAGCACCGCGGTTGCCGGGGGTGAGGCTGAATTCTGCAGGCAGAAGTTAAGCGCCTCCTGGCCGTTGAACTCGACATCTGCGGTGGGTTCCCCAAAGTCGCTGAGCAGTAATTCATCGGAACCACTGTTCTTGTGGGTCGATGCGTGGTCTGCTACGGCAAGGGTTGCAGGGTCAACCCAGCCAGGTGTATCAGTGGAAACTTTTAACACGTAGCCGTCGGTCCCGATGCTCAGGATTGTCGCTGCATCGTTGGCTGAACCTACGATCAGGTCACCCTTTGCCGCGATGATAGACTTGAGGAGTACGTCCTCCTCGAAAGCAATTTTCTTCCAGGTTGCTGCCATTATTTATTCCTCCATTACTGTAATTGGTTAAGGTCACTGTCCCGTTTCAGGATTTTGTCGCGATACTCACGTATCTGCTGTCTGACCAGGTCCGCTATGAATTCCCGCTGATTGGGGAAGCCCCGCAGCTCAGACATTTTGCCCAGTTCCTCGAACTGCTTGCCGGTCACTGAGAGCTCTATTGATAATTTATCTGCCATAGTTACCCCCTTACTTGATATTCAAATTAACCTCGCTCTTATCGACCTTTCTCTCAAGAGCGGTTTGCTTGCTGATGAAGTTGATCACAAACGCCTTCAGATCGGGGAAACCCCGGAGTCTAGCGATACCATCCAATTCGTCATAAACGGTTGAAGACATCGTGAATTTCAGTTCCACATTCTTGCCATCCGGCTCTTTGGCCATAGCCTCAGGCCTGGCGGGTTCAGTGTTCCATCCCAGCATTCTTTTCATGTCGTCTCCTAATCAAACCAAATATATAATTCCTTTGAGTCTGTTTTGCCGAATAGATCTCCGTCTGAAGCGGTATCGGGGAGAACTGTCCCCGTTACTACGCCCGCCGCTTTATCAACAACCCCGTCAACATCTGTGTCATAAGTCGCAGTCTGCATATCTCCATTGCTAGCAGCTGCGAATTCGAGCCCGCTCTCGTCCTCTTTGACCGCAACGACTTTCCCGCCTTGATCAGTATAGGATGCTGGCACATCGCTAAGGTCAGTAAATTCGGTCACGGCTGACGCATTATCTTTGAGATACAGCAGATCGTTTTTGACAATATAGTCCACCAGGGCACGCTGCTTATTATCAGGTGTTAGTAGGGTCTTAGGCTCTATCCAGTCAGTCATAATTCATTCCTACGGTGCAGGTGTAGTTTCATACACCCGTTCTAATCTCCACTGTACTGCATACGAAAGCCCAGCCTCAGTGATGGTATGCTTGACGTTATTGATAAAAAAGTCGCCATCTATACCTAATAGCGTATTGATCAGCGTTATCCTGGTTGAGATATCAGCCGCAATTACCGAGTCCTTGAAAGCTCCGGGCTTCAAGCTCTGAAAAGTGACTATCAGGTTATTGACACGCGGGTCTTTATTGGCGGCCAGTATAGTATTTAGAATAACCTGAGTATCATCCTGGCTGAGTGAATACTGCGTACTCAACGAATAAGTGCGTCTGCCATAATTCGCTATGCTGGCCGCGTCCTTTGCAAAGAGCGTCATGGTTTCCAGCGGCACCAACGGTTGCCCTCGTATAATTAGTTTCGTGACATAGGCCGGCTGCGCTTCAGTTTGTGTAAGCATAAATGAGAGCACATCGCCGTAGTATTTAGAGCCGCTTGAGTCAATTCCGACAGCTTGAAAATAATACCACCTGTCTCGCGTTGCTTTGTGCAGGTAAATTGAAAATGACGATGCCGCAGGTATTATCACTGAGTCATGCTCAAGGCCTTCACCACCCCATTTGAAATAAACCTGCTTCATGGCCGCACTTTCCCCGTTAAGAGTGGCCGACTTCTTGAACCAATCAAGGTCAGATGCCGGCAGCGTGGTAATGGTTGGCGTTTCGGGAGGAGGCGGTGCATCATAGTAAACGCCGTATGGCGTGTATATATTTTCTATCCAGCCCCAGCCAGTAGCAATCGGTGTCACCACGGCCACACAATTAGCGTGTCCCTTGGCCGCGCACGTTGTAAATCCGGTCACCGTATTCCAGAAATCCCCTTCCTGAAGGTATTGGGCAGAGGGCAGTTCAAGAAAGTGCCCGTGCGAACCGGCTGACAACGAGGGTGAGGATTCACACACCTCTGTCGTGTATGTGAGCGCCACATAACCGAAAATATAAATACTGCAATAGGTCCCCGCTCCATCACAGCTTTGCCAGCCGCCCGTTTTGCTCGCCCCTAACATCGGTGCCGCTGTAAGGATTTTAATTCGGGTGTATTGATGAGTATGCCCTATTGCGTTTTCGTCACCGGAGTCCGTAGTTTGCAATACAGGGTCTGTTATCCATTTAGGAAAATTCGTCAAAGTTGGGGCATCACATATACAGTTGTCATGCCCTTCCGCACAAGTGCCTGCCGCTCCTGCCATACATGAAAATGTACCACTCTCTTTTAGATTGCCGTATTCTCCTCCATTATTAAATTTGTGAGTGTGCATTTGAACCTCTCTATGGTGCAGGTGTAGTTTCGTACGCCCTCTCCAATCTCCATTGAACGGCGTGTGAAAGCCCAGCCTCGGTGACAGTATGCTTGATATTATTTATAAAGAAATCCCCGTATATGCCCAAGAGCGTATTTATCAACGTGATTCTCGTTGAGATATCAGCCGTGATTACTGAGTCCTTTAGGGCTCCGGGCTTTAAGGATTGAAAGGTGACGATCAGGTTATTGATGCGCGGCCCCTTATTATCAGCGAGGATTTCATTGAGAATAACCTGCGTATCATCCTGCGATAATGAAAATTGGGTGCTCAATGAATAGGTACGTTTGCCATAATTCGCTATGCTGGAAGCATCTCTCGCAAAGAGTGTCATGGTTTCGAGAGGTACTAACGGCTGGCCTCGGATAATGAGCTTGGTGACGTAAGCAGGTGCCGCCTCGGTCTGCGTGAGTTCAAACGTCAATACTTCCCCATAGTATTTATTACCATTCGAGTCGATACCAACGGCTTGGAAATAGTAGGTGCGATTCTGATAAACATTGTGCATATAGACTGAGAATGAGCCGGAAGCTGGAATGATAACTGAGTTTATGCCCATGTATTCATTAATATCAAACTTGAAATAGACTTGCGCCATGCCCGTGCTTTCGCCGTTAAGCGTGGCCGACTTTCTAAACCAGTCAAGGTCAGTAGCGGGGAGAGTGATGATACCGCCAAGAGTTGTAAAAGATAACCATTCGCCATATTCCTGGATTTCACCATTGTTTAGTGATCCGACTGCTGCATACCAGTATTCAGTTCCTGGCTCAAGGCCAGTTATCTCTATTGAAAAATCACCACTTGTATTTTCAGGGGTAGTGTCTCCGGTATCCGCACTAAAATAACAATCGGCGGCACCGTTGGAATTATTACCATGGAGAACTGCACTGTTACTGGTGATATCCGTGGCCGGCAGCGTGATTATCTTACCAACGCCGCCGATGTTCAGCGGAGTATCGTAAGTAACGATAAGCTGCATCCCCATATTTTGCCAACCCGGCCAGCTTAGAGCATATCTAATCTGTTCCGGCGGGGAAGCACCATCTATATCATTTTGAAACCGGATACCGAGCCCGGTTCTGAAATTGGAGGCATTGAATATGCAGGCGATATCCAGTACGGCTTCAATCCAATGGTAGTTGGGATAGGCAATACGGTCAGCGGGGAAATATCCAAGGACATCATTACACGTTCTAAGGTAACCGTAATCTTGTTTTATATGCGGCCAATATATATCCGGCGCACTTACCACTGCTACCGCCGGGCAGTCACCAACCATTTCCTCCTGTCCATAATCATTTAATCTATGATATGTGCCCTGGCCCGAAACATATATACGCAGTTTAGCGCCCGTTATGGTTTTATTCACTGAATTTAACGAGGCGGTGTTAAAGGTAGCTCCAAGTCTATCAAGCGCCCAGACTAACCAATTTGCACCGATCCGATTGTACAAGGTGTGCATTTCAACACCTTGACTCCAACCTCCGCCGACTCTCGCCCCATCGGCACCCCACATCTCCTCCCAGGTCAAATAATCGGGTGGTGTAAATTGATTATTAGCGAGTGCAAACCACGCCTGAATATAGTAGTCACTGTCCGGCGCGAAATAATCCTGCGGCATTAAGCCTCCCGGTGGAACCGGCTCTCGTATACCAGATTCCCATTACCATCCCCCCGTATTATTAATTATCATCGTGGCGCTCGTTGCGGTGAACGAGGGGTCAACAGTTACCCAGTGTGGAACCTCGATGCCTGAGCCGTCCGGTTCCGTGTTAGCATCATAATAGTTGAGGTCAGCCCAGATAAACGTGGCATTTTTGCAGGGATACTGATAGTGACAGTATAAAGTTACGGGCCGGTCAACCGGATAGTCCCAGCCTCCGGGGCTTTGGGTATGCACGATATAGGGTGGATATACTGCAAGAGGATTCTGTAACTCATAGATTACCTGGTCAGGTTGCAATTCAGCATTCGGTGTGAATTCGCAGGTTATCTCATTGAGGACGTTCAATAGATTGAAGGTACTCTCAATATGCGTATTGGTATTATCAACAAGCAATGTTGAGAGGATTGATTTGCGATAGAGTGAGTCCTGCCAAACAAAGTTACCCTGCCCGTCAATAAAGCACCTCGCGCCATATTCCAGCGCCTCTAATTGGTTAATGGCTTCAAGCACCGATATGCCGCTCACGGATACCCACGGATGATTGTATTCCCCTGTGTCTATGGTTCGCCCATAACCCCAGCCGGCATCGTCCAGTATATCGCCAATTATCTCTCCTGAGTGCCGGTTATCCTGCAATGCGACATTGGCTGCGCCCCTTGAGAGCGCGTCCATACCATCAACGGCGTAGATATAGCAATTCTGCTCGTCAAGTCTTGGATTGGGCCGCAATTCATTTATAAATCCGGTGAATAGGTAAACGTCACCGGATAGTCCTGTGTACTTGGCCTGCACCATTCGTCCGGGGAGTATGAGCCCATAGAGCGGTGACGCTTGATTATCAGGGGAATATCTGCCGTCCTCATTCCTGAGTCGCATTTCGCACGTCCCAGCCTGTGTCCTCCCAAGTTCTGCATCACGCCCACGGGTAAAAGTGAAAGTCATTACGTCTGCAGTAACGTCGTCCTCGCACCAAGAGTCACCATCCCAATCAACCAATATCGTACAGCCCGTCCAAGGTGTTTCCACCACCTCCGCAGCGTTGACAAAACTGCCGACCTCTGAATATTCGCTATACCCAGCGTCATTCCATGCCCGAACACGCCAGTAATAAGTTGTTCCTGCGGCGTCAAATCCCGTGGCATCATAATATGGAGCCCCGTTGGTGCTCTCGTTATACCAAATGACGTCACCGTTGAAATCCTCGGCAGAATTTACATCAATGAAATACTCTGTCGCAAATTCTGATGCTTCCCATGTGAAACTGATGGTAGTTCCGAAAACGTCAATCCCGTATAGCGGTGAATCTAATACGGGCGCGGCAGGTGCCGACAATTCCCCGTTAATAAACTGGCCGACCTCTGATGCCTCGCCCCATTCCTCAGTTCCAAGGTTTTGCGGTTGAACGCGCCAGTATAAGGTAATCCCCGTATTGGGCAAATCTGGAACGTCATAGGTTAATACGTCTCCGAGGTCAGCATTGAATAGCCACGTCCCATTGAAATCCGCAGCGGTATTAACCGACAGGTAATAATCGTCCGCATTTTCGGAAGCCAGCCATGTAATCGTCACCGTCGTAGTATCGGCGTGAGCGCCTCCAATCGGCGAAACTAATACGGGCGGTAATGGTGCCGTCATACTAACCGTCCATAAGTGCGGGTATTGTTTTCGTTACGCATGACCTCCTGTATCATTCGGGCAAAGCTGCGAGCATCCTCTCTGGAACCCATGAAGGCCCCGGCTGAGATATTTACAGTGGTATTACCTCCCTGGGGTGTTACTGATGCGAGCCTGCCCAGGGGGATCACTGCTTCCGGCCCTGCTTCGCCGATCAAGCGCAATGTGGGGCTATTGAATATCCCACCAGTTGCAGTCGCTATGTTCTTGCCGGTCGCCGTGACTGTTATGGTGCCGCCGCCACCATTGAATAGATTGTCCCAGGCTGTCTTGATTTGATTGGCAACCCGCTGGATTTCAGCCCAGGCATCAACGAACGGCTGCGTCAGCCAATGCCACACACCAGCAACCGCCGCGCCGATTGCAGCCGGCAGCCCTTGGAACCAGGTCACGACGGCTTGCCATGCGCTTATCACCCATTGCTGGGCCGCCATAAAGGCTATCCTTACGTTATTGAGGGCAATGTTGAAATTACCCAATATGATGTCACCGATTTGTTGAAAGAATAATCCCCAATTCGCTACTTTGAGCACGTCCCAATTAGTAACAACCGCCCAAACAGCAAAGCCCACTCCAATAAAAGCGGCGGCAAATGCTGCTATTAAACCAAGTCCAATCCCAGCAACCGCCATTGCAATGGCCGACCCAGCAGTTTGCAACGCGCCACCTATTGAACCCAGTGCTATGGCTATCGCACCGCTCCAACCGCCACCTGCCAACGCCGTAGCAATTCCAGCAAAGGCTACTTTCAAAATTCCAATAGCCCCTGCCACCTGCACAATAGTGAAGGCCACGCCAGCCAATGTCCCGATAGCAATAGCCAGTCCTGCAACCGCAATAGCGATATTGGTTATCGCCTTGGCATCATCAGGGTGTTCTGTAACCCACTTGGAAAACTCATTGAGTTTTTCAGTCAAGGTTTCGATCCCCTTTGTTGCATCTCCACCAAAGGTAGCAGCAACCATAGTTCCTACCAGGTTGCGCCACGATATCTCAAATAACTCCATTGATTCTTTCGCTGCTTTCAGTTTGTCTATCGTTTCTTGGCTCATTACATTCATCTTGGCCAGAAACGCCTCTACGTCACCGGAGGCGGCAATAAGCGCCTTTTGCCCACCCTTGCCCAGCAGGGCACCCACGATTGTTTGCTGCTCGTTCTTATCCGTTATCTTGGACAGTGCAACGAATATTGCCCGCAACCGTCCCTCAGTATCCAACCTCCCGAAGTCCTCAAGGTTTATATTCAACTTGGCAAAGGCCTTTGACGCCTTATCGCTGCCAATTACCGCGCTATCAAGGTCGTCTCCCAATCCATCTGTTGCCTCTGATGCTTTAACTGTCCCTGATACGGCGGCATCATAGGCAGCGCTCAATTTCTTAACCATAACGGTTAAATCATCGCCACTGCCGCCGGACACCTTCATCATATTCGCCCAGCGTTGAGTCTGCTCTATATTGAATCCTATCTTTTTAGACAGGTTATCAATATCCTCACCATACTGTGCAGAGTCTTTGAAGGCCAAGGCCAGAGGAGCCACAATGGCCGCACCGATACCGAAGGAAATCTTGGAGATATTTTGCAGTTCCTTGCTGATATTGCCGAACGTCCTTTTGAAGTTACGCTCGACGTCGCCAAGCTTCTTGTTAAAATCGACGACATTCGCTCTTAGTATGAATACTAATGCTTTTTCAGTTGCCATCAGGTGCTCCGTAAATCAGGTTTATTATCCCGAACATCTCCTCGGGGGATTGTGTCTTGCTTTCTTTGGGCCGGCTACCGGGCATGAAATCCTGGGGCGTGAAAACCTTTGACCTCTTGTGATCGCGGTTAATGTTTGCCAGCACGGCGCAGATCAGCCCGGCGTGGTAGTCCTCGCGTTCAATGGTCAAGGCGTGCCTCTTGAGCAGTGCAGCGAACTCTTTGAAAGTCAGCGCCCAGAGATCATCCTCCGATAGGTTGAGGTCATACCTCCCGATAGCCCAAACGGTCAGCCAATCGAGAGGCTCTGCGGGTTTGGGTCCGGGTTTTCCTCACCTTTGGGCATGGCAGCGCTCATTATCCTGGGCAATAACTGAATGAACTCTGTCATTACCTCGATATCAACCAGGTATTTCAGGTCGTCCAGTTTTAACGACCTGTCCTCCCACAGCAAACAAGCCCACAGGAACGGCACTATTTCCTTTTGAGTGAACTTACTCGGGTCGGCATCACCTGATAGGATATCGATCCCCGTGACCTCCTGAAATTTCTCCATGCCGCCCATGGTCCATTTAAGGTTCCTTTGCTTGTCTAACATTATCGGAATAGTTTCCATAGGGCTCCTGTTTTATGACGCTGCTCTGAATAACTTTATGCGGTATGTTTTGGCTACCTTACCGGTGTTCTTTTGGGTTATCACGATGTCCTTGATCGTGCCGGCGGCACCGAGGGTAATGGCGGTTGACGCCTCTCCGGTTGCTACTGTTGAGCCCTGCACTGTAAGAACGCCGCCGCCGGTTGGTGTCACGGTTACCGAAGTAACAGCGGTTAGTACCGTGGCGATATAGTCATACTTGGTCGCAGAGGGAGCTGGTGAGATAACGGCGCTCTCCGATATGGCAAAGAACGGCGTGGTTAAACCGTCTGAAGCGCTAATGGCCAGCGTCGACGCACCGGAGATTTTCAACGTGGCGTTGAACGGGACCTTGTCGCCCACGGCAAAACCGCCGATGCCGAATTCCGTTACCAGGGCAGAGAAGGTCAGGGTCGCCGTGATTGCAGTCGGGAAAGTCAGCACGTAGCTCGAAACGGTGCCGGCCTCGAAGTCGGCAAATACTGCTTGCTGGCCGGCAACATCACCAGCCACGAAGTTGCCTTCTATCTGAAGTTCACCGGCATCTTTCCAGCCTGCAATGAATTCCCTGTAATTACCCACGCTGGAAAGAGTGGTAACATCGACAGTGTCCTGTTTGTTTGACTGCGGTGAGATCTTGGTGATCTCCGCAATCGCGACGCCTTCTCTTTCGAGAACCACGCCCTGGGCCATAATTGCTGATGTGGTCATGGTGCCCTCCTATTCGTTGTATTGGATGAAATATTCAACGGGACAATGAAATGTCCCGGACTCAAATAGATCTTGCTCATTCTCAAACTGTACGCTCACATTCACACCACCCACCCCGCCGATCACCTGGTTGCACTTGTCTTGCAGGGCAAGTTGAATCTGCCGGGAAATCAGTTTTGTTTCATGATAGGTATCGGCAAAGATCGAAAATTGAAAGCGGGCATTTATCAAACCGCAATGCCCTGTCAGGCAGTACTCAGGCACAGCAGATACCTTGAAAAAAACAACATACGGCGCAACAACGGTTTGCGGGGCTGTAACATAGTAGAGTTTCTGGCCTATCAAGGCGGTCAGTCCGGTTTGTGCCAGCAGGTGAATGTGTATGGCATTTTCAATAATCATTTCATTGCACTGTCTATCAAGTTGCCGAGTTTCGTTATTACCTCGTCTTGTATCCGTCCCTTGTTTGTATCCACGGCAGGCCGGAAGAAAGGCTGGGCTGAGCCAATGCCGGTGTATCGCCCCGACTTCTGGTAGCGCGGCTTCGTCCCATACTCGATAATGTAGGCATGGGGAGCAATCTTGCGGTCCACTGCTGCCGCGGCAGAGCGAGGGTAGTTGCTGATCTGCTTCAACAGCTTGGCCTTGACCGCTTTCTTCAGCTTGCCGGTGGGACCCTGAGGTGCTTTGGCTTTAGCAACGGCGGCAATTACCTTGGCACCCTCCAGCATCAGGGGCTCGACTTTATTGTTAGGTAAAGATTTGGCCAGGGCTAAAAGGGTTTTTTCAAACGCTTCTTTGCCCTGGATTTCAATATTGATATCCATCAGTCCAAACTCTCCGCGTACATTAAGTGCAGTTCCTTTTGGTTTTCCTTGGGGTGTACGATGGACACGATGCTGAGTATCCTGCCCCCGAACTTGATGCGCATGGTCGGATCCAGGTCGCCTCGGTAGCGTATCCTGACACGGCCATCTACCCTGGCATCCAGCTGTTTGGCCGTATAATAGACGTTGCCGGCCGCCGGCTCTACAGCTGCCCATACGGTGCAGAACTTGCTCCATGTCGAGACAACCTCGTCGATGGCGTTCTTGCCCTGCGTCGGCTTTTCGATAATGACCCTGTGGCGAAGTAAGCCGATCTTCATTTAGAAGCACCGCTCCTGCCAGAGCAAGGCGTCAACACTCAGCGGTGCCTGGTAGACTTGAGTGGAGCTTGCCGCTTCCCTGTTCTCGTAATAGTGGCCCATCAGCAGCAAGATGGCGTAACAGGCCGTCGCGGGCACGGCGGACGCTGCTGATCCATACCCTGCAACGAAGGTGATGCAAACACCATTAGTCGGACGCAGCGTGTCCGCAGGCCAGGATTTGCCATAGGCTAATGACACCCGCCCGGGCTGTGACTTGCTGTCCACGAAATACTCACTTAAGGCCAAGGTGTGAGCAACATTTGCGGTATCGTAATACTTGATCGAGGTTACGGACTGCAAAGGGGGCAGAGGGACATCGATAATATCTATGTCCGGAAAGCTATCCAGCCAAAGCTCCCATGTCTGGGTGATGTATGCCCTGCGCTGGTAATTCTCACAATACTGCCGGGCGGTCTTTATCAGAGATGTTATCAGGCTGTCCTCGGCCGTTGTATCAATCCTCAAATGAAGCTTCCCTTCAGTCAAACTGATGGGTTCAACTGCCGGGGCAACCGTCTGCTTTAACCCCATTTCTTAACTCTCTTTTTGTTCGGGGCTTCATCTCTGCTTTTGGTTTCTGGTTCTGTCGCCCTAGTCTCCGGCGGCCTTATGGAAGCGTTCTCCCGGACGATCTCGGCATAACCCATTCTCACCAGCTGCAGGGCCTCGGCATCGGGCAGGGTTTCAACTTTGTTTGTCCGGTCCAGGCCGTTGATTACGACTGACTTATAACGGATGGTGATCATTTCTTCTTCGATCTCCCGCGTTTCTTGTGTTCTGTCGGTTTAACCTCAGCTTTGACAGTCTTAACCGGTTCGAGCGACAAAGCCCGTCCCTTGCTCACCCACTGCCTGGCTATCTCGGGCGGGACATCGGCCACCTGGCCTTTGTAATAGGTGCCCTTTGATGTGATCATGGTTACCAGTATCTGTATTCTCATAGAACCTCCATGATGGCCTGGGCCGCCCTCTCGGCAGCACGGCCATCGGTGTATTTATAGACTTTCTTGACGGCTGTATAACGCTTTTTCTTTTGTGCTTGCGTATCCTTGAGTGCCTTTTGGATGGACGGGATGAGGTCGTCCGGTTGGTCGCAGTTTACGCCGACGTTGGCGCATTCCCAGAACCTTAAGCCGTGCTCGATGTCTCGCCGGTACCATGGGGCGTTGAGCACCACCACAGGACGGTCCAACGAGGCGAACTCGTAGAGCGTGGACATCTGGTCGCAGACATAGACGTCGGCGCGTTCCATTACTTCTTCGAAATTGGCTACCGGCTCTATACCGTAACGCTGCCAGAGCGGCCTCAGCATGGTCCACATCGTGGGGTGCCCGTGGCCGAGTATCTCTACTTCGCCAGTCCTGTTCCAACGGGCGAGTTGCGGGATGATGGTTTTATAATGTGGCAGAGTGCTGCGCGTCTCCGGGGCGACCTTGCACTCCCAGTGAAAACTGATGGCCACCACTGGTGGATCGCTGCGCTTTTTCCTGGGCTTCAAGTGCCAGATGTCTAACTTGGGACAGCCTACGACTGCTATCTTTGACCCGGGATAGGTCTCGGCGTCCTTGGCAGCCGGATGCTGGCCCGGCTCGATGAATAAATAGGTCAACCCTCTGCCTTTGCCCCCGGCATAGCTGACGTGCCGGTTGTCAGCGAAGGATTGGCCGGCACCGTGGTTGAGTAGTACCAACTTGCGGCGAGGTGTCAGCATCTTGATGGGGAATGCCATGGAGGCCACCACCAGCGGCCCCCTTAGTTCGGGTGGAGTTATCATGTCTAAGTAAGAGCTGAGTCTCACTGCCTGGACATCTATGGAAGCCGCGTAATTGAGCAGCTCATTTGTGGTGACAATGAATTGACCTCTGTTTGTTAGGGGTATCTGCCTGTAGATCGGCACCAGGTGGTCAATGAAGTGGCGCTGCCGGGCATAGAAATCGATCTTTCTGTATTTCATTTGGCAACCCGCTGCGCGGAGATCACCCTGCCGTAAACCTCCCAGTTGGCCCATTGCTCATGGCTCTTTATGCGCTCTACCACCGCCTGGATCTTGGGGTTCTGGTAATCATGCAGGGCAATCATGCCGCCTGCGGGGATGAACTTCTGCCAGCTCTGATAGTCCGCCCAGGCCTCTTTGTACCAGTGGCAGCCGTCAATAAACAGTAGCCCGATTTCCTTGTCCCAGGTCTTGGCTACCTCCTGGGAGAATCCCCGGACAGCCGTGATTAATTTGGCATAGGGCTGAGTCTGCCGGTGAAAGGCCTCGAGGGTTTCTTTGGCCTGGTACTTCTGCTGGCCGTACTGCTCTCTGAGGTCCCAGGTGTCCACGGCATAAACAGATTTATTATTCCCGTGTTGGCTGCCGGCCGCTAAGAAGCTGGTTGATTTGCCTTTGAAGCTGCCGATCTCGACGATCACGCCGTTTTTAACTTTGGAGGCCAGGTAGGACAGGCGCAGACCTTCCCCGAACCTTATTAAACCTTCCAGCCCATATAGACTCTTGCTCTCGGGTAATACTAAAACGTCCATTATTCTTTAAAAGAAAGGGGGCGGCTTAACACCGCCCCCCGTTGGTTAGCTGCCTTGTTCAAAAGGGCCGTAGATGAAGGCCTGGGGCCGGTAGACTGCCAGGGCTATCCTTTCCTCGCAGAGCACGGCGACCATGTTCTTGGTGAAGAAGTCGCTGTGGTGCTCGGAGATGCGGATAGAGGCCTGCTCGCGGTCAAATAGCTGGGCTCCCAGCGAGAAGGCGCCTACCAGGAAGTTACCCTGGACGATGGTGGTGGTCTCAACCACGGGCACCCTCCACAGCCGGGATACGCCTCCCTCAGGTACGGTAACCCAGAGGTAGCGCTGATCGCTGCCTTTGAGCAGTTCGATGCTGGCCCAGTCGGTCGGATGCAGGACGATACCAGTAACGGGGTACTGCGCCAGGCCGGACTGCAGGATAGCCTTGCGGATGACATCCACCAGGTTGTCATCGACGCTCCGCAGGCTGTCATCGAAGGGTGTGGCTTCGGTGACCAGGCCGGAGACGTTACCGCCGTTACCGCTGCCGTTGAGTATCTGGTCTTCTTCCTCGAGTTTGAGGCCGTAAACCAGGCGGCTGTTGATGTAGCTGGAGAGCACAGCTGCATCGGAAATGATCTGCCGGGTGGCGGGCACCCAGTGGGCGATGGTCACTACCGGCGCGGTGTCTTTCTCAAATTCCAGGGTGCTCTCGGGTTTGGCTACCTCGGTGCCCTGCTTGCTCTCAGCCACGGGCGCGGCAGCATTGGAGTAGACGGTCTCCCTGACATACTCAATGGTATTGCTGCCGGTAGTGCCCTTGGCTAAAAGGTCGCGGATGCGCAGCTGCTTCTCCGGCTCGGTGATGATGCCGGCAATCCGGTCGGGTACCACCAGGTCGGCAGCGCTGTCAGTGCCGGAGATGATGTCGCGGACTTCAAAGGTGTCTGACTCAAATACACCGCGCTTGAGCATATCCTGGTACTGGCGGGATTCGATGAACTGACGGCCCACGGATTTCCTGCCCGATACGGCAGCGCCGGGAACGGGACGGATCGGCTCATGGCCTTTCAGTTCGTCCTTCAGACCGTGCAGCTCGATGTAGCGGGTCTCCTGGCTCTTGTTGTCACGCACGTCGGCCAGGATCTTGTCGTAGTCGCCCGATTCCTCGGGGGTGAGGCTGCGGTTCTCGGCCTCGGCTTTGCTTACGATGGCTTCGGCTTTGCCCGCCAGTGCGGTGCGCTGTTTGCGCAGTTCGATGATTTTTTCCATGTTTACCTCCGTTAGATTGAAGCTATTTCCAGTTGACGCCGTTTTAGGTCCAGTCGGTTTGGAGTATCCCCCAGGGCCTCATCTTGAGTCCCCAGTTTATCCTCTGCATCGCCAGGCTTTTCAGCGGCGGTTAAACTGCATGTTAGTATCTCAATGGCCTTGTCCTCCCCGATCTTTGCAATCAGAGACCTGATCTTTACATCTGTCTGGGGATAGGCCGGGTAAGTAACGATCGAGACGTCAAAGAGTTCTACCTCTTTGAGCGTGCGTACCTTCTTGCCATCGTCCCATTCATCACTCACAGTTCTGAAGCCGAACGACATTTGCGAGATGTCACCACGCTTGACGCTCTCAATCAGGTCATTGGCCCACTGCGTTTCAGGCGGGTCGATACTTATAGCTAATCCCTTGGCATCCTCGGTCAACGACAGGGTGCCTGACTTGGTGCGGCCCAGGACGTAGTTGGGATCGTGGTTGAAGAGCGCCCTGACGTCGGCGGCTGAGATAGTGTTGGCGAAGGCACCGGGAGCGATCTTCTCCCTGAAGCCGCCCAGATCCTCGCTGAGTTTGTTGAATACAGCGGCGTGGCCGGAGATCTTCCTGCCTTCGCCGGCAACCCTCACCTCGGATAAACTGAATGATCTGTGTTCAACGGTAATTTGCATTTTGACCTCCTAAAAGAAAAACCCACTTCATAGTGGGTTTACTGGGTTTTATTATTTCGGGAAGCATTATCCCGGGGCTATCTGGCACTGACAGCCATAATGGATCGGTGGATGACCGACGGATTGCAGTTTACCACTCGATTCCGAGAACTTACTTTCGATTGCTACTATCTGCCCATCCATTTCTTCGCAGACAGTGCAAAGCTTGTCGCCTATGCTGAACCAGGACAGACGGGTGATTCCGCAGCCGATAAACACGGCTTTAGCCACCGCGTTAGAGCAAGCTACAGTCTCATGCACCGCAATTTTGCCCGGACGCCGCTCACTCCATTCGCCCAACCTCTGGCTGACAGCGCCTATCGGATCGACGTTGTCATCGAGCGCTTTTCTTACTATTTGTTTTAACTGGCCCTTTGACGACCCTGTATATTGCCTGGCGAATATCTCAACATATTTATCGGCGAACTGTTTATCTGTCAGTTCCGGAGTCTGGTTTACTTCATTAGCTGCCAGCGGCGTTATGGCTTCAATCATTTCCTGGACTATAGGCTTGATCTTCCGCATCACGAAACTGCCGTACTCGCGGTAAAAGCTGTCCAGCCACTCATTCCAGGTAATAACGGACCTTTGAGACAAATGCTCTTTGGCAGCCTTGAGTACATGAGTTTTTTCGCGCTTAACTATCTCAGCGCCGGCAGTCTCGAACAGCTTTTTGTATGCCTGCGCCGTCTTGTGTCTTAACAATGCTCCTTGATTCCTGGACGCCCGCTCAGGGATTTGCCTGACTTCCACAACCGGCGTGAGCTGAACCTGCTCATCTACAGCTGCCGGCTTAACATCGCGGGGAGCACCGACGGGCACCATGTTGAGCGGTATATAGTATTCGTCGCCCAGATCGAGAGGGTTGAGGTTTTCCTTTTCGCGGATATCATTGGGTGACATAGCACCCATATAAAACATCTCCCGATAATAGGCCGCCCGGGAGGCTGAATCACCTCTTAATAGCCCGTCTACCAGGAACTCAACGAAATATTCCGATCTCTCGGTTTCTCCCAGCAGTTTCAGGCTTGCGGCCTGCTCCCAGCGCACCAGCCAGGGCCGGATAGTGTAGACAACAAACTCCAGGGATTGCTGCTCGATGTTGGAGAAGGTTGCTCGGTCCAGGTCTCCGATCATATGGGGTGGTACATTGAAGAAGCGGGCTATCTCATTGATCTGGAATTTCCGGGTCTCCAGGAACTGGGCGTCATTGGGTGGGATACCCACCTTGCTGAATTTCATGCCCTCTTCCAGGATGGCTATGCGGTGCTGATTGCTCAGCCCACTGTGCATTTCGTTCCATGATTTTCTCAACCTCTCCTGGGCTTCAACTGATAATTTGTTAGGGTGCTCCAGCACTCCGCCCGGAGAGGCGCCGTTGCCAAAGAAACGGGCCCCGAATTCCTCGGTAGCTAAAGATAAGCCGATAGCCTCCCTGGCCATCTGGATAGGCGAATAGCCAACGATGCCGTCAAACCCGAAACCGGGGATATGCCAGACCTGCCAGGCCGCCAGTTTGGCTGTAGTACCGTCCGGCAGTAAATAGCTGTAGATCAGCTTCCCTGTCTCCTTATCCCTGCCGACCTGCATTTTGTTGGGGAGCAAGGGCCAGAGCGCTTGAGGATAACCGTCACCGATGCCGTTGCCATAGTCTATCTCGGCAAAACAGTTGCCCCAGGTCACTAAATGTCCCTGCATGACCTCGCGGAAGGTATAGGAGGTCATCTCGGGATTCGGAGCATCATGCAGTAGCTTATAAAGCGGATGACCTGCCGCCCGCTCTTTCCCCCTGGGAGTAAGCCGGCGGTAGACGATTAATGGCAGTGAGGCAATCGTCTCGGAAAGCAGCTTAACGCAGGCCCACACTGCCGTTGATCTGAGCGCGGTGTTCTCTGAAACATGGATACCGGTGGCGCTGCCGTACGAGATCAACGGTTTCCATGGTTCCATGCGGGTTAAATTAAAGCGTTTTTCAATCCACGTTAATAACGGGTTCTTCATTCAAAGCACCTAAAGAGTAACCATGCCTTTATCCTCATAGATGGAGGCGCCGACCAGTTTGCTGTGCCGGCTGGCCCGGTCGATGGCCATAATGAGCGCCACCATGCCGTCGATCTTTTGGGTCGATTTCTCCTTGTCCGGCTTGATATTACCGGCCGGATCAGTCCTGACCACCAGGTTGTCGCAGTTCCATCTTAAAATAGGATTGCCGCCGTGCCTGATCTTCTTACTGAGTACCAGGTTCATCAATTCCTTGGTGGGCGCACTCATGGAGCCGAATCCCTGGCCGAAAGGCACCATTAAGAAGCCGGCGTCGGTCAAGTCCTGGCTCAATTTGGTGGCGCCCCAGCGGTCGAAAGCTATCTCGGCGATGTCGTACTTCTCCCTTAACTGTTCAAGCGTGTGCTGGATATATTTATAATCGATGACGTTGCCCTCAGTGAGTGTGATCAGACCCTCTTTCGCCCAGGCTCGATAGGGCACCCTGTCCCGCTTCTCTCTTTCTACAGCGGTATCACCGGGTATCCAGAAGTGGACCAGCACATCAAGTATGCCGTCGTCATCTATGAAAACCAGTGCCAGGGCAGTGAGGTCGGTCGTGCTGGCCAGGTCAAGGCCGGCGTAACAGGTCCGACCCTGTAACTTCTCCACATCGACCTTGCTGTTGCAGGTGTCCCAGGCTTCCATGGGCAACCACCTTTCAACTGAGTTCACCCACTGATTCAAGTACAGCCTTCTAAAAGTCATCTCCAGTGCAGCGGTCTCCTGCGCCTTTTTACAAAGTGTGCGCATCTCGTCGATATTGCGGAAGGTTCCCAACGCCGGATTACTCGACTTCCAGACCTTTTCGTCCTTCCAGTCTGCATCATCGGGAGCAGAAAAGATCACCGGCAGAAAGGTCGGATCCTCGATTATTCCGTTTTGAACCTTTAAGGCGTAATTGTGCTGCTCCCAGCAGATTGAATTGCGGTCGAAGCCGGCCGTGGTGATTACCAGCGTTAAGGGCTGGCGGCGTGAGCCAGTCGAGGTCGTCAACGTGTCCCACAGATCTCTATCAGGCGCCGCATGCAGCTCATCGTAAATAATGCCGTGAGCATTTATGCCCCACTTGGTATAGGCCTCAGCCGATATGGCACAGTAGAAAGAGTTGAACCTGTGATAGACAATGCGCTTCTGGCTATCGATGATCTTGGAGATGTTAAAAAGGTTAGGTTCCTGCCGCACCATGGCTGCCGCTTCGTTGAAAACAAGGGCTGCCTGCTGCCTGTCATTGGCTGCACTGTATATTTCACAGCCGGCTTCGCTGTCCGCATAAAGCAGATAGAGCGCGATGGCCGAGGCGATCGTGGTCTTGCCATTCTTGCGCGGCAACTCCACGTAACAGGTTCTATATTGGCGGGCGCCGTCCGAGTTCACTGTTCCGAATAGCGGGCGGATAATTTTATCCCGCTGCCAGTCTTGCAAGATAAAGTTCTCTCCCGCCCACTGTCCTTTGGTATGCTTGAGCTTCTGGATAAATTCGACAGCTCTGCGGGCACGTGCTTCGCTGAAATTTCTTCTCATTACACATTTGTCTTTTCTTTGCAGAAATCTAGAAGTTTATTCCAACCGTCGTCTTCACCTGGCCTGGCCACGCTGATCCTCCCGCGACTGGCAGGCGTCATACCGAACTCGGTCAGAAATTTGTGGCACTGCTCCATGGCCTTGTTGGCTACCCAAAGCATCGGCGAGGTGATGACATTGCCACTCTGCGTCTTGTATAGCTCACCCTTCTCGTTAATAACAGCCTCGGCCTTTTTCCACCTGGCATAGGCCTGGCAATAAAGAGCCAGCTCGGTGCGGTCGATCTTGGAAAGCAGACCCATCTCCTCAAGCTGGGGAACGATACGCTTCCACTCGACCTTGGCGGCCGAGCTGAGATGGTCCGGGCAGGTGGGACGACCGGGATGTGGTCTGGGTTCATGTTTATTTATGCGGTTTTTATTTCTCTCGCCCTCCAGGATTTTGATTTTAGTCGGGCGAGGTATTCTTCCTTTCATTAGCTATCCTTAAATTTACTGATCAAAGCTATTGACTTCTTCAGTACTCAGAGTGATGAATGTGATATCAAATACTGAGGAGGTACACAATGCCAATCGAGAATAGAAAGCTGCAGCCAGGAACCAGCCTGGTGGGCCGCTACCACAAGCAGCCGTATGTCTGCGAGGTGCTGGAGGGCGACGGTGGGAAGCTCCGCTATCGCCTGGAGGACGGCCGGGAGTTCAAGAGCCCCTCGGCGGCGGGAACGGCCATAACTGGCCACGCCTGCGATGGGTGGGTCTTCTGGAGTGTGGAGACAGCCAAGATCGCTTCAGTCTCGCAGCCGGGACAGACAGAGGCTGGAAAGGACGCCCCGATGGAGACGGTGACCACCGAAACTGGCAGCGAAGGGGCAAGCGAGGACGTGCAGGCGGATGTGGACAAGAAGAGCGTCTGCCGCAGGACACCCAATCAGAAGGGTGTGCCGCAGGGTCAGGTTCGCTGGCACTGCTATGCCTGCCGCAAGAGTTTCACACTCCCTAGCGGCCAAGCACCTAACGGCTGCCCAGGACACCCAATCAGTTAATTAAAAATAAGCAACAAAGACAGGCTCCATATCGGGGCCTGTCTTTCGTTTAAGCGCCAACCAATTCTGCTTTCTTCCCCGTAAAGGCTTCCCACCTGGCCACGATAACATCTATATAATGAGGGTCGATCTCCGTCATAAAGCAGCGCCGGTTTAACTTCTCACAGGCTATTAAGGTGGATCCGGCGCCGCCGAAGGGGTCAAGGACGATATTATTTACCAGGGAGCTGTTACTAATAGCCCGCTCACATAACTCCACAGGTTTCATGGTAGGATGTTCCGGACTGGATCGGGGACGTTTGATGTCCCAAACATCTGACTGATCACGGTCACCGCACCAGTGGTGTTTACATCCTTCCTTCCACCCGTAGAGTAATGGCTCGTACTGGCGTTGGTAATCCTGCATCCCCATTACAAACAGGTCCTTGTGCCATATGATGAAGCTCGCCCAGTGTCCGCCCAGTTCTTCGAATATATGCTTGTTGGAATACATCT
>Ga0265595_1000345_pt1 | contig 43652 bp, 53 predicted proteins | sample saktaG_15_FD_190148 | JGI IMG/M metagenome (GOLD analysis project Ga0265595, IMG submission 190148) | Saline water microbial communities from Sakinaw Lake, British Columbia, Canada - sak_2013_06_06_50m | ecosystem: Environmental > Aquatic > Non-marine Saline and Alkaline > Saline ...
TGGAGATGGCCGAGCCCGCTGAGGAGGTAAAGAAGGTAGCCAGAGCCAGGATACTGGTGGTGGATGATGAGCCGGCAATCTGCCGGTTCCTTAAGCGTGTGCTCACCGGTGAGGGACATGAGGTGGAGACGGTTACCAGTGCCGGTGACGCCCTCGAAAAGATGAAGGGCACGAGGTATAACCTCATCCTGCTTGATATCAAGCTGCCAGATATGAGCGGCATTGAGTTATACAGGCATATTAAAGACGCGACTCCAAGCTGGGCTAAGAGAATCGTCTTCATCACCGGTGATGTGATGGGGACTGACACGAGAAGCTTCCTCTCCAGGACCAAAGTCCCTTACATCACCAAGCCCTTTGATACAGAACAGCTGAAGAAAGAGATAAATCGCAGATTAGCCGGAGGTGCTTAGAGCTTCACGGTGTGAGATACTGCTGGATGCCGTTCTTCTAGAGCTGGTTATCCTTCTGCCATTGATGGTAGGTCTTGCCGACAATGTAGAGGTATACTTGACTCCAGTCGTGGTCCATCGGCTGAGTCAGGGCCGCGGTATAGAGATAAGCGCAGGCTTCAGCATCCGTGCCGGTCATCTCTTCGCCTTTACTCCCCTTCACGTTCATTGCCAGCCTCTCCAGGGTAATGGCGTTCTTCAGCCACTCAGGGAGGGTATCACCCCAACCCCCGGGAAAGACAAGAATAGGGTCCGTGAAGACACCCACTATCTCGGAGATGCCTTTTTCTGCTTGTTTATTCAATTGTTGTTACCTTCCTTTCCGCTTGATTTGAGCCTCTTTTAGCTCTCTATCTCGGCGATGCCCACGCCCTTCCCATTCCCATGCTCATTGATAAAATGCTCAATCTCCTCAAGGTATCTCGTGTGGTAGCCCTCGGATGAGAAGCATATCTTTGCTATCTCCAGGGCTCTTACCCATCGCCTCTTCTGCAATTCTTGAGGACTCAGCTTTCTCATATCTCCTCTCCCCCCTGTGTTTCCAGCCACAAAGAAGGGGGTATTACTCCCACGCACTGGGGAGCGAATACCCCTGAAAATAGCAAAAAAGCGGGGTCATCCCCCGCTTTAATGCGTTGGCTCTTTTTGAGTTACAAGCGTTCTATCGGCTAGACTGCGACTGGCTCTTTTCTGCGACTGCGCTTTGGCTTCGGCTCGGCTACCGCTTCGGCTTCTGGCTCGGTAGTCTCTGGCTCTGCCTCGGCTTCGGCTTCCGAATGGGGCTTTGCTACCAGCATTGGCATAACCACCAGTTGATAACCGCTAGTGGCAAAGAGCATTGGCGACTTACTATCGGTGAGCTTAAGCTCTGCCATACCCCCGCAAGCTCTCAGGGCTTCCAGGATGTATTGAGCGTCAACCCTTATCTTTAGCTCGCCCTCGGTATCGGCTACCAGCTCGCCTTGACCCTTGCCATCGGTATCAGCCATCGTTATCTTACCGCTACCGATGTCTAGGTCAATTGACCCGCCTTTGCCGTCAAGTGCTCTCAGTGAGTTGACCGCCTTGATTGCCTCTACCGTGTCAAAGTGGGCAGAAGTATTGCTCTCGGCTGGGACTAGCTTTTCGTATTCGGGGAAGTTACCATCAGCACCAGTCCATCTGTAGCAGATTAGCTCCGTGTCTATAACCAGAGTAGTGCTGGTCAATTGCTCCCCGCCACTCTCAAAGCTAACCCTTGCCCGCTTTGCTCTCTTAAGGGCGTTTACGATGCCCCTAAGATTATCACGGCTTATCAGGGCTTGCCCCTCTCCATCATCGTAGTCAAGAGCGACTACTGCTAACCTAAAGCCATCGGCACTAACCAGGGTGAGCTTACCCTCTTTTGCCACAAAGTTGACGCATTGGAGTATAGGGCGACTGTCATCTCTGGCAGTAAAGGGTATGACCCTTGCCAGTGCTTCGGCTAGTTCTGAAGCTCCGATGTTAGGCTTTACGGAGTTATTAGGGCTTACCCTGACATCGGCAAAGGTGAGAGGCGTGTTATCGGCAACCCACTCGCTATCGGCAAGCTCGCTGGTATTAGCTCCGCAGATAACCTTAAGCCTCTTACCGATAACCTGCGACCCGCTAGCGTCACCGTTAGACGGTATAACCTTGATAACGTTACTACCGCCTAAAGCCTTAAGGTATCCGAGTAAGCCTTTGCGCCCCAGGGTAACATCGCTTAATACTACCCTATCGGCTAACGCCCTTGATAGAGCGTTTACCAGTGTCGCCTTATGAGCTACAAAGCCTTGACCTGAACGCTTGCCCTCGATATTAAGTTGTTCTATTTTATTCACCCCTTTGGGCATTGGCGGTAGTGGGCAAATCTACCGCTTACCCTAGTAGTAAGCTACCGACTACCCGCAACCCGCTGGCATAATCGGTGCTCCCACTATATATACCGTTATGAGAGGCTGAAAAGTAACGCTCCGAACAACCTTTTTTGCTCTCGCTGTCTAAATCGCTGTAGATACATCTTATCTTTTGGCTCTAGTGGTATGCCCTTTACCCTCTTACCCGCTATCACCACTAACCGCTTGGGGCAACCGAGCAGCCACGTTCTGGCGTCTAGCCAGGCTGAAAGGTCAATTGCCTTATCATCGGCTACTGTCTCTATTAGCTCGGTAGTGTCTCCGTCTCCGTTATCTACCTCGGTATCAAGGCTTAAGATAGTGGGCTTCCGGTTTGCCTTGCGCCAGTAGTCGGCTACTACAAAGCTGGCTACTCGGCACGTCATCGCCTCGCTGAAGGGCTTGTCTCTGTCTCTACGCCTTGCTAAGGCTAGCTCTAAGATGATACTATGCCTGATGTCCCCTCTATCCTGTGCTGGCACTTTGTGTTCAAAGCGGTGAGCGGTCTCATACCACTTAAGCCACTCACCGCCTAGCCTGGCATAGGATAGGGGGTTTTCATCTTGTGGACACGCTAGACTAACTGTCATCGCTTCCCCTTTCAGAGGGCAAGCGTTCGGGTCAGGGCTTTGTGATATTCAGTTGTTAAGGTGCTTTTTGTTTTCCAGCTTCATTGTCCAACAAAAAGTCATCTTGTGATATTTCAGAATGAACCTATATTTTCATGACATCATCAGTAGGATAATTTTGAGAAGAAAAAAAGAAGCCTTCCTGCCTCGTTAGGCAAGAAGGCTGGGTTAGGGTAGGGGTTAGGAGGTCAAGGTATCAGGGTGTTAACTGTAGTGCGTCTCTAACGGCTTAAATTAATCGCCGAGGCTAAACACCAGGCTGAAAGTTCTGCCTATTGTACACTTTGGCCCACCATAGGTAATAATACTACCTCGTATCGGTTATTCTAACTCCCTGAGGTTTCACCATTCCTATTTTCACACTTATTAGTGTAGAGCCGTACGACACCAGCTATTGACAAAAGCGAGCTACCTCCTCAAAATGCCTGGTAGTATGAGCTGTCTCAATTCTGCCGGCGGCATGTGTCCGGTGACGGCACTGCCTTGTGAATTCACTGGTTTTATTATCCCGGAGGAGGGGAAATGAAAGGTGCCTCTAATCTGCCCCGGCTTCTGGGAGTCCGCATCCGGTTGGATTATTCCTGGGCTATTGCTCTTGTTCTCATAACTGCCGTTGTGGTGACCCAGTTTCCCGAGGCTTATCCCTTGTGGCAAAGAATAGCTCTCGGGGTAGTCGCCAGCGTGCTTTTTTTCGTGGCGGTAGGTATTCGGGAATTTGCCCTCACTCTCATGGCTCTCAGGCGAGGCATCCCGGTGAGAAGAATTACCTTATTTATCTTTGGTGGGGTACCTCAGGTAGCTAAAGAGGATACCCTTCCCGTTCTGGAGCTGTTGATGGCTCTGGCGGGACTTTTATCCAATCTGCTGATAGCCGGGATATTTTACGGGGCTCATCTTATCCTGGTGAGTGTGGGCAGTATTGTATTTGCTGGACTCATCCAGTGGTTGGTTTTTATTTGTTTTTTGCTGGTTTTGTTGCACTTTATTCCCGGATTTCCACTGGACGGAGGCAGGGCCTTGCGGGTAGCCATCTGGAAAGCGACCGGCGATTATGACCGGGCGACACGTATTGTAAGCCGGGCTGGCCGCGGCATCGGGTTACTTTGCATTGTGGGGGGCATACTGGAACTGGTTCTGGCACAACAATGGTTCTTCGGGGTGTTGCTGGTATTCGTGGGGTGGGTTTTACAGAATGCGGCGGCACAGAGCCAGCGTCAGGCGGTACTGCATGAAATGCTTCAGGGTGTGATGGCCCGGGATATGATGACCGGGGGATATCCTCTTATCACTCAGCAGCTCAGCCTCACTCAACTGGTCCGGGATTACATTCTGGTTACGGGGCAGTGTTATTTTGTGGTAGTTGATGGCGTTAAGCTGCAGGGGATTGTGACGATGCGCAATGTAAAGCCGGTTCCCAAAGGGCGCCGGGACTCTACAAAGGTAGGCGAAATTATGATACCTGCCAGTGAGATTGAGGTTGCACATCCCCGGCAACCAGCCGCCAGCCTGCTCGAGCAGATGGATGAGCTGGGAATTAACCAGATGCCGGTGCTGGAAAACGGTGCTTTGATTGGTATTGTAGGCAGGGAGAGCCTGGTTCGTCTGGTCAGGGCTCGAGCTAAACTGGGGGCTTAGGTTTCGTCAATGACCTTCCTCTGGCGGCTCTCTTTGAAGTAGGTCCTCCATTCGGCTTTGAACCACCGGAAGGGGCCTTCTGCCTCTGACCATATTCGCAGCCTCAAGTCGCGGGGGTCATCGGTTACCCATGCTACACGTCCAATATTACAGAAAGGTGTACCAGTGGCTATCTCAATTTCATAATGGTCGCGCTCGGTCCCCACAGGCAGCAATCCCTGCCGATAGATGCTCCAATCTACCCGTACGCTGCTTCTGGGGGCAGCCCTGGTTCGTAAGTAAAGCCGGTAGTCCCCGGGGTCATCAGGGACCGACCAGCATGCCTCCTTAATGCTTGCAAGAAACGCGAAAGTTCCCGCTTTACTGACCCGGTAACTGCTCCGCTTTCCTTCCGGAAAGCATTCCCCAACCACATCCTCCCACTCCTGCCACCTGGTCCAGGACTCGTTCTTATGCCACACTGTACCGCTGCTGACGGGAACCTCACCAACAACATCTTCCCAGTAGTCTGTTACCGGTAGCCAGCCAGCTTTATGCTCGAAAGTGCCGCCCTTAGTAAAAACAGTGCATTCTACGTACCCGCCGAAAAGATAGCGGAGGATCTGGTCTGCTATGAAGCCGGCTACCTCATCTGAAGTTGTGAAATCGCTATGGCCATGCTCTCCGTAGTAGATTACATCAGCCCCATCGGAATATTGAGCTGAAAGCGGTACAATGTTATCATCCATGTTTCTGGGCAGGGCATCAACCTTACCGATGTCAAATTGCTCGCTGAGCGGTGCCGCCTCGCCTGATATGAAAGCTAACCAGTGTTTACTATAGCCTACCCATTCCCCGTCCCGGGAGCTGTCATAGTAGGCTACCGAATTACAGACCCCCTCGTCCGAAAGTAACCATCGAGCACGACAGTAGTCCCGTATAGAGCCACCACCGGTAACGTAGTACCCCTGCAGACTCTTAATCGGACTGTTGATGGTTACTACCAGCCCCACCTTATCAGCTAAATTGCCCGCATTCTGGGCTACTGCATGAAGGGCGGCCTTACCTCCCATGCTGTGTCCGATTAAGATGAGGTTCTGCTTATTGGGGAAGTGCTTGTCGATACTGTCAGCGATGTTATTAGCCCAGGTGTTGATGTCTACATCGTTGGGGTAGCATCTTTGCAATGTGTTGACCCGAATCTCGGTGCCGGGATTGGCCTGTTCGTAGTCAATGACATATGGCGGTAGTTGCGCTATGATGGAATCTGCCAGGAGCTGGAAAGCGCAGGTATTGCCACCGGCACCATGCAGAAAAACAAAATTTAACTCCTTGACCTGCAGGGAGTCCTCTGCCGCTGAACAGGCGGGGCTACAAAAGCTGAACTGGACGAATAGTCCAATGGCTATCAGTAATGCTAGCCGTTTCATATACTCTTACTAATGGTGGCTGAGCAATATGGTATCGTCGGTGAACTGCTCACCGTAGCACCCTGGCCAGGTCTTCTTTGCTTAATGTTGCTATCCCCAGCTCTTCAAGCGAGGTACCTTCTTCCAGGTAGCTCGTTTGATTTATCACTGAAGCAAGCTCGATTACGGAATCAATGACTGGAGTAGCCACGTTAAACTTGCGCGCTAGCTTCGCCAAGGGCACCAGCCCATAAGGAATATCCTCAGTGATATATCTGCTTTTCACTGATGAGGGGCCTGATATCCTGGCTACGGCCCCTTCCATATCAAAAGGAGCCCTGCTATAGGTTGACATTATAGCACTCTTTTTCCAGAAATCCTCTTCTGGGTATTCAGTCATTTTTACCCCGACAGCATTGGCTAGTCTGGATACCTCCTCGAAGACCGCCTTAATTCCCCTGGATATGGAGAGGGTATTACCGTCACGGTAAAAGTGAAAGTCCTTTCCGATACTATCAATCCAACCTGCATTCATAACGGTACCAACGGGGTGAACAATCGGGTTTAGATTATTCAGGGAAGTAGCCATAACGTTCTCAGCAGCAATTACCGGATACATATTCTTAACATCACCTATTACCCTATCTATGTTCTTGGCCGGTAAGGTGGCAAGCAGAAGTCTGCTAACCCAGACCATTATCTGTACCGTCGCCGGTGCTACCAGCCGGCAGCCCCAGGGAAGGGTATGCACTTCAGCCAGCGTAACTTCTTTCTTTATTCCTCTTTCCTTCAGTATGGCGGCAAATGATAATGCGGAGAAGTTGGCTGACCATTTAATTACCGTTTGCCCATCTTCCAGGTAGGGCACTATTGAGTTAAAGAAGTTCCGGGTGCCAATGGCGGGGAGGGCCATCATAATGTAGCTAACACCATTTAGTGCCTTGGCGAAATTCGTCGTCACCATATTCAGCTTGGCCGTGTGCTTCTCCCCCCAAGCATCGATGAGGTCAATTGCCTGCCGCTCAAGGGTGGTGCTGAAGCCTTCCTTAAATTCAGGCATTTCACACATGTTTACCTCATATCCCTTGAGGGTCAAATCAGCCGCCATAGCATGAGCGCCGTTACCACCGCCTAATACAGCTATTTTTCTTGCATTAGTCATTTTTCTCTTCCCCTTCACCTTATAATTGGTATAGGCGGTCTAAGAAATCGTTCGCTTTGAGCGGTATATTAACCCTGGCATAATTGTTTTCCAGGTTTCTGAAATCCTTCCCGCTTTCAGTTAGTATTCCCTGAAGAAGGAGTTGCTGATTCAGGTCAAGAGTCTTATCCGGATGGCCCAAGACGAAGATAGGACACGAATCCAGCGTTTTACTGATGAGGTATCCCCTCTGCTTTAATCCCTCTAGCAGTTTTCCCTTTTCCCTTTTCACCATCTCCTGGCACTTGCTAATAAACTCCATATCGGAAAGAGCCTCTTTGGCCAGATGGCAGCCTACTGCATCGGCAGCGAAAGGGACATTGACCTTTTCATAATACTGCACCAGTTTGAGCGGGAAGACCCCGTAGCCTACCCTCAAAGCTGCCAGCCCGAACCCCTTCGAGAAGGTACGAATCACTATCAAGTTCTGGTATTTGTTCACTAACTTAATGGCTGAGTTCCTCCTCCCCCAGTAGTCGCCAAAGGCTTCATCAATTATTACCACTATTCCCTTTTTCCCCGCCTCCAGGATTATTTCCTCTACCTTTTCCAGGCTGATGACCTGACCGGTAGGATTGTTGGGGTTGTCCAGGTAGACCAGGCAGTGCTCATGGCTCATCATCTTTAGCAACCTCTGGGTATTGAATTCGAAGTTTTCCTCTGGCTTCAACACGACTGCTTCGTACCTGCCACCACTAGCCTCGATTTCGGTTACATATTCGGTGAACTGGGGGGAGTAACCCAGGACTGTGGAGCCATTTTCAATAAAGATCTTGTTGAGCCTCTCCAGGACGGCCATAGCCCCGCCGGCAATTTGAATCTGCTCTTCCTTTAAGTCGCTGAAATCGGCCCAGAACCGGGTGAGTGCCTGTCTCAACCCTTTGTGGAAGGGGTCGGGATAGTAGTAAATATCAGCCCAATGATAATTTCTGGCTGCCAGAAGAACCTTCTCTGAAACACCGAAGGGGTTCGTTCCCAGGGCACAGTTTAAGATACCCTCCCCGGGCAACCCTTTTACGTAGGACTTTCTACCAGCAAAGTGATCGAGGTGGGATTTTATCCTCACTGTTTGGCCTCTAATGGTGGCTGAGCAATATGGTATCGTCGGTGAACTGCTCACCGGCAGCCTGTTCAAAAGCGGTTACCAGGTCATTAATGGTAAGCGTCTTCTTACTCGCCTCACCCATATCGACTACGATTTTACCCTTGTGCATCATGACCAGCCGGCTGCCGTAGCGCAGGGCAATGTCCATGTTGTGGGTGACCATCATGGCAGTCATCTTCTCGCGCTGTACAACCATGTCGGTCAGGTTTAGAACCGTCTGGGCGGTCTTTGGGTCCAGGGTAGCGATATGCTCGTCAAGCAGCAGGATTGCCGGCTTACTTATGGTAGCCATAACCAGGGACAGGGCCTGTCTCTGTCCCCCTGAGAGAGTGCCCACAGGGGTACTCAGTCTATCTTCCAGGCCAAGTCCGAGAAGGGCCAGGGCTTCGCGGAATGACTCTCTTCGTTCCTTATTAAGGGCTGCCTTCAGCCCCCGCGATTGCCCCCGCAGCATAGCGAGGGAGAGGTTTTCCTCAATGGTCAGGTTACGGGCGGTCCCCACCTCGGGTTCCTGCCATACCCTGCCGACGTATGCCGCATGCCTGTACTCTGCAAGGTTGGTAACATCATCACCGCTGATAACAACCCGGCCCCCTCTTTCGGGGGGGAAGACACCGGCGACAATATTAAGCAGGGTAGATTTGCCGGCACCGTTGCTGCCAATAATGGTAACAAAGTCCTGGTCATGAACATCCAGATTGACACCATCTAAGGCGGTAACCTCGTCTATGGTACCCCGGGCAAATACCTTCTTCACCTCCTGGAGTTGAAGGATAGTATGATTTTCAGTCGTACTCATTATGACCAGTACCCCCTCACATTCTCGCCGCTGGCGGCATCCACTCGTGGCGCAGCTTTTTCTGGATGTACGGAATAGCTAAGGCAATAATTATCAGTAATGCCGTGATTAATTTCAGATTCCCCGGGGCCAAGCCGAGCCTGAGAGCAACCGTTATGAACAGGCGATAGAGAAAAGTGCCCGCAAAGCAGGCACCCAAAATAGACATAATACCCCGGGGGCGAATTACTGCCTCACCAATTATTACCGCCGCCAGGCCCATCACAATCATCCCTATCCCCATATTGACATCGCAAAACTGCTGGTTTTGGGCTACCAGCGCCCCGGACAAAGCAACGAGGCCATTTGAAAGGGCACAGCCTATTATCACATTCTTATCGGTATCTGAGCCCAGGCCGCGTACCATCCGCTCATTATCACCCGATGCCCTCAAGGCCAAGCCAGTCTCGGTGCGCAGAAACCAGTTCAATATTATAAAGACGATGAAGGCTATCACCACAAAGGCGATAATAACCAGTATCATACTTCTCGTAGTTCCGAACCAACCGGCAATACTATCAAAGATGGTTATACTGCGCAGCATGGGCGTATTTGGTCTTCCCATAATCAGCAGGTTTACAGAGTAAAGGCCGACCATCATAAGGATGCCAGCCAGTAAAGCCGATAGCCTTAACTTAGTATTGAGTAAGCCGGTTATCGAGCCAGCAATTAATCCACCTATAAAGGCGGCAATAGTTGCCAGAAAGGGATTGCAGCCGGCAACAATCATAACAGCAGCAATAGAGCCGCCAACAACAAAACTGCCATCTACAGTAAGGTCAGGAAAAGCGAGTACACGGAATGTCAAAAATACGCCTATAGTAACGAAGCCGAACACCAATCCTTCAGAGATTGAAGTGTTCAGGATACCTACTACTATGGAAGATAACATTTCCCCCCTAATCTGACAGGGGGGATTGGCCCCACTGAGGGGGATTGCCCCCCTGTCGAAGCACTACAGGTTTTTCTGCCTGGACCCTTTATTCTACTACTCGTGAGGCCTTATCTATAACCGCCTGCGGGATGGTTATGCCCATTCTCTGGGCTGCCCCAGGATTAACCACCAGCTTACAAGCCTCTGCAGAGCAGGCTACAACTGGGATATCACCAGCAAACTCGCCCTTTAGTATTCGAGCCGCATAGCGTCCTGCCTCCTCACCTATCCAGCCGTAGTCGGCACCCTGGGCGGCAATGCAGCCCCGGTCAACCATATCTCCGGTAGAGCCAAAGAAGGGTATCTTGTTTTCTTCAGCAACTGCGATTATCGACTCAAGCCCGGAGACGGCGGTATTGTCGGTGGGGATGTAGATAGCATCACAGCGGCCGATAAGAGAATTAGCCGCTGTAGCCACGGCTGCGGTTGTCTCGCAGCTGGCCTCTACCAGCTTGGTGATACCAACATCTGCCATAATCTCCTTTAGCTGGTCCATCTGGACGACAGAGTTAACCTCACCGGCATTGTAGATCGTCCCCAGCACCTTCATATCAGGGCAAATCTCCTTAATCATCTTCATCTGAGCCTTCATGTCGGCCAGATCACTGACGCCGGTTACGTTGTCAGTGCGGGGGGCGTCCCAGGTAGAGACAATCTCGGCTACTGCGGGGGCAGTGCAAGTGCTGAAAACCACCGGAATGTCAGAGCCTTCAGTTGCTGCTACACAGGCCTGGGCATTGGGGGTAGTGATAGCATGAATCAGGTCCATCTTTTCGGCGACAAACCGGTCGGCAATTGCCTTGGCCAGGGACATATCGCCCTCAGCGTTGAGGAAGGTATACTCAACATTTACCCCCTCGACAAAGCCTGCCTCGGCCATTGCCTTATGAAATCCCTCCTGGTCCGCAAACAGGTCAGGGTGCTCAATTATCATGCACTCCCCAATCCGATATACCTTTTGGGGTTGCTCAGGAGCACAGGCTGTTATGAAGGGTAACGCTGCCAGCACTAGAATCAGGCAGATACTACCGAGTAATGTTAATAACCCCTTTCTTTTCATTTAGTAACCTCCTCTAGATTTTGCCTTATCGGCTTACCGGCGTTATTCGTTCACACACTCCACCCCCTTTGCTTGCTGACTTTGTTTAAAGCTTCTGTGTTAGCTTAGAAGTACCTGGTTAGGTTTCCTTTACACGTAAGTATATACCTCATCAGAGTAAAGTCAATCTTGTTCGGTGATGATACCTCTCGTGGTGCATGGGATATGTATCTTATCCAGTATTACCCCACTTCGCCAGCCAAGCCCTCTTCACATCGGGGTTGACTGCATAGGGAGGCCACTCTCCCTTTAATGCCAGGACTGTTTGCGCCATTGCCTTATGCCAGTACTCTGGCGCTGAGTCGGCGGTGGTAGAGCACCAGGCGCTATGGCCGGTAAGGATAACATTAGACATTTTAAGGAGCGGGTTATCGGCAGCTACAGGGTCATCTACCGTTACATCAAGACCTGCCCCGGCGATGAGGCCCTCCTGCAGGGCCCGGATAAGGGCTGGCTGGTTAACAGATGCTCCCCGGGCAGTATTGATGAAGTAACAGGTGGGCTTCATCTTCTTGAATTCTTCATAACCTATCATGTTCCGTGTCTCGGCGGTGAGCTCGGCATGGAGGCTGACGAAGTCTGATTCCCTGAGCAGCGTGTCGAGGTCTACCGGCTCCACCCCGTGGCTCCTCATCACCGCTCCCAATACGTACGGGTCATAGGCGATAACCCTCATGCCCAGCCCCCTGGCCTTGAGAGCGGAGGTGGTGCCTATTTTGCCCAGCCCAATAATGCCCAGGGTCTGGTCGCGCATGCGAAAGATAGGCAAGGCAATCTCGGTGACCGTCTTCCGGTTGGGTGGCACAAAGTTGATGTGTTTTTCTCTTACCTCCCGGTCCAGGAGGAAAAGTCGGTGCCCCAGAGCCAGCATAAGGGCCGTGGCCCGACCTGAGACTTCATCAATGCAGTAGTCGGGAATATTAATGGCGACGATGCCATACTCGGTAGCAGCTTCCAGGTCAATCTGGTCGTAGGCTATGGCCAGATTGGCAATGATACGGCATTTGGAAAGAGATTTGAGCACACGGCGGGTAATGGGCTGTACCGGGCTGGCACATATCAGCGCATCAGCGTCGGTGGCGTTGGCGATAAGCTCGTCTTCTTTCAACCAGAAGCCGTTAACCAGCATGGCATCTAATGGCTTCAGCAGCTCCTCTCCGAAATCTACATTAGGGCTATAAATGGCATTAACTACCTTGAAGCTCATTATCTTCCTCCTTCATCAAAGTGCTCTCTTGATGTGGTTGCAGGTTCGAACTACTGTCAGGTTTTCCTTGATCGAGGTTTGTCCTTCCACATACCATCAGGCTTGTGGGGAATAGGCAATACACTCCGCTTCTACCAGCATACTCGGCAGGGCTAAGCCGACTATTACAGTCGAGCGTGCCGGCTTATTGTCAACAAAGTAAGTCCGATATATCTCATTCATTTTCGCGAAGTCTTCCCCGTTGCGGAGAAAGACGGTTACCTTGACCACATCATCTAAAGATGCGTTTGCAGCTGTCAGAACCTGCTTGACATTCTCCAGACACTGCTTAGTCTGCGCTTCAATGCCTTTAACCTCTCCACCTTTAGCATCTGTAAATCCAATTTGACCCGAAACAAAAATGTAATCACCGGCTCTGATTGCTGCTGAGAAAGGTAGGGTAGGAGCGTTGGGTAAATTGATTGCTTCTCCTTTCATGATGACCTCCTTTCAATAGTCCAAAGCTTCTGCTTATGGAAGTGCTACGTTATTTTTTAATTACTAATTGGGATTTCTAATTTTAGCACGCGGTGGGGTACCCTGCTCCATCATTGCTCCTGGCACCAATAGTATATCCATGGTACCTAGCTGTCAATCTCCATCAGGCCAGGTATTCCTCTTTACCCCAGTTTTGCATCATCTCCTTCAGCCGCTGGGCAAGCTTGGGACTGGAGCGCAAGCGGTTGATAAGGATAGGGCAGCCCTCCAGCAGGGAGTTCTGGGCGGCGGATGCCATACTGGAAAGGAAGCTTTCCATACCGAGGTCGGTCTGTGCGGGGATGCCTGTTCCCGGGGCTGATGATTCCAGCTGCCGGCGGATATCCTCAGCGGTGAAGCGCATCGGGCTTATACAGGATTTGTACCATGGACAATCCTTGCACTGGGCGATAGCGTAAGCCTCATCCAGGATGTCACCCATCTTTAGCCTCCTTCAAGTTGCTATTATTTGACATAATACTATCTCAAAACAGTTTCTAGGACCACGTCGCTGCCCTTATATAATATACTACTCCCCAGCCTGGAAATAGTCTATAATGCATTCGCAACGATGGCAGGGAGGACGATAATTCTCTTTGACGATGCCCCCACGATAGATGAGGTAAAAGCAGTTGTCGCTGACTGGCAGAAACTCGGCTTGCCGGATGGGATAAGGCATTTTGCCCCGGTCCTTAACAGGGGTGGGGTGGTGAAGTTAGCCTCTTCGTTTAAGGAGAGTCTGGCTGGTGCGAAGAATCTTCGCTATCGAAGCCAGCTTGAGGCGGCGATTGCCGGGTGGCTCTACGACCTTGTCCGGGCAAATGTAAAGCGGGGCAGGGTCTTTGACATGGGTGAAGTTTTAAAAGAAGGCAGGGCTGATTGTCTCGGCTATGCCAAGCTGTTTACCCTGCTGGGCCGGTTGTTCGGTCTTGACGCAGGTGTTATTGAGGTGCTCGTTGATAATGCTGGTAGATATGTGCCTCATACTGCTGTTCTGGTGAGGCTTACCGGCCGGCGGTGCATTGTCGACCTGTGGTACGGGTCGGGGAATATCAGGCACAGGAGGCTGGGGCTGCGGGTAAGACAGGGTAAGACCTGGAAGATTTGCGACCTGGAATTAAAAGAGTTGGGTGACTGGGATGAGGTATGCTATCTGCCTGATACTTGCATAGATGGCATTACCCTCTATATTCGAGGAAACCGTCATCTGGAGAGTAAGGAGTTTCAAGCCGCTATCAGGTGCTATTCCCTGGCAATGGAGCTTTACCCCGGCAATGCCCGCTTCTTCTATAACAGGGCTATTGCCTACGAAAATCTTGGTCGGCCGGGGAGTGCCGTTGCCGACTATGAACAGGCGCTGAGCAGTGATGCTGCCCTGATACGCATCCTGGCCACGGAGCACGCTGAGGTTACCTCTTTACTTGACCTTGATGACAGGAAGGTAGGTGGTCTGGCACAGGAGATATATTTACTTCGCAGGGGATTTGTAACCGGCAGGAGAGTCCCGCTGGCTAGAGTGGCCAGGAAGTCTGGTTTATCTGAAATAGAGACGAAAGCAGTCCTGTCGCTGGTAGAGGCCAGGCTGGCCGCCGGTTTTCCGGGAGCACGATAAGGGGGTGAAAAGCATTGGGGGATATGATTACATTTAACGACTTCCAGAAGGTGGATATGCGGGTGGGGAGGGTAGTCGGGGTGGAGGATTTTCCCAGGGCTCGTAATCCGTCATATAAGTTTGAGATTGATTTCGGCCCTGAAATAGGGACCAGATTTTCCTCTGCCCAGTTAGCCAATTACAGTAAGAGCGAGCTTGTTGGTCAACAGGTAGTAGCGGTGGTCAATTTCCCACCCCGGAATGTTGCCGGCTTTATATCGGAGGTACTTATTCTCGGGGTGCCGATGGAAAGTGGCACTGTATCCCTGCTTGAGCCAAGGGATGAAGCCATCACTGGCGGCAGGGTTTACTGACAGGCGAGCTAATTTGGGCCAGCCAGTACTTGGATGGTTGCCTGGCTGAGGCTGGCAAAGGCATCAGAGTCGTAGCGCTCGATGTCCCCCTGGTCGCAGAGCCTGGCAACTTCCGGGTCTATTGGCAGCTGTCCCAAAAGCGGGGCTTTAGCCGCCCTTGCCATTTCTTCTCCCTGGCTTCTGCCAAAGATTTCAATTTTTTTATCTATTTCAGGTACATATAGATAGCTCATGTTCTCGATTACACCAAGGATGGCTTTATCCATCTTCTGAGCCATATTCACTGCTTTTTTAACAATCATCGCCGTTAAGTCCTGAGGGGTAAAGACGATGATTACACCTGATATCGGGAATGACTGCATTACCGTAAGCGGAGCGTCGGCGGTACCGGGGGGCAGGTCTATAATCAAGTAATCAAGCTTGCCCCAGAGCACATCCTCTCCAAATTGCTTGATGGTATTTGAGATGAGCGGGCCGCGCCAGACGACGGCATCATCCTCCTGGGGTAAGAGCAAATTGATGGACATAAGCTCAATCCCTGACCTTGAGAGCACCGGCAGTATTCCACTATCGCTGCCGGTAGGGCGCTCGGTGATACCAAACATCTTGGGAATGCTGGGGCCGGTCAGGTCAGCATCCAGGATACCCGTTTCAAAACCCTGGCGTTTGAGCAGTATTGCCGTAAGGGCAGCTACCAGCGACTTGCCTACCCCTCCCTTGCCACTCATTATGGCAATGATTTTGCTAATCTTATTTAGCTCCGCCGGCTTAGCCTCGGTAAATTCTATCTCTACCCCGTTTACTCCGGGTAGTTTGCCTACGATTTCCCTGGCACTGGTTTTGAGCCATTCCTGGGCTCCTTTATTTAGCGCTGCTGAGGCCAGATTAATCCTGACTTCCTGGCCGGATAGACTAATCTCGCGGACCAGATTCAGTCCATTCACACTCCGCATTACGCCCGGGACCATCAATTTTTCCAGGCCTTCTCTTATCTGCTCTTCAGTTACCATAGGTTGTCCTCCATTCCTGGTGGTCGCATATTTTATCTCCGGTCGCTAATGTGCCGTTCAGGTAGCTCATAACTGCCTTCCCGGGGTTATTCTCCAGGGCGCCGGTAATGACCCGGAGCTAGAAAATGTCATCATCGGTCTTCGGCCGGGTGTAGATTCTGGTCAGGGTTTCCTTGCCGGTCTGGTAGCAAATGGTGCACCCGCCGCACTCTTCCGGTGTTACCTCTTCGGTGTAGATATCAAAGCCCAGCTCCTTGTACATTTCCAGGGTTCGCTTCAGGTGTTCCCCGGAGCTGGTGGAGGCTAACTTCCAGCCTTCCTTTTCCAGTGTCTCTTTATCCACGGCGCCTGTTCTCCTTGGCTACTATTTGCACGATGTCATTATACAGCTTAATGGATGTTTCCTGCCAGTGGGGCAGGTTTTGACCAATTTAGTGGACTTTGGGGCAAATTGCAGACGGGGGTACTAGTTGTTATAATGATTTTGTCTAAGGGGCTGTAGCTCAGCTGGGAGAGCGCCTCCTTTGCACGGAGGAGGTCAGGGGTTCGAGTCCCCTCAGCTCCACTTCTTGTTCGTAAGAGTCCGGCATCGATTTCAGCCAGCGATGAAAAGGGGCCGAGGATTTATCCTCAGCCCCTTTTTAATCTCTATAACGAGTTATAAAGAGGTCTCTATCTCAGGCGTCAGGGAGATATACCAAATAAGCTAGCACTGTCTTTTGAATCCCTAGAAAAGGTCATCTAGCTCTCGATTCCCCTGAGGCATCTCGCCACTTACAGCGAGGCATTGTTGCAGGAGTTCACTCTCCCTCTTGGTATACATCGGCTCCTCTTCATACACGAAATAGCGGGCCTCGTCGTATAATCCTAACTTCTCTTCCAACTCCCGGCGCAGGTTCATCGCTCCCTTAACGTAAATGATGTTTTCCTCTTGGTCCAGCAGCTCGAAGACACCTTCTACCTCGGGAGTCTGGTTGACATTCTCCAAAGTGAATTCTACCCAGCGTTCCTCCTTCGGTGCCGTAAAGGGCTTGGACAAGAGGAGCCTGAGTTCGCATCTGAGGCAGCGCTCTGCCTCGTCAATAGCTTCAGGTTCACCAAAGCCCAGCTCTACCTCAGGAAAGCCGCCGAGCCGCTGCTCCACAGCCAAGCATGGCATGGGGACCCGGAGTCTGTCAGCGAAACCCTCTTTATGCCCTAAGTATTGACTCGGCTGTTCGATATCAGCCAGCATCTCGTCTATTTCACCACTGCCGCCGAGGTATTGGTCAATGGAAGTAGCTGCCCGGCGCCCGGCAGCAATCGCCTCAATGACAGAGGCTGTCCCGGTTACTGCGTCACCGGCAGCAAAGATACCTTTCTTGCCAGTAGCCAGTGTAGTCGGGTCAACCTCCACAGTGCGCCGCTTGGTGGTGTTAACACCGCTAACCTTTTCTATCAGCTCAAGCTCAGGTAGCTGACCTATGGCAAAGATGACGGTATCTGCGGGCAGAACATGCTCTGAACCAGGAATAGTCTCAGCATGAAGCCTGCCCTTACTATCAAACTTAAAAGACTTCACATCAAGGCATTCCACGCCGCTGGCTCGCCCGTTATCACTTACAATCCTGGTGAAAGTCTGCAGGTTATGGATGGTAATACCCTCCTCCTCACCCCAGCCAATTTCTTCAGATGTAGCTAGCATGCCATCTCTCGACTCAAGGCAGGCTATATGGACATCGGTAGCCCCCAGCCTCAGTGCCGTTCGAGCGCAATCGAAAGCGACATTGCCGCCGCCAAGAACTACTACCCTTTTACCTACTTTGACCTCTTTACCCAGATTGACATCTCTCAAGAAGGGGATATTGACCAGCACCCCGTCAAGATCAGCCCCGGGAAGAGGTAACTTCTGACCCCGATGGGCACCAACTGCTAACAAAATGGCATCGTAGCCTTCCCTCAGGAGCTCATCTACCGATTCAACCCTGGTATTTGTCTTGATGCCAACACCGATACTTTTTATCTCTTCTATCTCTCTGTCCAGTACCTCCCTGCGTAGACGGTATTCAGGGATGCCCACCTTCATCATACCGCCAGCTACAGGTAATGCTTCAAAAACAACCACACTGTGGCCGAGTTTAGTTAAGTAGTATGCCGCCGTCAGCCCGGCTGGACCTGAGCCGATAATAGCTACCCTTTTATTGGTAGCTGGGGCTATTTTGGCCCTCTTTTTCCACAGTCCGCTATCATGCTCGGCAGCAAAGCGCTTGAGAGCCCTTATCGCTATCGGTTCACTCACCTCGCCACGCCGGCATTTTTCCTCACAAAAGTGCAGGCAGACGTCTCCCAGAACCGCTGGGAACGGGACCTTCTCTCGGATTACGGCTATCGCCTCATCAAACCTTCTTTCTTTGATCAGGCGCAGATAGCGAGGGACATTTACGCCCGCAGGACAGGCATTTCGGCACGGAACCAGCATCTCTTCACGCTCGGTGGTCGTAATGCCTTTGTCTGTCAGAGCGCCTGTGGGACAGACCTCTACACAAGCACCGCAGAAGCGGCAGTCCGACTCTCTAAATGTGGGATTGACACTGCCTACTACGACCCGGCCTTCTTCATCAAAGACGAAGTCTAAAGCTCCTACCCCGCGTACCTCGCGGCAGACCCGGATACAGCGAGTGCAGCCTATGCACAGGTTATAGTTTCGCTCAAATAAGGGGTCGTCCTTTTCCACAGGCAGGTCTTCAAAGACATAACGCGGGGTCTCAGGTTTAATCCCGACGTACTCGACCACTTTCTGGAGCTCACAATTACCAAACTGGGGGCAGCATCTCGCATTCTCCGGTATGTTCATAGAGCAGGGAAATCGAGCGCAGCCTTCCTTCTGAGCACAGGTGAGGCACGCATGAGGATGCTTGGCCAGAAGAAGCATAACTCGGTCGCGGCGAAATTCCTGGACTTCCGGTGTATTGGTGTAGACCATCATTCCTTCGTCTACTGTTGTAGAACAGGCGCGGTGAAGACCTTCCTGCCCCTCAATCTGCACCACGCAGAGCTGGCAGCCTTCATACCCAAGCTCGGGCTTTTTGTTCTCCAGGCGTTCGCCGCCACGGTAGACGGCCTCGGCCGGCTTTAGCTCCTCTACCGGGGGGAGGTCGGGATGGGAGCAAATATGAGGGATATAAATGCCCGCCTGTTGGGCGGCATCCAGTATTGTCATTCCCTCAGGTACAGTAACCTCATTTTCATCAATGACCAGAGTAACCGTAATCGTACGAACTTGACTCACTACCATCAGATTATTCTCCCCTTTCCTTTGGTGGAAGACCCTCTAATTGTCAAGCTACTTCCGCGGGAACGACTCCCTTGAGCCATATTAGCTCATCGGGGGTGAACTCCTGATATTCATCAGGTAGCATAGGCTCAACCCTGAGGACCTGCAGGCTTTTGACCCATTCCTTGGCCCGTAGTTTGTGAGCGATGAAAATCATCCTGACAGGGACCTCTGCTTTCACCAAGAGGTCACACTCGCCGCTGACCCGCTCGACGGCTTTTATCTCGGGTATGGTTCTCAAGTCCCTCAATATGTCCTGGTAACCATCCTGGCGATATTCCTCCGCTACATTGATCATGAAGTAAACCCTTGTCGCCATTTTCCTTACCTCCTTTTTAGGTCTCTAAGACTAAATTCGAGCCGGTTGGCACAGGTTCGACTCTGGAAACGATTTAGACATTTAACAGTTCAGGTTCCAGCTTTCCATCAGCGCTCTCAGCTGGCGGTATCCCGGTCGTTTCATGTTCATATGGCCTGAAGAGGCTCACTATTCTTAGGACCTCCAGGTCTTTGACCCACGACTTAGACTCTATTTTCTTGGCTAATGCCTCAACAGTGACTGGAGCATCCACCATGACCACCATATCCCGTGAGCCAACTACAGGGTCAACAAAGCTCACACCCGGTGTATCTTCTACCTCACGCACTGCCTTGATGAACTCCCGCTGCTTTAGGTCGTCTTTGGTGGTCGCCAATAAGTAAGCTCTCAAACCCATGGTCGCCACCCCCTTTCCTCTCTTATTCTCAAATCCTTCCACTTTTAGTTAACCACGTTTGGTTTGTCCCTACATCGGGGGATGTGCTGGCTTTTAGGTTAGGGAAAACCTGCTCCCAAACCGGGCATCGTTGACGGTTATTCTCAATGGTGGGTAAGGGTTTTCACCAACCCCCAGTCCGTAAATACCCTCAATTGCCTATGCTGGCTGGAGAGGCTATAATTAAATATGGAAAAGGTGTTATGAAAAAGGTACGGATATTGCTGGCTGAGGACCACGTGGTGGTACGGGAAGGCATCTGCCAGTTTCTGGAGCGCGAGAGTGACCTGGTGGTAGTGGGACAAGCCAGCGATGGTGAGGAGGCGGTGGAGCTAACACGACAACTGAAACCCGATGTTGTGGTTATGGATATAGCCATGCCCAAATTAAATGGTATCGAGGCCACCAGGTTGATAAAGGCCCACAGTCCAACGACGGCAATACTTATCCTGAGTGCCTATGATTATGACCAGTATATTTTTCCCCTGCTTGAAGCTGGTGCCTGCGGCTACCTGCTTAAAGATGTAAGTGGTCAAGAGCTTGTCGAAGCTATTCGGGCGGTGCATAAGGGGGAGTCAGTGCTTCATCCAGCGGTGGCGCGCAAAGTAGTGGAGCGGTTCAGGCGTTTGGGTAAGCCCGAGGGCGGAGTCTCTGACCTTCTCACCGAGCGGGAGATAGCTGTGCTCAAGGCAGCTGCCACGGGTATGAGCAACAAGGATATCGCCAAGGAATTATTCATAAGCGTGCGCACTGTGGAAGCTCACCTGGGAACTATCTTTAATAAACTAGGGGTTGGCGGCCGGACCGAGGCGGTAATCCATGCCTTGAAGAACGGGTGGCTAGTATTGGATGAAGTCCCTTGAAATGGGCACAGCCGCGTTGAGGAGATATAGTAAAGGATTTACCAGGATGGCTTACACCGGTGGGAAGGTGTTGCATAGCCTGCATTTCTGGCTGATTCTGGTGCTACTGGCCGGTGGTGGTGTCCTTTACTATGTTGAGTGGCTCGGAATCACAGGCGCAGTCCCTCCCGGCTTCCATATATTGTTTCTGGTGCCGATAGTATACTCTGGCTTTGTCTTCGGGTTCAGGGGAGGGCTAATCGCTTGTGTGATTGCACTATTTCTAATGTTGCCCCGTGCCTTTGTCATTTCGCCCAGCCCTCTAGATGCCTTACTTGAGATTGCCGTCGTAATTCTGGCTGGTGTTCTGGCCTGCCTGTGGTTCAGGGCTCGGACACAAATGGAGAGGGCTGAAGAACAGCGCAAACTGGCACTGGAGATGATGGAAAAGGCACAGCAGAAACTTCGGTCGCAGGTTCGGCTGGCTATGGACCAGCAAAGAAGACTAACCACTGTGAGTGCTATTTCTGGCTTGCTTGCCGAGCCTTTAGAACCGGAACGCACCCTTCATACAGCTATTGACATGGTTATGAATACGATGGCTGCCGATGCCATCCTTATATTTCTATGCGTCCAGGGGGAAGATGAGCTAATACTTGTCGCTTACGAAGGTGTCTCACCGCAATTTGCTCAAAATCTGGGCAAAACAGGGTTTGGTCAAAGCTACAACAAGCGAGTGGTGAATACTGGAGAAACAATAGTGGTGGAAGGTACCTCTGATACTCCGGCGCCCTACAGAGAGGCAGTAATGCGGGAGAAGCTACACTCCCAACTCATTGTGCCCACGAAGTCCAGGGGGCAGGTTGTTGGTACCATGTGGATAGGGACACACCGCCAGCAGGAGTTTTCCCCCGAAGATATAGACCTTGTGGCAGCCGTTGCTAATGAAATCGGCACTACCCTGGAGAACACACGTCTTTATCAAGAGCAGCTGAGGGTGACGCAGGAACTTAAGGCTTCAGAAAAGAAGTACAGGGAGCTGTTTGAAAGGGCTCATGATGCCATCTGGGTTCACGATATGGAGGGTAATGTCCTGGAGGGGAACAAGGCGTTTGAAAAGCTTAGCGGATATACCCTAAAGGAATGGGTGGGCATGAATGTCGCTCGTTTCCTTACTAGTGAATCTCTGGCCTTGGCTAAGGCGGTCCGGCACAAACTACTTGAGGGAGAGCCTCTGGAGCAGCCCTATGAGCAGCGAATTTTGAGGAAGGATGGGACAATGCGGATAGCCAAGATGGCAACTAATCCTGTCATCATCGATGGAGAGGTAACGGGATTTGAGCATATCGCCAGGGATGTAACCGAGGAAAAGATGGCGGAGGAGACGCTGTCAGAGATTGTTAATGGTTCTCCTATTCCATCATTTGTAATCAATAAACAGCATAAGGTTACCCACTGGAATACAGCCATCGAATCCCTTTCTGGTATAAGCGGGTGGGAAGTCATCGGGACAGATGGACACTGGAGGTCATTTTATACCGAGAAGAGGCCAGCTATGGCCGATTTAATCGTGGATGGGGCATCCGCTGATGAAATTGAAACATATTATTGGGCTAAATATAAAAAATCCCGCCTGATTGATGGGGCCTATGAAGCTGAGGATTTCTTTTCCGCTCTGGGCGAGCACGGGAAATGGCTTCGCTTTACGGCGAGTCCTATCAAAAATGAAAGCGGGGAAATAATGGGTGCCATAGAAACCTTAGAGGATATAACTGAAGAGAAGCAATTGCAGGACAACATGAGTTTCTATGTCCAGCATATCACCAGGGCCCAGGAGGAAGAACGCAAGCGCATTTCTCGCGAGCTTCACGACAGTACTGCCCAGACCCTGATCGCCATGCTCCATCAAATGGAGCACTTTTTGCAAAGCAAGGCTGGCCTTCATATGGATGATACCAGGTTCTTGTGGAGGTTGCATGAGGAGGTCAGGACAGTGCTACAGGAGGTGCGCCAATTTGGGCGGGACCTGCGACCATCAATTCTAGATGACCTGGGACTGATTCCGGCTATAGAGTGGCTATGCAGCGAGATGGAGAAACAGAATGGGATTGATGCCAAGCTGCAGGTAGTGGGTTCGGAGCGGCGCTTCCCCGCCGAAGTAGAGCTAATGCTATTCCGCATCATTCAGGAGGCGCTAAGGAACCTGGCCAGACATTCCTCAGCCACCCAGGCTCGGGTTACGGTCACCTTTGATGAGCACACAACCGGGGTAACTATTGAGGACAACGGCAAGGGCTTTGTCTTGCCTAAAAACCTGGGTGACCTATCTCGCCTGGGTAAGCTAGGACTCACCGGGATGCAAGAGAGAGCACGACTACTGGGTGGAACCCTGGAGGTGACATCTAACCCCGGCAAAGGCACAACGGTAAGTGTGGAGGTACCAGCCTAAAGTCAGTGAGCAGTTGTTTGAAATCTACTTCACGTAAATGGGTGGGCCCTTCGCTATAAACATCCCCTTTTCGAACATCGCAGAGGTACGGTCTGCTTCAGGTAGTAAAGCCTTTGTCTATTGGGGTCTTCGTTTTGCCACTTCCACTCAGAACGTAGTCGAGATAGTCCGCAAGAAAGGTCTGAATCTGGTCATATCTCCATCGAGCGGTGATATTTCCTTGGAGCAGTCCAACCAGGTGTGCGGCTCCGGGAGCCAGTAAGAATTGAAATCCAGAATCTCCGTCTAAGGGCGGATATTATTTATGGATGGCCAGGTCTCCAGAGCCGCTTCACCACGAGCATAGGCCTCGTGCCAGCCTGTGGGAACAGGTAGCTTCTTATACCACCGGACCCGGTCTGCTTCAAGCAGCTTACGGCTGAATCTCATAAAGTCAGCAGCACAGATGATATGATGTCTACACTGGGCTGCCAGGCAATAACTTGCTTGACTGCTTCGTCATCAAGCATCTGGATGTCCGAGGCGTGTACAAAAACATCACTCCCTTCTTCAATGCGGGCCATCATCACGCTGCCCCCACGGCGCCAAGGATATCTATTCGCATTCCAAAGTCAATACTACACCAATTACCCCGGATCGTGGTAGTCTTATAAAGGTAAAGGGGAACGGAACAAAGGGATGGGGCCCTCTATAAAGCTTATCAGCGACTGTCTGTTAGGGACTAAATGTACCTGGGATGCCACGAACAGGTACCGAGATGGGAGAGCCCTGCGGCTTCTTGAAGGTGATGTCCTCATTCCCGTTTGCCCCGAACAGCTGGGAGGACTGAAGACTCCCCGACCGCCTCAGGAGATTCAGGGAGGTAGCGGTGAGGATGTTCTCGATGGAAAGTGCCGGGTAAAGAACATAAATGGTGGAGATGTAACCCGGGAATTTGTTAGGGGAGCCGAGGAAACATTGAGAATGGCCAGGCTTCTTAAAGTCAGGCAGTTTGTAGGGAAATCCAGAAGTCCATCGTGTGGTTGCAGGCAAATATACGATGGCACGTTCTCCAGTAAGCCAGTTAATGGCGATGGTGTTACCGCTGCCCTCCTGAAAAGAAACGGCGTTGAAGTTATCACAAAGGAGTGTCTGAGGTGAAAATTACAAAGAAAGAAACCATTGTTGAGGGTCAGTATTTAAGATTTGTGAAGAAGCATTTTGAGGCCGGTAGTGGGAAGGCAGGCATTTGGGAAACGATAGAGAGGAGAAACATTTACCACGGGGGAGCGGTAGTGATTGTTGCCTTGACCAGAAACAAGGAGCTAATTCTGGAAAGGAACTGGAGGGCTCCCCTGGAGTCCTTTGTTATCCAATTTCCTGCCGGCCTTACCGACAGGGTGGGGGAGAGTGAGGAAGAAGCCGCTAGAAGAGAACTCCTGGAGGAGACCGGATATAGGGCAGAAAGACTCATTCCTATTATTTCAGTACCCCTTTGCCCGGCTTTGACACCCACCAGGGGCGCCCACTTTTTTGCTCCCGACGTTAACTTTTCAGGGAAAGAAGACAGGGATATCGCTGAAGAAATTGAGGTGTTAAAGGTTCCGGTCGATGAACTGGATGATTTTCTGCTAAATCTTCCCCCACATACAGAATTAGACCTCAGGGTCCCGGGTATACTCTGGATTTTGAAGGGGCAAGGACTCATCTGACATACCATAATATCCTGGCCTTGACAACTTCAAGCGCTTGGTTTAGAATAGTTATGGTCATAAGCTCATAATTTCAATGTTACTCTCGCTAATTTAAGGACATAAGAACAAAATTAATTATCAGGAGATGTAGGCAGATATGGGCAGACAACCGCTATGGCGGCGAGTAGATTTTATACCACAGGTTACCTACTTTAAGCCTGCTGGTGTACCTTTAGCTCAATTACAGGAAGTACGTCTTTCTGTTGAGGAAGCGGAGGCAATCCGCCTTAAAGACATGGAGGGCCTGGAGCAGGATGAATGTGCTCAAAGGATGAATATCTCCCGGCCCACCTTTGCCCGCGTGCTGGGCTTAGCCAGGCAGAAAATGGCTGATGCCCTGCTTAACGGCAAGGCGATAAGAATTGCTGGTGGCAACTTTGAAATGTCAGTACGGCGTTTCCGGTGCGCTAACGGCCATGAGTGGGATGTGCCGTTTGAAACGATGATAAGCTCGCCTCCCCGGTTTTGCCCCACGTGTAGCACGCCGACTATCATGCCTATCTGGCCCTGGGGACCGGGTTGGGGTAGGGGTCGCGGGGGACGCCGGGGTAGGGGAGGACGCAACTGGTGAGATGAAGATTCTTGATGATTTGATTTCAGTAGTGAACTCAGAGGCTAGAGTGAGAGATATACGCCAGGGGCTTTTTCACACCGGCGTGCTGACCCGTAATTGCGGACTGGCGGCAACGCTTCCCCGGGATGCCCTTCGCCAGGAACCGCCCCTGGTGAAGGAATCTGGTTTGCTCCTTACGAAAAACGCGCTGGAACTGGCCCGAATGGTTTACTCGGAGAGCATACTTGAGGCAGTTGTTGGTATGGCGACCATCAACTCTCTCCTCGAGATTCACGAAGAAAGTTGTGATGTCCTCAATGCCGGTGACCTCATTGCTGAAAAGGGCAGGGATAAGAGGGTAGCCATTGTGGGGCACTTTCCCTTTATACCCAGACTTCGTAAGATAGCAAAGGAACTCTGGGTAATCGAGAAAAATCCGCAGGAAGGTGACTTCACCGAAGCTGAGACGGAAAACCTTATTCCGCAGGCTGATATCGTTGGTATCACCGGTACTGCTTTTACCAACCATACTATTGAGCACCTGCTCAGCCTGTGTAACCAGGCCTATGTAGTGATATTGGGAGACACCGCTCCCTTATCACCGGTACTCTTTGACTACGGCGTAGACGCTCTATCCGGTACAAAGGTAATTGAACCGGAGTTGGCCCTGCGCTGTGTCAGCCAGGGAGCCACTTACCGGCAGATTAAAGGAATTCGGCAGCTCACCATGACGAGGTGAGAAACAAAAAGGAGGTGAAATATGCCTAATGGATTTGGTGGAGGTAGAGGCATGGGACGTGGTTTTAGAGGAGGTATGGGCTTCGGCTTCCGCGGAAGCTCTCCACCCTGGCCCTACGTAGGCCTGGGCAGAGGAGGGCTGCCAAGGTGTGGCTATTTCCTCAGCGGCGCCGCCGGAGCACCTGCACAAGGGCCATACCAACAGGCTCCCTATCCGCCTAGCCCGGAATTTAGTGTCGGACAAGACTCGTATCCTCCCTATGCAGCAGCGCCACCCACTTTTGGTAATGCTCCCTTTGCTTCACAGCAAGTAACCCCGGAACAAGAGCTTGGTTTCCTGGGGAACCAGGCTAAGGCGATAAAGGAACAACTGGAGCAGATTGAGGCCAGGATGCGCGACCTGGAGAGTGAAGAGTGAAAGACAATTTAGTAAAGGAGGTGAGTTATGCCAGGATTTGATGGAACAGGCCCTAGAGGAATGGGGCCAATGACAGGTGGTGGCAGAGGATTTTGCGCTATTCCGTTAGCAGGTAATTGGCCGGGATACGTGGGAAGAGGAGCCTATCCCCCGTACGGTGTGCCCTGGGGTATGCCTTACTACGGAGCGGGACCGGCTACTCCAGGTGCTGTGCCGTTTGCTCCTCAAATGACCCGTGAGCAGGAGCTTGATTTCCTGAAGAATCAGGCTCAAGCTATGAGAGGGCAACTGGAGCAGATTGAGGCCAGGATTCAACAGTTGGGAACTAAGAGTGAGTGAGGAGAAGGGTATGAAAATCGCAATTTCGGCTACGGGTCCAACCCTGGATGCCGAGGTGGACCCTCGTTTCGGCCGGTGTCAGTACTTTGTTATCGTTGACCCGCAGACAATGGAATTTGAAGCCCTGGAAAACTCCAGCGCCATGGCTGCCGGCGGAGCTGGTATTTCCACTGGCCAGATGATTGCCGGTAAGGGAGTAGAAGTAGTGCTCACCGGCAACTGCGGCCCTAATGCCTACCAGGTGCTGTCCGCTGCCGGGCTCCAGGTAATAACCGGCGTCTCAGGGAAAATAAGCGACGCTATTGAGGAGTACAAGTTGGGCACATTTTCTGCGGCCCAGCAGGCCAATGTGGCTGACCACTTCGGCGTGGGGGCGACTCCTGGTATGAGCGGTGGAGGTATGGGCAGAGGCATGGGTGGAGGCATGGGTGGAGGCATGGGTATGGGTAGAGGCATGGGTGGAGGCATGGGTGGAGGCATGGGTATGGGTAGAGGTATGGGTCGTGGCATGGGTATGGGTGGGGGCATGGGGGCTGGAATGATGCCGCCAGTTGGTCCACCACCCCAACCCGCAAGCCCGGAGCAGGAGCTTGAAGCACTCAGGGCCCAATCACAGGCGCTGGCGCAGCAGCTGTCTGAAATTCAACGCCATATCGAAGAGCTGGAAAAGAAAGGGAGGTAAGAAAGCTAACATGTTTGCGGGAGGTGTCATTATGCCCAGAGGGGATGGAACTGGCCCGCCAGGAGGTGGCGGACCAGGAAGCGGTAGGGGTATAGGAAGAGGCGGAAGAGGCGCGGGCAGGATGGGAGGTAACCAACCCGGGGCTGGCCCCGGTGGGGACTGTGTTTGTCCTGGCTGCGGAGCCAGATTACCCCATCAGGTAGGAACGCCCTGTTACAATTTGAGCTGTCCTAAGTGTGGGGCAAAGATGGTGAGAGGATGAAATGATAATATCTGTTGCCAGTGGTAAGGGTGGGACGGGCAAGACCCTGGTAGCTACCAGTCTTGCTCTTTCCTTGAAGGAAAGGGACAAGGTGCAGCTTCTTGATTGTGACGTGGAGGAACCCAACGACCATATTTTCTTGAAGCCAGCCTTTATCCGCAGTGAAGCCGCCTCTATCCCGGTGCCTGAAGTGAATGAGGATAAGTGTACCCACTGCGGCAAATGCGCTGAGGTCTGCGCCTACAATGCTATTGCGGTGATGAAGCAGAAGGTGCTTGTCTTTCCTGAGCTCTGCCACGGTTGCGGCGCCTGCGGTTACCTCTGTCCTGAAAAGGCTATCTCAGAGGAAGCGAAGGAGATAGGTGTTGTGGAATCAGGCTCCTCAGATGGCATCGGATTTGTTCACGGGAGGCTTGCTGTTGGTGAGGTCATGGCACCACCTGTTATCAGACAGGTGAAAGAACATACCAGCCGTGAAGGCACAGTTATCATCGATGTTTCTCCAGGGACATCATGCCCGGTAGTAGAAGCAGTTAAAGATAGCGATTTCTGCCTGCTGGTAACCGAGCCGACCCCCTTCGGGTTAAATGACCTGGTTCTGGCAGTAGAAACAGTGAGGGAGCTTAACATCCCCTGCGGCATCGTCCTCAACCGTGCCGGGGTAGGAGATGGAAAGGTAGAGGAATACTGCCGGAAAGAGAATGTACCAGTCCTGCTTACCATCCCTCTGAATACTGAGATTGCCAGTTTCTATTCCCGGGGTGTTCCTTTAGTCGAGGGCATGCCACAATGGAAAGCCACTTTTCTCGGGCTTTCCGATAGGATTAGGGAGATAGTAAATGAAAGAAGTAGTGATACTGAGCGGTAAGGGAGGGACCGGAAAGACCAGCATTGTGGGCTCCTTTGCGGCTCTGGCTCAGAAGAAAGTACTCGCTGACTGCGATGTGGATGCCGCCGACCTTCACCTGCTGCTCAATCCCTCGATTACAGAGGAAAACGAGTTCTGGAGCGGGCAGGTTGCCGTTATTGACGATGAAGAGTGCACCCAGTGTGGTCTCTGTCAGGATGTATGCCGTTTTGACGCCATTAAAGATTTCAAGGTTGACCCTATCCCCTGTGAGGGCTGTGGCTTTTGCTCACACGTATGCCCGGTTGAAGCTATCACTATGAAGGAAAGCCTGTCCGGGCACTGGTTTATCTCTGATACTAAATACGGTCATCTGGTTCACGCCCGGTTAGGAATAGCCCAGGAGAACTCGGGCAAGCTGGTGGCGTTGGTAAGACAGCAGGCCAAGCAGATCGCGGAAAGAGACGGGCTTACTTACATTATCAGTGATGGTCCCCCGGGTATTGGCTGTCCGGTCATTTCATCTCTATCCGGGGCTAATCTAGCCCTTCTGGTAACTGAGCCGACACTATCCGGCATACACGACCTGGAGAGGGTACGGGGCGTCTGCCATCACTTTGGTATTCCCGCCCTGGTTTGTATTAATAAGTATGACCTTAATGAAGATAATACCCACCAGATTGAAAATTATTGTCTTAATCAGGGGGTAGAGGTGGCTGCTAAGGTTCCATTTGATAACACTGTCACTGAGGCAATCGTAGGAGGGCTGCCGGTGGTGGAATATTCACAGGGCAGGGTTACTCAGGAAATAGAATCGCTATGGCAGCATGTTACTCGCGCCCTTGAACAATGAAATGTTAGCTACTGGTCTACCAATATTAGCTCAGGAGGTATTTAAGATGAGGTATGCAGTACCTGTAACTGGCGGTTTGGTGTCCACCCACTTTGGTCATTGTGAGCACTTTGCCCTAATTGATGTCGACGAAGGAAGGAAGGAGATTTTGAAAAAGGAGCTTGTTCCTTCACCGGGGCATGAGCCCGGCCTCCTTCCCCAGTGGCTGGCTGACGAGGGAGTGTCAGTGGTTATTGCCAGTGGCATGGGGTCCCGGGCCCAGGGTCTTTTCAGACAGAGTCGTATTGACGTCGTGATTGGTGCTCTTGAGAGTGACCCGGAGGGGGCAGTGCTTAACTACTTAAATGGCGTATTGGCCACAGGGAATAATATATGCGACCACTAGGATGAAAGCCGGAGTAGAGAACAATTAAAGCAGGTTGATGCAAGGAGTAATGTGATGACTTCATCGTGGGAGCAATTTGAGGGGCTCATTAAGGCCGAGATGAGGAAGGTGTATTCCGAGGCGGCCATCGACCATTCCATGAACCCGAGAAACTTGGGAAACATGGAAGATGCCGATGGCTTTGCCAGGGTAACTGGCCCCTGTGGTGACACTATGGAGATGTGGCTTAAAATAAATAATGACACCATTGCCAGGGCTAGTTTTATGACTGATGGCTGTGGCACCAGCATCGCCTCAGGCAGCATGGTCACCGAGCTGGCCAGGGGAAAGAGTATGAGTGAAGCCCGGAGGATCAGCCAGCAGGATGTCCTGGATGCTTTAGGCGGACTGCCTGAGGAAAACGAACATTGTGCCCTCCTGGCAGCGGATACGCTGAAGGAAGCGATAAAAGGCTACCTGGAGATAAAGAGAGACCCGTGGAAAAAGGCTTACCGCAGACAGTGGTAAATTCTATTGTCTATGGCCCGGTCCCGTCCCGGCGATTGGGGCACAGCCTGGGAATAAATAACATCTTCCCCAAGATATGTAGTTATTCCTGTGTTTATTGCCAGCTGGGAAACACTGTGGACATGCGGGTTGAGCGCGAGGCTTTCTACAAGCCAGAGGAGATAGCTCGGGGTGTGAAGGAGAAGCTTAAACAGGTCAGGGAAAAGAATGAGCCGATAGACTACCTGACCTTTGTCTCTGACGGTGAGCCTACTCTGGATGCTAATCTTGGTAGAGAGATTGGACTTCTGAAATCCTCGGGCATGAGGGTTGCGGTTATTACTAATGCTTCCCTTATCTGGCATGAGGGTGTCAGACAGGATTTGCAAGAGGCCGATTGGGTGTCACTAAAGGTGGATGCGGTAAGTGAAGAAATATGGCGCAGAATCAATAGGCCACAAAAGTCCTTGAAGCTTGAACCGATTTTAGACGGCATGCTCAGGTTTGCTGATACTTTTAAGGGTGAACTGACCACCGAGAGCATGCTTATTCAGGGTAGAAACGATAACAGTGAGGAAATCGAGGAAGTAGCCAGTTTCCTGGCGGAGTTAAGGCCGGATGTAGCTTACCTGGCTATTCCGACAAGGCCGCCAGCAAAAAGGACGGTAACTGCTGCCAGCGAGCAAGCCATTAATATGGCATATCAAATCTTTAGTAAGCGATTAAGCAGCGTGGAATATTTAGTCGGTTATGAAGGAAACGCCTTTGCTTTTACCGGTAACGCTGAAGCTGACTTACTTAGCATCACCTCTGTACATCCAATGAGGGAAGAGGCTGTCATAGCATTCTTAAAAAAGGCTGGTAGCAAGTGGGTTGTTATAGACAGGCTAATAGAGGATGGCAGTCTCACGGAGGTAGAATATCAGGGCAGGAAGTTCTATATGAGGAAATTGCCTCAACGTAGCAGGCGCTCTCTACATACTACGTAGAGGGCGAAGTAGCACAGACAGGATAAAAGGATGGGAAAGATGGCGGTTCACAGCAAGGAGAAAGTAAGGGAAATTTACGAAGTCCTGCCCAAGCGGAATTGTGGTTTCTGTGGATTTGGGAGTTGCGGTCAATTTGCCAGGGCAGTGGCTGAGGGAAGAGCCTCGCCTTTCGGCTGCAGGCAGAACCCCTGGTCAGGTTACAAAATAAGCGAAGTTCTTGGTATGAAGGTACCAGTCTCTAGTTACGGATTCCAACCTGCTTTCGTTCTCAGACCAAGAGTTAGTCCTTCCCCCAAAAACCTGAAGTCATTGAGGGGAGAGGTTAAGGGATTGTCTCAGAAAGTGGATGACATTCTGGCTGGGATTGAAGAATTAAGGGGGAAAATGGGTGATGAAGCAGGTAGTGGTTATCCTGGTTAATTACGCCGGCACTGAAGAGAGCTATGGTCTTCTGGGACCCCAGGTGGCAGCTACCATTATTCAGGATAATACCGACTATGAGTGTGTGGTAGTTGCGGTTGGTCATGATGCTGATAAGGATACCATCAAGAAAAATGTAATCCAGCTCGCTGGTAGCAATAGACCGGTTATTGGCTTTTCAAACCTCGGGGGCCGTCCCGAGCTGTGGACGCTGGCTGAGGAACTGAAGGCGGAAGGGGCAATAACCATTCTGGGTGGCCCTCAGGCTAATGTTGATTACTTAGGCGAAGTGGGTTGGGAAAGCCACCATCACCGATTTCCCGGCGTCAGTGACAGTTTTACCTTTGCTCTCCACGGGCCTGCGGAGCAGCTAGTCCCCTTTCTTAATTCTCAAGGGAAGGAGACGCCCGATGCAATCCCGGGAGCGCTATTTATCAATGACAATAAGCGCCGGGCAAATGAACGGAATGACTGGGAGGAGGATTTTCTGACCCGGGTTGACTGGGGAAACCTATATCGCCCGGGGCCGTCAGGGCTTGAGCCGGTATCCGTGACCAGTGCTCAGGTGGTGCAGCAGATAGGGTGTCCATATGCTGCCAGGAAAGTGAAGGTCAGCCTTGATTACCCGGCTAACTTGAGGGGCTCACCCTTTCTCCGGAAGGGCAAGGTATCCCTTATCCTCCAGGGCTGTAGTTTCTGTGATGTAGCTCGGGACAAGGGTTTCGGCGGTGTTCTGTCACTGGAGAGTGTCCTGGCGCAGATTAACAGCCTGCCCGAGGATGCCGATGGGGGGAAAATCCCCTTTGAACTGATAAATGAGGCACCTCTGTCCACCCTGCCGGGATTATTGCTGGCGGTTAGAGAGCAGGGGACCAGGCTCTCTCAACTGAATCTGGTCAGCCGGGCTGATTGGCTGGTAATGGGAGAGGAAAAGCTCAGGGATGCCTTGAAGCTGGCTAAGGTTATGGGGGTGTGCATCCTCCTGTCGGCAGCAGGCTTTGAGTCCTTTTCCGACACCATTCTAGGAAATTTGAACAAGGGTTATCCTTTAAGGACTAACCTCGCTGCTATCAAGCTGGTAAGGCAGTTGAAAGAGGAGTTCCCCGAGAACTGGTTCTACTCCACCGCTGATGGGGCAAGTCATGGCTTCATTCATCCTACCCCATGGGACTCAGCGGAGACCGAGCGGGAAATGAATAGCGTTATATTCGCCTACGGGCTGGGGAGGGATATTCTTCCCCCGAAAAGTGTTCCTCTAATTATCCACCATGCCTGTGGGTTGGGTGACTGGGTAAGAGAGTTGGAAATGAGGGAAGGGATTATGCTGGAGAGGGCGGCATCTATCATTGAGTGGTGGTGAGAATGGCATTATCTGGTGAGCCAGGCAAACGAGATAGTTCCGATAAGTGACAGTCCCGCTCCGAAGTAGAATACCGACTCGAGACCTGAGAAATCGGCGATGGCTCCAGATGCAATTGGTCCTAGAGCCATGCCTATGCTCATTGCCATATTAAAGATGGCGATAGTCGATGCCATGCCGAATTTCCTGCCCTCGTCTACGGTTAAGGCTGAGGCGGCGGGTAGGGAAATGGCACCGCCAACACCACCCAAAGCACACAGTCCTAATAGCTGCCAGAAACTATGCGTCAGGGGAATCAGGGTTAGAAAGGCGATATTTAAAAAGCTGCCGAGGACTACCATGGCTCTCCTGTTGAGCCTGTCGGCGATGTTACCGCTAAATACCTGGAGCAAGGCCATCAGCAGGATATTGACTGCCAGCAGTACCCCGATGAGGGCCGGCTTCAAGCCAATGTAGATAGCGGCAAAGATAGGTAGAAAAGTGATGAAGGTGCCTCTACCCATTGCAAATGCCAGCCGGTAGCTGACCAGGCCTTTGATTATACCGCTGGTTCTCATCCCGGCAAAAGGTGAGCGATGACCGGCTGCCGTTTTCCGCTGTCCGCTTTCATGAAGAAAAAGAGCGGCTATCAGGAAGGCCAGCAGATTAAGACCGCCCATGCTGGAGAAGGCGATACTCATACCAAAGTGCTCGGTTAACCCCCCGCCTATTAACGGACCGCAGCCGAGACCGGTGAAAAAGGCGGCATTGAAATAACCCATCCACTTCCCTTCCTCACCCTCTGGCGAAAGGTCGCCAATATAAGCCTGGGCAATGGGGACTATCATGCCAGCAGCGGCACCATGCAGGAGGCGGATTAGGGTTAGCTCAAGAATATTGCCCGCCCATATATAGCCCAGTGAGATGATGGCGTAAAAGAAGAGGCCGCTACAGAGGAATACCTTCCTGCCACCGCGGTCGGAAAGCCAGCCAAAAATGGGCATTGATATTGCGCGGGTAATGGAAAAACTGGCAAAGATTACGCCCAGCCAGACCCCGGTAGCCCCCAGGCTATCAGCATAAAGAGGCAGAAGGGGAGCTATTATGCCAACTCCCAGGACGGAAGAAAAGATGGAAAGGGCAAGGACAGGGAAAATTTTCTTTATCATGCGGGTGCCTCAGGTATTATAACGCCTTGCTCACGTACCTGGCAACGTGAACAGCGGCAGCTCGCCATAAAGCCAGGCTTATCTCTGAGAGGATCCTGATAGGTGAGATGTTAACCATGACTATCTGAACTGTTGACTTTAGTGGTAAAATAGTGGAGGAGGTAAGTCAGAGGAACTGAGAAATAATCTTGGATATAAGCTGTATTGTTCTGGCTGGCGGCAGGGGCTTGCGGTTGGGGCATGACAAGGCTTTAGAGACTGTTGGCAATAGAAGTTTGCTGGAGCGGGTAGTTTCCCGCCTGTGGCGGTTGAGTAGTGCAGTTATCGTAGTTACGGCTCAAGAGAGGTCTTTCCCCCAGCTTACTGGCTACCCGGAACTGAGGGTGGTGGCTGATACTTATCATGGGAAAGGCCCGCTGGCCGGAATTTACGCGGGACTGGCCGCATCAGATTCGCTATGTAACCTTGTCGTCGCCTGTGATATGCCCTTTTTGAATCAGGCCCTGCTGGACTATATGGTGCAGGTGTCGGCTGATGGTGACGTGACAGTCCCCCGGCTGGGGGATGCGATTGAGCCGCTTCATGCTGTCTATTCCAGGAGATGTCTGGGCCCTGTAGAGTATCTGCTCAAGCAGGGCAGGGTGCAAGTCCGCGAACTTCTTAAACTGGTCAAGGTAAGGTATGTGGAAGCCGAGGAGATTAACCGGTTTGACCCCGAGCACCTGAGCTTTTTCAACGTTAATACCATGGCTGACCTGGATAGAGCAAGACAAATGGCGGAAGAGGAGGGCAATGATAAGTGTTGACCAGGCTCTGGACAAAGTCCTTGGCAGGGTAGATGTTCTTGATACTGAAGAGAGTCCTATCCTGGGTTGCCTGGGACAGGTCCTGGCGGAGGACGTGTATTCCCCTATTGATATCCCCCCCCTGGACAATTCAGCTATGGATGGTTTCGCTGTCAGGTCGGAAGATACTCGTGGTGCCAGCCCGCAGTCGCCCCGGTCTCTGCGAGTTATTGGCACCAGCATCCCCGGTTCTATCTGTAGCCATCAGGTGGGGCCGGGAACCGCTGTTCGGATTATGACAGGGGCTCCCGTTCCCCAAGGGGCCGATAGTGTAGTCAGATTCGAGGACATGGATAAGCAGAGGCGGGAAGAGACCTCATCTGAAATAGGCATTTTAACTGAAGTGCAGGTGGGCACTGACATTCGCCGGGCAGGTGAAGATGTTACCCGGGGAACAATAATATTACCCGGAGGAACAGTAGTCAGACCGCCGGTGGTTGGTGTACTGGCTTCGCTGGGGCGGGCTACGGTAACGGTTATCCGCCGCCCGGTGGTGACTATTTTAACTACTGGAGATGAGCTGGTGGATGTTGGTCAGCCTCTGCCGCCAGGCAAGATATATAATAGCAATGCTTATAGTATTGCTGCCCTGGTTTTGCGCTGCGGTGGCATCCCCAGGATGTTGGGAGTAGCCCTGGATAGTAAAGAGTTACTGGCGGGCAGGCTTGGCGGCGGACTGGATGCGGATATACTGATAACCACCGGCGGGGTATCGCTTGGTGATTATGATGTGGTAAAGGATGTGGTAGCGAAACAGGGTGAAATCGTGTTCTGGAGGGTCCGGCTGAAGCCGGGGAAACCACTGGTCTTTGGTATACTAAGGGTGGGTGAGTCCGGGCACATACCCTACTTTGGTCTCCCGGGCAATCCGGTTAGCTCCATGGTTACCTTTGAGCTCTTTGTCCGCCCGGCGATTCTCAAGATGGCAGGGAGGGAGAATTTAGCCAGACCGGTTATCAGGGCAGTGGTTGGAGAGCCTATTGTAAATGAGGATGGACGCCGTATCTTTGCCCGGGCGGTGGTTGAGAAACGTGATGGTCAGTATTTTGCCCGGCTTACCGGTCCTCAGGGGTCAGGAATTCTGACTTCCATGGCTTTGGCCAACGGGCTGGTGATTGTTCCTGAGGATAAGGCACGGGTAGAGGCAGGGGAGGTGGTTCAGGTGATGATGATGGATTGGGGAGAGGAAGTGGCAGGCCTGATTTCAGACTGACTTGCAAGAGGAGGAACGCTTGGTATTTGACGCTTCAGAGTTTGTCTTTGAGGTGCCCCCGGAAATATCCAGGGCACGGCGGGTCTTGATTAAACCCTGTGCTACCTACCCGGTGCCATATCCGGTAACGACCAGCCAGCACATGCTCTCGGTAATCGTGGAAAGCATCAGGCAGGTCAGTGACGCTGATATCATCCTGCTTGATGGCACCCCTGACGGGGGACCGGTCAACCCTGTGTATCAGGCGCTGGGGTATAATTTCCCCCGGGTGCTGACACTGGATGTGAAGGACTGTATCTGGGTGGAGGTAGATAATCCCCTGCCCAAGCCCTTAGCGGTACCAACCTTCTGGGTACCCAATGTTATTTTATCCAGTGATTATCTGATAACAGTGGCACCGGTGAAGATTCTTGGCGGACGGGGCAGTCTTAGCCTGATGAACTTGCTATCGGTATTGCCCAGCGCCAAATATGGCAGGGGAGAGCTCAGGGGCTGGCAGGATTTATATAATCTGGGGATAGACAGAGTAATAGCCGACCTCTATTTTACCTTGCCCTTTGACCTCGGGATTGTAGAAGCGCGCCAGAAGTTTACCAGTGGGGAAGACCCTACCCGGGGCGAGGTTGAGGACTGGGGTAAGATATTTATCGGTGAACCCTATCAGGTTGATTGCGAAGCGGCCGCAGCCCTGGGACTTAAAACCGGGTATCTTGACTTGATTGAGGAAGCCAGGGTGGAATTTGATGGCTGACCAACCGCAGCAACGATGGTCTATTGACCTGGACTGGTTTGAGCGAAATAATCGCTCGTTCTCTGCCCTGGCTCAGGGCTGCTTGTGCCCCAGGTGTCAGAAGCGGCTGAGGACAGCTAAAAAGGAGGCTTCAGTAGCTGACATTATGTCTGCAATTGGGGACTGCTGCTCCAAGAAGAAGGACTTTATTACCCGGGGGTTACCAGTTACGGAGGGCATATTTCGCCTCTTCCTGGCTAACGGTAACCAACCCCTTGATTCGGATGAACTGGTCACACAGCTAGACCAGTGGCGTGCTGAAGGTATTGGAGGTACCTCGCCTGAGATTTTATCCCGCTTGCTTGAGAGTGAGCACTATTATGGCCTGAAGCAGGCCCAGGGCTAATACATTATACTGAAGCCGGGATAACTTCCGGTATATTCTGACCAGTTAGTTTCTACCCTTTCCACCCTGGCTGCTGCCGGCCCGTCCCGAAGGTGGCTGATTAACTCTAAAAGCCCCTCTCTTTCTCCCTCAGCCTGGACTTCTACCGCTTGCTGGTGACGCAGGTTACGTACATAGCCTGTTAGGTTCAGCCTGGTGGCCCACTGGGAAGTGAAGTCACGGAAGAAAACCCCCTGAACGTAGCCGTATACTATTACCCGGACCGCCGCCGTGTCAGCCATTACTTGTTACCAACGCTCTCACCAATCTCACCAGCCTGGGGACTCTGGCTTTTCCCGCCGCGGTAAAACCGCTGGTAAGCCAGTACTCCTGCTTACTCTTCTTCCCTTTGTTCTTTTTTCCCCCTCTTGATTGTTTCCACAGTGAGTGAGGTTGGCAAGATGCTCGTTGTTGAGGTCTTCCCGGGGCTCTTTTTGGCTTTCTTCGGCTCTCTTCGTCTATAATCTCGACGACCCATAATAACACCCCTATCTGTAAAGGCGTTGCTAGTCTAAGTTTAGCAAAGAGGTTTTATACTGTAAAGCGAAGTTTCTCCAGTGCGGAGCGAGCGGCTTCAGTTTCGGCTGACTTCTTACTTTTGCCTGACCCTTTACCCAGCACAGCATCGCCCACCTTTACCTCAACGGTAAATCTCCTGTCGTGGTCGGGACCTGCTGCTGCTATCACCTGGTAGACAGGGGATGACCGCTGTCTGGCCTGGATAAGCTCCTGGAGCTGTGACTTGCAGTCGGGTTTTGCCCCCTGTCTTGCTGCTTTCCTCAGTTCCTTGCGGAAAAGCCTGAGGATGAAGTCCCGGGCTGCAACCAAACCCTGGTCGAGGCAAACAGCGGCTATCGCTGCTTCTAAGGCCCCCGCCAGATTTACCGGCTTGCTGCGTCCCCCACCTGCCTCTTCGCCTTTCCCTAAATACAGGTAGTCGCCTAAGCTTATACCCTTTGCTATCTGGGCCAGGGTATCGCGTTGCACCAGGGCTGCCCGGAGTCTGGTCATCTCCCCCTCGGTGGAGTAGGGGGGGCCTTGATATAGCCTTTCGGCGATGACAAATCCCAGGACGGCGTCGCCCAAAAATTCCAGCCGCTCGTTAGAGGCAGGGGCAAGGTCGGGGTTCTCGTTGACATAAGAGGTATGCACCAGCGCCTCCTCCAGGAGAGACAGGTCGTTGAACTGGACTCCCAAACTTTGTTGTAGAATGCTGAGGTCAGCCAAGGCTCTGGTTTCCTTTCTCGAATAACCATAAACAGAACAGGCGGCGATGTCAAATTAAGGATAGAAGTACGGCTGATGTTTTTAATGGGCTGCTGCTTGTTGCCATAGGCACAGCCCCATGCTATAATTTCGGTAAGCTGGGGAATAGTCTAGTGGTAGGACAGCGGACTCTGAATCCGCCAGGGTAGGTTCGAATCCTACTTCCCCAGCCAGTTTGGACTGTTCCCGAACCCTTACCCCTAGATACGATTAGACCAAAAGGGGCGTTTAGTTCCACCTCTGATACTCTGCCTTCTTTCAGATAAACGCGCTTAAATACTGTCTCGCAAAGTAATCTCTTCTCATCAAAAGTTCCCTTTTCAAAGAGAAAATCCAGTCCTGTAGCTAGTTGTAGTGCAACTTCAAAATCAGCTTTTATTAGATGTTGCCTTTGACTTATAACATCTACGACGTTTTGCAATCTCGCCCTCTCTGCTTCAATCTTAATTCTATGCTCTTTAAAGTCGGCAAGGGTTATTTCTTCCTCTAGCATTAATTGTTGTAAGTTCTGCTCCATTCTTCTAAGCTTGACAAGCCTTGTCTCTGCCTGCTTCATCTCCTCATTGCTTTTTCCTTCGTCATTAAACCAATTCTGAAGATTGTTTCGCAGTTCTTGTCTTGAGCTTTCACTAATAGTAATATTTTTCACAATATCTAGAAGCTGGGATTCGATATTCCCAGCATTGTAGTAAACTTGTGACCCATTGACCTTAGTTCGACTGCGATAATAACTGATTTGTTTCTTCGGGTTTGTCTCTGCCCAGCATGGACTATCAGCCTCAAGCGAATGAGCTAACCCTTTCAATAGATACTTATGCCGTCGCGTATGTTGCCTGTGTTTATCATGTTCCTTAAGGACGTCTTGTACTATTGAAAAAGTAGTATGGTCGACCAGTGGCTTATGATTACCTTTTACATGCATATCTCCGGCTCGAAGCCACGTTTCACCAAGATAGAAACGATTGTGTAAAAGGGCACCCCAAGCACTCTTATATATCCGCTTTTCGCTTCTAGTTCGATATCCTGAAGAATAAGCATGTTGTGTCCATTCTTCCAGTGTCCATTTCCCGGTGGCAATTTCCTTGAATGCCTGGGAAACCAGAGCACCCAGTTTAGGATCTGTCTCGATCCATGATTTTGCGCCATCATGTTTATTCAGATAACCAAGTGGAGCTAGTTTGGTCCAGCCTCCATTTTCCACCTTCTTTTGTAGACCCTTCTTGACTTCAACCGCAAGGTTCTTTGAATACCATGAGCTTATTACTTGCATCATTCGGCGACTGATATAGCCTGCTGGAGTCGAAGCATCACCTGGCTCGCTCACACTTTCTACGATTATACCTAGGTCCTCCAGTTCTTTCTCATAAATAATGAAGTCATAGTCGTTTCGGGCAAAGCGATCAAATTTATGCACTACAATAATATCAAACTCTCTGGCCCTTGCTGCAGAAATCATGTGCTGAAATTCCGGCCGTTTATCGGTCCGAGCGCTCTCACCAGCATCAACAAACTCTTCGACCACTTCCCACCCCTTACCTTGGGCGTGATAGCGGCACCTCTCTAGTTGAAAAGGGATAGAAAGGTCTCTCTCCGCTTGCTCATCGGTAGACACCCGGGCATATATGCAGCATCGTAGTTGTTTAACAGGGGGTTCTTTCTGCATAGTCCTTCTCCTTTGTTACTCTAGCTGGTAATGTTATCCTGACACACTTCATCCCATTGCTCTTTTTCTTCATCAGTCGCGAACTCATTGATTCGCTGAAAGGCCAGTTCTTCCGGTACATCGAAGTGATCAGCCAGGTCCCAAGGCGACAGGTCGATTACCTTAGCTAGCTCTGGCCCGGGCATCAAGATATGAGCTGCGCATGCTTCCGCCTCTCGCTCCTGCTTCGCCGGGAATCCTTGCTTTTGGTAGTGAAAAGAAAGCTGATTGCCGCAGTGCAGCAGGTGATGCGCCAGGGCGTGAGCAATCAGGTGTCTCCGCTCTCTCGAGTCCAGTCCCTCAGCGATGCCAATCCAGCGCCCCTGCTTTACTTCCTTCACCGGCTCAAGAAAGGGCCAGTCAATCAATTCACAACCTTCCGCTTCTGCCATTTTCTCCATGTCAATCGGGATAGACATACCGGGATGACGCTCGTGTAGCTCTCTCCCCTTCTCAACCGCTAGTCTGCTCATATCAATCTCCATCAACTCGCAAATCTCTGTACGCTACTTCTCTTGCTTCTCTTCTTTTTCCTGCTTTCGTCTCCGTCTTTCTTCATTAAGGGTAAAACGGATAAAGGATTTCACCCGATCCTTCGGCTCCCCTTCCAACAGGCTGTCTACCTGCCGGAACATAAGCTCCAATTCGGAATCTCTCAGGTCGATCTCCCGAGGTTTTTCCCAGGGATAATCGTCAAGGGTACCGGCTATGGCTGTGTAGATATCTTCCACCGGCAGGTCCAGGGCGGCGGAAAGTCCGGCGATAAGTTCTGGGCTGGGCTGAAGGTTACGCCCGTTCTCAATAGCAGTTACGTTCTCCAGACTGGTCCCGGCTGCCTTTCCAAGATCACCTTGCGTCATGTCACCCAGCCGCCTTCGTGCGGCTCGGATCAACTTGGCCAGGGTTACTGTCATTACCATATTCTCCTCTCCGAAAACTGTGCAATATGGTAATAATATCACCACTGCTCAGGCTTGTCAAGCTCTCCTTGTCACTTTCTTTTCCGGTAGCTCAAGACCACTATAAGCGTAATATCAGCCTTGCTAGTGGTAATAAGACAGCGACAATACTACCTTGACAGTGAGGTCATCAAATCGTAATATGATTACTATATTACTTAGGAGGTAATCATGGATACTAGTAAGCCTAATACGCCGAGAAAGAATAAAGTTTCCATCAGAGTGCTGTTTCCCCAGGACGACTATAAAGAGCTGAAAAGGATAGCCGCGATGGAACGATCCGATGTCAGTACCCTGGTTAGGCGTGCGGTGGCCCACCATTTTTTTATACCTCCTGATAGTAATACGGTTAACCACTAGCAGTGACAATAATAGTATTTATGCCTGTGAGGAAAGCCATGACATTACGCGAGAAAGATACAACCAAAACACGAGAGGCGCCGCCGGTTGCAAGCAACCCCATGGTGAGGACAAGGCTGCGCACTCTCCTGGAACTGGCCGTAGCCATAGGCAAGCGAGAAGGATTACTGGGCAATAATGGTGAACTTAATATTGAAGGAGGTTCAAATGTCACCGATAAAGGGAATATCCGAGATTGTAAGACTGCCCCTGCTGGGGAAAATTAGACTGGGGATCAAAGAAGAGGACGCTGACGGGATCTTGTATCCAACGCCTACGGATTACTTCGTTTGCCCTGACGAGGTGAAGAAGGTATTCGGTGAGAGGCCGAGGGAGCTTCGTATCATGTTCCCCACCGAGGACAGAGAGCAGTGGGCAAGCCAGTACCTGCGGTGCTATTCGGAGTCCGGGAGTCTTATCTGCCGTGGAGACGGCGAGATAGCGCTGGCCAGGGTGGAAACGCCAACCGGAGAAACTGACTCAATAGGGGAAGCAGTATCAAGATTATTCGAGATGCCGTGTACTCCTGATAGATGTTCTTATTATCAACAAGGCTACTGTCGCCAGGTAATGAATCTCCAGTTCCTGGTGCCAGACTGTCCCGGCTTTGGTGTCTACAAACTGGATACGAGCTCCTATCACTCAATGAATAACATCAACGGAATGCTTGCTCTTATGGAGAGTGTATGTCAGCGTGTCTCGATAATACCCCTGTCTCTGCAACTCGTTGAGCAGTCTGTGCAACCAGATGGCTATGACAAAGTAGCTTATGTTTTGAAGCTTAGCTGCTATTTATCTCTGGTGGACGCTCAGAAATACTCCCAGATACCACAGGGGAAGGCGTTGCTCCCGCCACCCGACAGCGAAGCGCCGGATGATCTGTTTCCAAAGCAAGTCCGGGTAAATACTGACATACCTCAACATGTTCAAAACAAGGGGGAGAACCTCATCGAACTATGGACAAAGGCGAAGAGCCGAATATATCGCTACGATATCCAGGACTTCCAGATAACCAGGTGGTTTGAAAAGAATCACCAGACAACGGTCAAACTCAAGGATTTTGACCCGCCGGAACCGCCGGCAAAGTTCACCACGGAGATGCTTTCTTACTTTTGCCAGTCTGTTGACCGCTATTGCGGCTGCTAAGAAAACCAGTTAGGTGAAGAACATGCACCAAAAAAGTGATACCAATTCCGTCTTTTCAGAAGCTGTCCCGGAGCTCCTCGCCGATCATTCCCGCCATCTCACTGAGAGCAGTGGTATCAGTGTCGATGTAATCAGGGAGCGGGGATACCGGAGCCTGCTGGGCAAGTCAGAGCTTGAGAAACTCGGCTTTACGCCTGCCCAGCAGCGAGCTCCTGGTATCCTCATCCCGCTCTGGTCCGTGGATGGCAAAGAGGCAGGGTGCCAATTCCGGCCTGACCATCCCCGGACGAGCGGCCGCGGCAAACCGGTCAAGTACGAGTCTCCGGCAGGTTCCTCGAACCGGCTCGATTGCCCACCGCGCTGCCAGAAAACGATAGGTAATCCCCAAGTACCTCTATGGATTACGGAAGGCTCGAAAAAAGCTGATGCCTTAGCCTCCAAAGGAGCATGCGCTATCTCTGTTACCGGTGTCTGGGGATTCAAGGGTAAAAACCAGTT
>Ga0265595_1000350_pt1 | contig 43574 bp, 41 predicted proteins | sample saktaG_15_FD_190148 | JGI IMG/M metagenome (GOLD analysis project Ga0265595, IMG submission 190148) | Saline water microbial communities from Sakinaw Lake, British Columbia, Canada - sak_2013_06_06_50m | ecosystem: Environmental > Aquatic > Non-marine Saline and Alkaline > Saline ...
ACGCCAAAACTGCCGGACAATCAGCCGGCCGAAAACAGCTAGGAGGGGGGTCAGATTTCAGTGGCACAAAGGGGTCAGTTTTCAATGGCAAACGACACTACCGTAACGGCTACCGCAACTTGAGCAATCACGATACCAGTTACATGTACCGTCACTCGTTCCGCAACGTGTCTCGCTACGACCCTCATCGATTGTCCCGTGCCAACTTCCCGCCGCGCCCGATTGCCGACTGGACAACCGCCAAGCACGCCAAGGCCGCCAAGGCCGACTTCCGTCACTGAAAACTGCAACCTGCCAACTGCAAACTCGCGGCATCCGGCTGCGCATGCCCTTTGACATCTCACGTCTCTCATCTTACGTCTCGCATCTGACATCTGACTTCTGACTTCGTTCGGTCCTCTAGATGACCGCCCCCCGTGCCCTGAGTCACCGTCCCCCGGTGCATTGGGGGGACTCTTGGACAGGCTCTCTGACCCGCTCTTGGTCAGACTCTCTGACCCGCTCTTGGTCAAGTTCTCTGACCCGCTCTTGGTCAGGTTCTCTGACCCGCTCTTGGTCAGGCTCTCTGACCCGCTCTTGGTCAGACTCTCTGACCCGCTCTTGGTCAGGTTCTCTGACCGGCTCTTGGTCAGGCTCTCTGTCCAGCTCTTGGTCAAGCTCTTTGACTAGTTCACAGCCCAAGCCGACGAACGGCGCAATTGCGCTGCCTAACTCTGACCTGGACCCGCGTATCTTCACTGTCGATGGAGATTTGCCGAAGACCGTGCTTGACGGATGTGGAGTTAATTGTCGTGTCCCCGAGGTCCATGACGAGCTGCATCCCTGCCTCTGCAATGAGGAAGTTCCTAGAGGAACGCTGACGATGCCCCAAGGAAACCGCTGGCATCCCGTCATGTTACAAGACGACTACCTGCGGAAGATGAAGCAGGACCTCAGCGAGGTCGAGGCTCAGGTCGAGGCTGAGACGCACTACGCCCCCGACCCGGACGACCCCCCGCCGCCCGACGACGACCCGCCGCCTTGACTTTCCGGCCGGCGGAAGTAGTATTCGCCTGATGGAGAACCCTGCACCCTCGGCCATGACGGATACCGGTGGGGTAGTTTACTTCCCTGACAATCCGCGAACGTCGAGTACGTACGGCAGTGAGAGGAGAATCACATGAGTGATTGGCGCGCTAAGGCGACCTTACCATGCCCTGAGGACCTGTTTGCTAACTCGGTATTCAAAGTCCCGGACTACCAACGAGGCTACGCTTGGGGAATACAGCAGTGGGAAGAACTGATGGAAGACTTGGAGCTGCTTCCCGAGGGCAAGCAGCACTATACGGGGACGCTTGTTCTCCATCAGCCCGACGGAAGGCACAGAATAACCGACACGCGAGGCACCTCCTACACTTCGTACGACGTTGTCGACGGCCAACAGCGCCTGACCACGATTGTCCTGCTGCTTGACGCCGTACGCCGAGAGCTGGAATCCCTCGGCAAGAAAGACCTCGCGGCAGGTCTTGTAGACAGGTACCTCTATGTTGCAGGCCCCAACGGTGAACCGATACCCAAACTGACGCTCAACCGAAACATCCATGATTTTTTCTTTCGATACATTCTGAGGGACGAGGTCGAACTCGGCGGAGTGACCGTACGGTCTCATCAGAATCTGCAGGACGCACGTCGATACTTCGAGAGATACTTGGCGAACGAACGCAGTAGCCGAGACAAGGAATACCCGCAGTGGCTTCTCGCACTCCGAGAGAAGGTGACACAACGACTCGCACACAATGTGTATAGCGTGGACGACAGTGCCGAGGTGGGCGTGATATTCGAGGTCATGAACAACCGGGGCCTGCCCATCTCAGAACTCGACAAGGTCAAGAACCACCTCCTTTATGCCTGCACGAAGCTCGACCTTCCAGGGCCGCCGAGTCTACCCGACCGCATCAACGACTCGTGGACGAAGCTTCTCGAGGAGCTGATGGCAAGTGACCTCACGTCCGCGGACGACGAGGATGCTGTGCTGCGCACACAATGGCTGATGGCCTATGATAGTGACAGCCGCAGTTGGAAGGGATGCAATTCTGTAAAGAAGGAGTTCCACCTACGCAAGTACCGGGGTAAGCACCGGCAGTTGCTGAAGGGCCTCACCAACTATGTCGACACTCTCGAGCAGGTAGCCATTGCATATTGTGACACCACGAATCCAACACGTGACAAGGCCTACGCGAACTTCGCCGACGATTCACCCCTCAGAGCCAAGCTCGTTCGGACAGGTGAGAAGTTGAGGCGAGCAAGCGGCGGTAGCGTCAGGGCGCACTTCTACCCACTTCTGGCTGCTGCAAGACTCAGGTATCCCAACGATGGCGAGGGGCTGCTACGGACTCTGGACCTGTGTGAGAAGTACGCCTTTCGTGTTTACGGCTATCTGGACCACCGGTCTCACACCGGCAGGACGAGCCTCCATCGCATAGGACATCAGCTGTACGTCAAAGAGATCAGCCTCAAGGAGGCACACGAGGCGCTGATTGCTCTTATCCACCTCTACAGTCCAGATGCCGCAATGGAAGAAGAAGGAAAGTTCATCCGCGATAACGATTGGTACACGTATTGGACCGTGCCGCTGAGGTACATGCTTTTCGAGTACGAGGAGCACCTAGCTGGTGGCCGCCCGTTGCAGGTGAACTGGGCTGACGTCTCTGATGGCCGCAAGGAGACAGTGGAGCACATCCTACCGCAGAACCCAAGAGATCCGTACTGGAGGGAGCTTTTCGACGCTGAAGCGCGTCGGGACTGCACGCACGACATAGGCAACCTGTCCCTCACCTACGACAACAGTAGCTACTCGAATAAGCCATTCCCCGCCAAGAAAGGCAGCGTAGACCAAAAAGGCAGGTGCTACGCGAACAGCCCTCTCTTCATGGAGCGCGAACTGTGCAGTTACCGAGACTGGACCCCGTCGGCGGTACAGAAGCGCCGCAAGAAGATCCTCAACTGGGTTCAGCAGAGATGGCTGGTTGAGCCGCCAGCGCATGCGGCTGGGGTTCAACCCCAGGACGATGACGATGGCGAGTGACAGCCTCGGCCAGGAGAAGACAGTGCCGGAAGGGAATAATTCCTGGGACGCACCAAAAGACTATTGACGCAGGCGGTGTCTCCCCTGCCATCAGCGCAAGCCGTGAGCCGTAAGCCGTAGGCAGTCCAAACCCACCGCCTTGACTTCTCAACCCGCGAGTCCTAGAATACGGCCGTGATTGACCGTCCCGTGCCTACTTCTGGTGGGACAACGCTGGAGATGCGCCTGACACTATACCTACGCAGATTGGATGAGTCCCGCCACGAGATCCAGCGATACAATGACCACGTTGCGTCGACGCAGAATTGGGTCGTCGCCGCTACATTCGTCTACTTCGCTGCCCTGGCAACTCAACCGAGCATTGGATTCTGGCTCTTCGGGCCTCCAGTCGTCCTAGTCCTTTTTGCCTTCGCGGTCGCCGTGTATGAACGGATGGGAGTCGAGAGTAAGCTGGACGACATAAAGCACTACGAACTTCTGATTGAGACGGCCGTGCTGACGGGGAGCGCGCCCGACACACCGACTACTGCTGACGAGCCACCCTCAGGTCGCTCATGGCGAGAGAAGATAGGGCGCTACTTCTGCCGGTCCGTGAGCAGACCTCGTGTTTGGGGTTGGTCGGTTGGGTTTCTCGCTGTGGTGATAGCGGCCTGCCTGATGATCGGCTCGCGAAACAACTGCCACAACACGTACACATGGCCCGGTTGGTGACAATGAGGAGCATCTCCGAGAGAATCAGGAACAGGCACCATACTTCGGGAAGCTTCGGGACATCTTGGCAGCTTCCGCCCGCCGATTTGACATCCCCGCCCGCGAATCCTACAATCCAGTCATGATCGATACGTTGCCCGATTCGACGGCGCTCCAGATTGTCGCGGCGCCACCACTCCTCCCCTACTATGGCTCGAAAGACGAACACTACAAGAGCTAAGCGTTACGTCGGCCACTGTCCTCACTGTGACAACGACACTCATCTTCGGCTCGCTTTTCGGCATGAGTGCGAAGCAACGGCCTATCTCGACGCAGAAGGCAGGGATGTGCGACTAGAACTGGACTACTACTTGGCCGTATGCGAAACGTGCGGCGACGTTTGTCTGTATTCAGGATGGCTGGGTACGCACGATGGACGTGACTCACCATTCACCTTTGCCGACAGAGTCTGGCCCGTACCTCCACTGGATGAACATGCTCTGCCTAAGACAGTCGCCGAGTGCTACCGGGAGGCCTTGTCAGTACGGGGAAAGTCGCCACCTGCGTTCGCGGTCATGGCCAGGAAAACACTGGAGGCGCTTTGTACTGACAAGAATGCGAACGGCAGGAACCTCGCCGCGAGACTGAAGTCCCTGAGCGACCAAGGGAACCTCCCTCCGACTTTTGCGGGCATGTCTCACGTGCTTCGTGAACTAGGGAACATCGGGGCCCATGGCAAGACAGACAGAGTGACGGCCGAGGACGCCTGGACAATCGACGACATCCTCCGCAGGGTCCTCGAATATGTGTACCTCACGCCACTGACACTAAGGGACGCTCTCAAGAGACTCGAGCTTCATACGGGAGATGACTAGGGACAAGCACCTAGTTCCGGTAAGCTTCGGGACATCTTGGCAGATTCCGCCCGCCATTCGCGACTGCGTCGCAGCTCAAGCCCCAAGCCGCAAGCTTCAAACCCTGAGCCGGCGGCCGCGGTCAGTCGTCCGCCGCACCCCCGCTTCTGACTTCCGATATCTGCATTCTGACTTCTGAATTCGTCTGCCCCGCCTGAGATTGACATCCCCGCCCGCGAGTCCTAGAATCCAAGCATGACTAGAGTGCAGGTTGCCCCGGCGCTGTTGAACTGGGCGTGTGAGCGAGCCGGCTTCACTGTCGGAGAGCTGGCCCACCGCATCCCTCAGCTTCCGGCATGGGTGCGCGGCGACTTGCAGCCGACGCTGAGGCAGCTTGAGGGCTTCGCCAGGGCAACTCACGCGCCTCTCGGTTTCCTGTTTCTGCAAGAGCGGCCGGCCGAGACCGTGCCGATTCCGGATTTCCGCACGGTCGCCAACGCGCAGGTAAGACGCCCAAGCCCGGACCTGCTCGACACTCTCTACATCTGCCAGCAGCGCCAGGAGTGGTACAAAGATTTCGAGCGGGCAATGGGTGGTACGCCGCTGGCGTTTGTCGGTTCGGTCACGGTCAAGCAGGACGCGGTCCGGACCGCGGCACGAATCCGTCACATACTCGGGTTCGACGTTGAGGAACGCAGACGGCTGACAACGTGGACCGACGCGCTGCGTCGCTTCATAGAACAGGCCGACGACCTTGGGGTGCTGGTGATGGTGAGCGGCGTCGTGGGCAGCAACAACCGGCGCAAGCTCGACCCGCAGGAGTTTCGCGGGTTCGCCCTGTCCGACAGAGTCGCCCCGCTTGTCTTCATCAACGGCGCCGATAGTAAGGCCGCGCAGATGTTCACGTTGGCGCACGAGCTGGTGCATATCTGGCTGGGCCAGTCGGCCCTTTCTGACGCGCAGGCGGCCCTATTGCCGGATCACGAGGTGGAACGGTGGTGCAATCAGGTTGCTGCCGAACTGCTCGTGCCCCTGGACCTTTTGCGCGACGAGTACGACGGCGGCGCAGAACTGCGCGACGAAACCGACCGCTTGGCGCGGCGCTTCAAGGTCAGCACGCTGGTAATCCTGCGCCGGATTCACGACGCGGGCGGGCTGACGCGGGACGCATACTGGACTGCGTACGATGAGGAACTTGCTCGCCTGCGCGCGCTTCCCAAGGGCAGCGGGGGCAACTTCTATCTGACGCTGGGCGCGCGGGCCAGCAAGCGATTCGCCCGCGCTCTAGTGGTCAGCACGCTGGAAGGCAGGTCTTCCTTCACGGAGGCTTTCCGGTTACTCGGATTCAAGAAGATGTCCACGTTCGAGGACTTGGGGCGCAGCCTGGGATTGGGCGACTGATGGCCTACGTACTTGATGCCAACGTGTTCATCAGTGCCAAGAACCTGCACTACGGACTTGACTTCTGCCCGGCGTTCTGGGACTGGCTAATCGAGAACAACGCCGCCGGGAAGGTATTCAGCATCGAGAAGGTCGGAGACGAGGTGTTGGCCTTGGCGGACGAGTTGTCGGTATGGGCCGGGGCACGGGGAACGGGGTTCTTTCTCCGGCCCGATGCGGCTGCGGTTCCTTCCCTGGCCGCGGTGAGCGCCTGGGCCACAGGGCAGCGCTACGAACCTGCAGCAGTGAATACCTTTCTCCAAGTGGCCGACTACTACCTCATCGCGCAGGCCCTTGCTGGCGGGTACACGGTTGTAACGCATGAGATCCCCTCGGCCTCGACGCGCAAGATCAAGATTCCAGACGCCTGCATCGGCCTCAACATCAAGTGCATGACGCCCTACGAGATGCTGCGCCTCGAGCGAGCGCGGTTCATCTTGGGGCCGAGACCATGAGCAGGGACCGTATTAGGGACAGCACCCTCTTCCGGTTAGCTTCGGGACATCTTGGCAGATTCCGCCCGCCGATTTGACATCCCGGCCCGCAGACTTAATCGGGCGGCGGCCGGGCCGGGCGATTAAATGGAACGGGGCCCGGAGGCCCCGTTCCTGGCGTTAGGAGGCGGATGGTCAATTTCCTTTGGCTTTCTTCTGCACCTCGACCCGCAAGTTCTCAAGCTCGCGCCTCAGGTCGTCAATCTGTTCGCGAAGCGAGTCCAGCGTGCCGTCGTACTGCAACTGCCCTTTCTTTAAGTCCGGGCCCAGGTCGTTCAGTGCGCGGCGGGCCTCGCGCATGGCCTCTTTCGGTATCGCCGGCCACTCGAAGTTGGACGTATGCTCGGCCCGGTCTCGGGTCCCCAGCGTGACGGCCAGCTTCCGGTCTTTGCCTTTGCGCCGGATGGCGACAGCCACCTTCTTGTTCGGCCGCTCGCGCACGGCCCAGCGCAAGTCGGAGCCGTCGCCGATCTTCTGTCCGTCCAGCGACACTATCACGTCGCCGACCGCGAGCCCGGCCTTTGCCCCCGGTGATTCGGGTGCAACCTCGGTGACAAGCACGCCGTGGTCGATGCCCAGTGCAACGAGCATCGGTCCCGACAGGTTGTCAGGATACACGCCCAGCCAGCCGTTCGTGGTCAATACCGAGTCGTCGGCCACCGCGGCGCCGGCAAGCGCTGCCGCGGCAGCCAGCACCAGCAGAACACGACAAGTTCGTATCATCGTTCCTCCACATGCTCCACGGGTTCCAGACGCAGAGAGTTCGGAGATCTATCCACAGATTTCACAGATTAGCACAGATTTGCCCGGTCCTCCTACCACCCCTGAAGGAATCTTCCGAAATCGGTGTAATCGGTGGATTCAACTTTCGGCTTCCGCCACAGATTTCACAGATTCACGCAGATTCGGGTTGGGGTTCCGGACACCCTCAAGAGAATCTTCATTTTACTCCGGACCCGCGGCCGGTGTCGACTCGGCCGTGTCCCGGTGAATCACAAAGCTGCTCCAGGCCCCGTCCAGCCCGATGCGCGGCCCGCCCGTGCCTTGCCGGGCCGACACAAGCTGCCGGACTCCGACCTCGCGTACGACGAATGGAAACCCGGAGATGATGCGGCCCTGGAGCGCGCTGGCATCGAGCTCGAACGGGACTCCGGTGGTCAGGCTCAGGTCAACCCGGCCCATGCGGGAAATGATGTTGAGCGCGGTCAGTTCGTTGCTCGCAACCCAGGCGTTGATGTCGCCGTACCGGTTGGCGATTGAGAGCCGGCCGTGGTCGGGATGGGCAATGACGTTGCCAAACCGGTTGTCAATCTGGACCTCGCCGTCCGACTGACCGGTCCGAACCGTACCGTACCGGTTCGCGACCTGCACCGGCCCGGCCGCCTCTCTCACGTCCACGTCGCCGTATGAATTCCTGACCGTGACCAGCCCGCTGGTCTTGACCAGCCGGACACTGCCGTAGGAGTTATCAACCCCGCACCGGGTGCAGCGGTCAATCTCGACGTCGCCGTAGCGGTTGGACACGCGGGATTCCCCGGTCATGCCGGTAACCCGGACGTCGCTGAACGAGCTGCGCACGGCCACACCGACGTTTGCCGGGACGTGGACGGTCAATTCCACCTCGAATCCGAGCTGCGAGTCAACCGGCTCGCCCGCCGGGTACAACGTCGCGACTACCGCGGTGTCGCCGCGGGCGCTGACTCCGACGTCCACCTTGCGGGCGAACTCTTCTGCAAGCTGCCGGCTGGCCGCCGTCACGCGCACCAGCGCATCGGCGACGGCATGCGAGTCACTCGTGCTGACGATGAACACGCTGCCGTACCGGTGCAGCACAACCACGCCCTGGCCCGGAGCGAGGGGAACCTGCTTCTCGATATGCAGCGTAACCACGCTGGGCGCGGCGAAGACCAGCCCTGCCAGTCCGGCGATGGCAAGCGCCAGCGTGCAAGTCCGCAAGTTCGGACCTGAATCCCGAAAACCGACATGGAACCGCCAAGTACGCCAAGGTCGCCAAGCGTGCAGAGAGTGCTTCCGTCCGGACCCTTCTTTGTGTCTTGGTGCCTTCGTGGTGAGTTCCTGTCCCGGTTCCTGGGCTGAATCGGACTTCGTGCTTCGTCCTTCGAGCTTCCCCAACTAGTCTCCCCCGACACCAGCCGGTCCATCGCATACTGCCGGTTCGAAGTAGCCCCAAGGTACGCCTGGCGCACGCGGACGTTGCCCGGATTCTCATCGAGCGCGGTGCGGCACTCGTCAATCGCCCGGTCAATCCCGCGCACGTACTCCTCGTATTCGCGTGCCGCATCGCCGGCCGCCATCGCCCCGGTCAACTCGGACGCCGGCGCGGCAATGCCCGGACGTGTGCCCAAACTCTGTCGAACTCGACCGGGCAGCACAAACAGCAGCAGCGCCGCTGCGAGCGCCGGAACCGCGACCCAGAGCAGCCGCGGCGTGAGTCGGGGACGACTCCTCGCGGTGCGAATTCGCTCCTGGATCGCAAACCAGGTTCCACACGACGGGACCATCTGGTCCATCTCAGAGGCGGCGTCGCGGATGGTGCGCACCTGGGCCAGCGAACGGCGGCAGACCGGGCATTCGGCAATGTGTTCTGCCGTCCTGCCGGCTTCTTCGGACTCAAGGTCGCCGTCAAGATAGGCGCTCAGAATCTCTTCACTACAGTGTTGTTCCAAATTCTACCTTTCTTCCACATTCGACATTCGGACTTCGACACTCCGCAAGCTACTCCCCTCTCGTCCAGTGCCGATCTCCGAGATAGGGCGACAACTCCTTGCGCAGAAACGCGCGCGCCCGGTGGAGTTGCGACTTGCTCGCGCCATCGGTAATCCCGAGTATCTTGGCAATCTCGCAGTGCTTCAGCCCCTGGATATCGTGCAGCACAAACACCCGCCGGTATCCCTCGGCCATTCTCGGAAGCGTGCTCTCAATCAGCCGGGTCACGCTCAGCGGCGTGGAACCGACTTCGAGTCCGTCATCCAGCGACACGGTCTGGCGAATCCGGCGTCGCCGCCGGAAGTCGAGGCACGCGTTCACGGCTATTCGGTAAATCCACGTCGAGACCGATGAGTCACCCCGGAACGAGGAGAGCTTCTTGAAGACTTTGATGAAGACATCCTGGGTCACGTCCTCGGCGTCCGCGCGATTGGAGAGCATCCGATAGGCCGTACTGAACACGCGGCCCCGGTACGTCTCGTACAGCCGCTCGAAGTCGAGGTCGGCGCCGGCCTGGCGCTCGGTCTGAACCGCATCGAGAGTGTCGTTCACCTTAATCTTGGGTTTAGACGCCCCCTCGGGCTTCTGGTTGTCAGCGTTTGTGTCCGGGTTCCTGTCCGAACCGCGGTTGCGGGGCTCCGAATCGGCCATGAGTTAAGATACTGCAGATACTGAATATATGCAAGCGGCCGGGCGCGATGGGGCCGGGACCGGCGGGTCTGGCTAGATTCTGAACGCGCTGTATGCCGTCCGGCCGAAGCGCAGGCCGACCTGGACGGCGAATCCGCCCAGGCCGAACTCCGGGGGCTGGAGGTCCCCGAACCACTCCGGCCCGGCGACCGGGATGAAGTAACTGGCCTTGGCGAATAGCCCGATGAACGACTCCGGCGACGATGGCAGCCGGCCCATCACCTCGATCCCGGGCGCTGCGCCAAGTGTCCAGGCCGAGAAATACCGGCTGAAGTTGGGCTGCGAGCCGCCGATAAACACGCCCTCCTCAACCGAGTGGACGTAGACCAACCATGCAGCAAGACCGACGTCAACGCACGGCCTGACCCAGAGCCATTCCGCCGGCGCGTAGGGATACCCTGCCTCGAAGTCGCCGCGTAGCGCCGCCAGTTCGCTGCCCAGCGAATCGGCGTGGCTTGCCCGCGCGGCAATTGCCCCGGACCCCCCGAAGGTAACGACGCCGACCTGCCCGCCGCCATGCCCGCCCAGCCACCACAACGGCGACGTCTGGGCGAACGTGTCGCTGCCGCTCCATTCACCCTGGTTCATTACCGTCAGGGTCTGGTTCAGACCCTTGACGCCAACGAAGCTTCCGGTCACCTCAAACCCGCCGTAACCGAGGCACAACGTCACAAGGGACGTGATGGCCACGACTCCTGCCCCTGTCTTGAGTGTCACACTGCCTCCTCACCTCGATGTCGTAATCTGGAACTCAGAATCATGGCACTGGATTCGTGAAGTCATATTCAACCGGCCCGACACGAACTGCGTCTCCTCCGGAATGCGCCGGTTGAAGCGGCTCCGGCAGTCTGGGGTCGGCCCATATTGCGAGCGCCCGCCAGCGCGCGAGCGGCTGGGCCGAATCTTCGACCGCGTATGCCCAGATGACCCGGACACGGTGCCTCTTCTGCCGGTTGTACTCGTCCAGGGTTGAATAGAGCGCCCAGTTCAGCGCAGCCTGTAGCGTCTCGTTCGGCATGCCCGGCCGCACCAACACCGCGACGTTGAGCCGCTCGACCCGGCCGCGGGAAACGTCCGCCACCTTGACTACGTGGAAATCCGGACGCGGCGACGCCGGTCGGGTCAGGATCGGCCGCTCCCGACGGGCCGGCCAGAGCATGGTGACGGCGGCCCCAACCGCGGCCAGCGCGAATACAGTCAACCAGTACGCACGCACGCGCGAGCCACGTACTTGCCGCCCGAGACGACCGGCCAGCGTCCGCTCCGGGGTCTGCATCAGCGTGATTCTAACGGCCGTGCGGCCTGCGTGCAAGTGCGTCACGGCCACGGGGCGGCGAGCACTCGCTTGACTCTCGCTCTGCGCCTGCTACAATCGCACCGGTGCCGGCGTGGCTCAGTTGGTAGAGCAGCGGTTTCGTAAACCGCAGGTCGTCAGTTCGATTCTGACCGCCGGCTCATCATATTGCAGATTCCAGATTGAAGATTCAAGATTGCCCGGGCACTGGGCCACTTGAGCACTTGACCACTGGACCACCTCACTTCGTGCGCGACCGTTCTTGACTCTCGTTGCCTATCGAATATCCTGACCCTGATTCCAGTATGACTGCCAGTACCTCCTCCATCGACCGAACGCTCTTCGTCGTGTACCTGCTTGCGCTGGCAGCCGTCACGATAGCGGCACGTGCCGACCGGCGCGGGGCCGGACGGCTGGCGTTGATGCCTATCGGGTTCGCGGCAATGCTCGCCCGCTCCCGAGACCCGAAGCGCGAAGCTGAGGAGCAGACGGCGTTCGAAGAGGCAGAGCGCACGCGGGCCGAACGGCGCGCCGGGGTGACGTTTGACGGCTTCGCGGACGCAAGCCCGGTCAGCATCGAGTTGTTCGCGCCTGACGGCAAACCGTTACGCAGCAACAAGGCGGCCGAACGGCTGCTCGGCAAGGTCCCGCCGCCCGGCATCCCTTTGTTCGACGAACGCGGACTCAAGCGCGCCGGGCTGCTCGAGCCGCAACTGCGTCGCGTGCTGGCCGGCACGCGAGTCGAAACACCGCCGACATGGTACGACCCGACCGAGATCGGGCTGGCCGGCATCCCCGGCCGCAAGGTCTGTTTCCGTGCCACTGTCTTCCCCATGTTCGACGATGAGGGCAAGGTCGCGAGCATCACCGTTATGCACGAAGACCTGACCGAGTTGAAGAGACTGGAGCAGGAACTCAAGGACAGCTCCGGCCGCTTCACCGCTGCTCCATCGTCAGACGAGACTGCGCCGCCAGCGGGCGCTGACGCCCGCGACATCGAGTTCCAACGCCGGAAGCTCGATGCGGCCCTGCGCGAAAGCGAGGAACGCTACCGGTCCCTGGTTGAGTCTGCACGCGGGTACGTCATCATGCGCTTCTCCGAGGATGGCCACATTCTTGCCATGAGCCCGGCAATCGAGGAATTCTGGGGCATCAAGCGCGACACCATAGTCGTCGACAACCCCGCCTTCTTCAGCCGGATTCACCCCGAGGACATCGAACGGGTCAAGACGACCGAGGCGCAGGCCCGCAAGACCGGGTCGTATCCGGACGGCCACCAGTTCCGCGTAGTCCACATGACCACCAATGCCGTGCGCTGGCTCGAAGTCCGGGGCTCGGTCAGCTCCTACGCCGGTAAGCGCATCTTCGACCTGCTCCTGCTGGACATCACCGAGTCGCGGAAGACCGAGGACGCGCTGCGCGAGCGGGACCGAAACCTCTCCGCCATTATCACCAGCGCCGGTGACGGCGTGTTCACAATGGACAAGGAATGGGTCATCCGCGACTGGGGCCCGGGTGCGGAGAAGGAAACTCGTGTGACAACGGCTGAGGCGCTCGGCAAGCGGCTCTGGGAAGTCTACCCCGACCTTGAGAAGAGCGGCTTCGGCCCGGTCTACCGCAAGGCGCTGCTCGAACGTGCGCCCCAGTACTACGAAGGATTCTACCAGGATGGCCGCGAGAAGTACGCGGGCTGGTTCGCCATCTGCGTCTACCCATACGGAACCGGCGCGCTGGTGATGATCCGCAACGTCTCGCAGCGCAGGCGGGCAGAACTCGCGTGGCGCGAAGCCGACGCGAAGCTGAAAGCCCTGTTCGAACAGCCGGGCGTTGCCATCACGCTCAAGGACCACAACCTCCACTACGTGATGGCCAATCCCGGGGCGATGAAAATGATGGGCCCCAACGCCGGCGACTCGGCCATCGGCAAGACCGACCCCGAAATCTACAACTCCAAGATCTCCGCCCTCATCGCGTCGCACGACCGGCAGGTGATGGAGCGCGGCCAGCCGGTGGAGATGGAGATTGCCCTGCCCGACGGGACGAGCGCCAGCGCCGCCTGGTACCATGTGAGCAAGCAGCCGTGGCTCGGCCCGGGCGGCACGGTCGCCGGCGTCCTCGACATCGCCTATGACATCACCAGCCGGGTGCGTGCCCAGCAGGAATTGCTCCGCCGCCGCGAAGCGGTCGAAAAGCTCCTGGCCGAACAAGCACAGACGCTACGCCGCGCCCAGGAGGAACTCGGCCGCTGGGACAGGCAGACGTAGGTGAGCCATAGACGGCCGCCGCGCGGTCGGACGGATCGGCGGCAGCAACCGTCACCGGCCGGTACTGACGACAAGTCACCCGATTTCCCGCTACGCACTACAGTCATCGTCGTCGCGCTGGCGCTCGTGGCCGGGTTCGCGCTCCGCGCAATTGACCTAAAAGCCGACCCGCCGCCCGACCTTAGCTGGAGCTCGGCGATCTACTCCGATGAGGCGCACAACGCCTATTCCGCGCGCAACTGGGCACTCTACGGCCGCTGGCAGGTGGACGACTACGCGCCCTACGTCGTCTACCCGTGGCTGAACCTGTTCACCGGCCTGGTGTTCCGCATCGCCGGTATCGGCTTCGTGCAGTTGAAACTCGCCTCGGTGCTGGCCGGGCTGCTTCTCATCCCGGCAATGTACTTCCTCGGCCGGTCGGTCACCCGCCGTGCCGGCGCAATCGCCGCGGCCACAGCCGCTTTGTCGTTCCCGTTGGTAATGTACAGCCGGCTGGGGCTCGCCGAGGTGACGCAGGTCCTGCTCGTTGCGGCGACGATCGCGTTCCTCGCCCGGGCAGACTCAAGCCGCGTCGCTGCCGTGCTCTCCGGTGCCTGCGCCCTGTTCGCGGTCCTGTTCGTGAAGGTGTCGGCGCTCTTCATCCCGTTCGCCGCGCTCCTCGTCCTCATCTACGAACTGGTCCGCGCACGCTCCCCCGGGCAACGGAAAGCGCTCGCCGGCCAGGCACTCTTCTGGCTGCTTGGGGCCGCGGTCCCACTCGCCATCTGGCTCGCCGTCATCTTCATCCCGCACCACGAGACGTACCTCGCGTATGTCGTCCACCATTCGTTCGGCGCCAAGGCCGGACACCCGGCCGGCATCGCCGCCTATCTTCTCAACGGGTTCTCAGTCGGCTCAAACTCGCGGCTGTTCGCCCGCCTCCCGCTGGTGGCCGCCCTCGGGTTCGCCGTGCTGCCTGCCTTTGTCGGCCGGGCCCGCCGCGCCGCCATCTTCTCCGCGTTCGTGCTCGTGTCGGGCGTCGCGATGCTTTCCTACGGCTACTATCACCCGCCGCGCTACGAGTTGTTTGCGCTCATTCCGCTCATCGCCGGGTTCGCGTTCGCCACCGACCGGCTGCTCGATGGAGAGGTCCGGATCGGCCACCCGTGGCCGCGTCTTCCCGGCGTGCTGCTCTACGGGTTCTGGCTCTGGCCACTCGCAGTTCAGGTGGCGTTCCAGCGGCCGGGCCCCGGCGCACTCATCGCCGCGCTTCTGGTAGGGCAGGCCGCAAGCCTCGGACTCTGGGCACTGCACCGGACCACCGGCGGCGGGGTCCGGCTCCGAGGCAAGGCACTTCGATTCGGACTCGCCGCAGTCCTTGTCGTTCTGGCGTTCGGCCACGACCTCACGCAATATGCGGGCTGGTTCGGCACACGCACCAGCATGATGAGCGACTACTCGCGCGACCTCGATTCGGCCCTGCCGGACAGCGCGGTCACGGGCGGATTCTGGGCCCCGGCGATGCTCGCCTCATCGCACAAGCGGGCGCTCTTCATCAGCGACCAATGGGGCGTAAATCTCACCGACCCGATCGGCCGGTTCGGGCTGACTCACCTCGTCGTCACCGACCAGAACGAGTTCCGCCTGCTCGACAGCATCACCGGCGGCCGTGCGTCAAAGGCGAACATCCTCCGGCGGTACCAGGTCCGCGACCGGTCGGTTGTTGTGCTGGAACTCGGGCCCTGACCAGCTAAGGCTGCTCCTCCGCCCTCCGCCCTCCATCCTCCCTCTTCCATCCTCCGCCCTCAGTCCCTTACTGCTGTCCGGTAACCCGGAACTCAGTCCGCCGGTTCCTGGCCATGCCTTCCTCGCTATCATTCGGTGCGATGGGTTGCGTGTCCGCGTAGCCGTGCGCGGTCAGCCGCTCCGGCGCGATCCCGAACTTCGCGACCAGATACTGCTTCACTGCCTCAGCGCGCGCCTGCGATAGCTCCCAATTCGAGGGGAACTGGGCACTGGCAATCTCGCGCGGGTCGGTATGGCCGGCCAGCTCAACCGTGATACCAGGATTATCCCTGAGGATTTCGCCGGCCCGGGCCAGCACCGAGTCGAACTCCGGCTGGATGTCTGCCTTCCCGGTCTCGAAGTTCACGCCCTGCAGCACGATTGTCTGGTGGCGCTTCACCAGGTAGAAATCCTTGTTCGTAATCCGACCCGACTCGACCTTCAGCGTACAGGTCTGCGCCACATAGTCATCGGTCGGCCCGGACGCGGTCAGGTAGTACTGACCAACCGGAATGCTGCGAAGCGCATAGCTGCCGAGATCCGCATCGACGCTCAACTCACCCCGCAACGGCCCGCGATACGCGACGGCACCGCCGATCGGCTTGCGCGTCCCCGCGTCGAAAACTACACCGGTGACTCCCCCATATGTCAATGGACTGAGCGCGATGACTGCCGTTTGCTCACGGTCCCCGGTGATCTGCATCGAGTCAACCCTCGGAAGATAGCCGTAGCGGTTCGTGTAGATGACGAGGTCGCCGGCCGGCAGCCGAGTCAGATCCACTGCACCGGACGGACCGGTCTCACCCTTGTACGAACGAACCCCGGTCACGCTCACACTGGCTGCGAGCGGCAGCATGCTCGCGGCGTCCACAACCTTCACACTGACGCTGCCCAGACCCTTCCGCGGGAATGCTACCGCGAACCCGATGCGGTGCGCCAGCCCGAGCTTGCCGTACGGGGTAATGGCATAGTCCAGGCTGAGTCCGCCGATGTTGACCCCGAGACCCGTCGTGAGCCCGCTGAGCAATCCCAGCGTGCCGACGTCCTCCGGGCCGGTGCGGTAGCCAAGCCGGACCGCGAGTTCAGGCACCGGGACGTACTCGACGCCGGCGTGGAGCGCCGGGCCGTTGTCCATTGGCAGTATGACGTCCAGCACGGCGTTGACCGAGCCGGCCGCCAGCATGCCGCCGACTCCGACTTCTGTCGGCATCTGCTCGATACCGGAACCGTAGGACGCAACCCCGATGTTACGTCCGAGGGCGCCAAGCCTGAGAAACCGGAACGGCCGGCAGGCGAACCCGATGTCCACCGCACCTCCGTACCCGTCCGATGTGTACAGGTTCTGGTAGAAACCCTTAAGCGCCGCGCCGATGTGGTAGTTCCTCGCAACAGTCAGACCATAGCCGGCTGCAAGCACCCCGTTCCACGTCCGGAACGTATCGCCCGGCACGTTGGAGGCGTCCCAGAACTCGATGGCCGGCTCGCCGCTGTACGCAAGCCCGAGGCCGAAAGCGCCCGCGCCGGAAGGCAGCGCCGCATGCAGGATTTCGTCTTTCGTACCCGCAAACCACTGGTGGTGGGAAAACGCATAGCGACTATCCTGCACCCGCCCCAGCCCTGCCGGGTTCCAGTAGATTGCGCTGGCATCGTCAACCGCGCCGATGCCTGCTCCACCCATCGCGGCGAAGCGCGGCCCTTGTTCAATCCTCAGCGTGGGCATGACTGAGACGCCGGGTTGCCCGGAGCCGAAGAAACCAATGAGCACGAGGACACAGCCAAAGCTCATTCGACTTCAACTCCTTCCGCTCTCCATTCTGCATTCTTCAGTCTGCTATCTGACTTCTGACTTCGGCCTTCCACCACCGTCGTCCTACTCCCTTGTTACCACAAGCCGCTTGCGGATTCGGTCGGTTATCCCCTGATGCACGTAGTCAAGCACGTATTCGTATGTCCCGGGCGCAACGTCCCGGCCACGCTCATTGACCGCGCCCCAGCGAACGAAATGAACCCCGGCCGACTTGCCTTCCGGCTCCAGAACCCGGCATACCCGCTCGCCTGCCCGGGTGTATACGGTCAAGCTCAACTTGCCGTCGCCCGGCAGCCCGATGACAAACGCCGTACCGACACTGATGCTGAATGGATTCGGGAAGTTGTGGACGGAGAAGCCCGGCACGAGGGTCAGATTCAGCCGCGCCGTGTCGGCCACTGCCGGGTCGTTGCCCAGATGCCCCGCTACCAGGAATGTCCGTTGAGTGAGTGACGCCGTGTCGCCGACCAACCCGGACGGTGTTTTCACCTCGAGCGAGAACCAGCGTGATTCACCAGGCACGACATAGCCGAGGTCCGGCATACCATCAGCGTCAGTATCAGTAAGTCCGTTCGTGCCGTTCTCGTCAAGGAATCGAAGGCTCCAGCCGGACGGCACGAACGGTTGCGCCACTTCCACGACTCCTCCGGTGTCGCCGTCAATCAGAGCACAGAACTGGTAGGTCTTGCCCTGACTGACCTCGAGCCGGTCCGACTGGTCCGGCTCGATGTAAAGCGCCGCCTGCTGGAACGCCCGCACCGCAGATGTGACCTTGTCGTTGGCTCGGTTCGCGTCACTGGTCAGCATCGTTGAGCAACTGACCACCCAGTTGCCTGGCTCCGCCACCCACGGTTGGAACGCCAGCTCGACGGCCGAGTCAGGCGGCAGCGTCTGCGCTGCATCCACCGTGCGGTCGTAGCTCATGCCGATGCGGAACCGGACGTCAAAGAACCTCTCCGCCGTGTTCCCGAAGTTACTGATTCGCGCTCGCGGTATCACGGTGTCGCCGGTGTGTACCGTGCCGACCGGCTCCACAATCGAAACCGCGCCGACATCGTGCACCGGCGCGCCGACAACTTGCACTGAGTCCCTAATAGTGTCATTGGCCGCGTTCTCGTCCCCGGCAAGCGCCGTGAAGCACGTGACCGGTAGAACGCCGGCCGGCGTCGCAGTCCAGGCAGGAAATGAGACGGTGTCAGCGACTCCCGCAGCCAGGGTCTCAGATACCGACTGACTGTAGCCAACGCCAATCTGCATCGTGACCGGGAAAGTCTCGCCCTGCGTGCCCGTGTTCCGTACGACCGCCTGCGGGACGCACACCGTGCCGTAGTCCACTGTCCCGGCCGGAGCAATTATGCTCACCGCGCTGACGTCGTGGATCGAAGCCCGCAGCACCAGGACCGAATCGGTCAGGGTGTCGTTCGCGGTATCTTCATCGCCCTGCAGACCCGTGAAGCACACGACTGGCAGCCAGCCGGCCGGCGCAGCCGTCCACGCCGGGAAGCTCACCGTGTCGCTGAAGCCGGCAGGAAGCGTATCCTGGATCGTCCCCGTGTATCCGGCACCGATGCACATCGTAACCGGGAACACGTCGGCTGAAGTCCCGAGATTCTTCACGAGCACGCGCGGGACGACCGACGTGCCCGAATCGAGTGTGCCGGTCGGTGCCAGGATGCGGACTGGGCAGACGTCGTGCTGGCGACGGCAGCCGATTACAGTTACGCTCTGGCCGTAACGGTTCGCTGTGTACACGAAGTCCCCGGCAGCCGGAGCCGTCACGCCCCACGGCGTGTGGCCGACCGGAATCGTCGTGACGAGTGTGTGTGTCGATGTCCGGACCACGGAGACGGTGTTGTCGCTGATGTTGGCCACGTAAGCGTATTCGGTTCCCGGCAGCATGACCATGCCGCAGACCCCCGCCCCCGACACGAGACTGTCCACGAGCGTGTTGTCGGAGGTACGGATAACGAGCACCTTGTTGTCACCGCGCCTGGTAACGTAAACGTGGCTGCCGTCGAGCAAGGCGGCGACTCGGTGCGGTTCGCCGCCGACGCGTACAGTTGCGACAACCGTGTTGTCTGAGGTCCGGATGACCGAAACGTCGCCGCTGTAGCAGTTCGCGGTGTACACGTAGTTCCCGTCCGGCAGGCACGTAATACCGCGCGGGTTGTCGCCCACTCTCACCGTGGCAACCACGCTATTGTCCGACGTCCTGATAACGGAGACGTTGTTGCTCGCGCTATTCGCCACGTAGGCGAAGTCACCGGCGGGACGAAAAGCCAGAAGGCAGGGCGATTCGCCGACCGGGACAGTGGCGATAACCGTGTTGTCCGAAGTCCTGATGACCGAGACCGAGTTGCTGTTCAGGTTTCCGGTGTAGACATAGTCGCCGCTCGGATGCGCCATCAACTCCCACGGTGACTGTCCGGCGGCCACCCTGGCCACAACCGTGCGGTCGGTCAACCTGACTACGGTCACATAGTTGGTGGTTTCATTCCCGACATAAAGATACTCCGCACTGGGTAGCGCCGAGACATTTGTCGGGTCGCCGCCGACCGGGATCTGCGCGACGACGGAATCGGGGAAGTTCTGGAACGACGGGGCAGCCCAGCCCAGGGCAAGCGTTGCCCTCGCTACTACTGCGAAGACCGACAGGACAACGGCGACTCTGGGCAACCGGCCACTCACGCAGGGATTCTAGGAACGCCCTAGCCCATGTCCATACTCGACTTATGCCCGCAGACCTTGCACTTCCTTCGCTTCGGCGAGAAGAGCATGGCAAGCGCGAACAAGACGGTCGCCACAATCACGATCGCCGCGCCTGAAGGGATGCCGAGCGTGTAGGAAACAACCAGCCCGAGGACAGCGGACACAACGCCGGTGACCCACGACAAGACGAACATCATGCCGTAGCGGTTCGTGAGCTGGTACGCGGTCGCGGCCGGCGTTACGAGCAGGGCCTCGACCAGGATAATGCCGACGGCCTTGAGCGATACGACCACAGTCAAAGCCAGCAGCACAAGGAGCAGGGCGGCAAGCGCACCGGTCGGCAGCCCGCTCGCCTCCGCCATCTCCTCGTCGAAGGTCAGAAACTTGAACTGCCGGTACAGCAAAGCAATAACCCCGACCACCACCAGCCCGAGTGCCGCCATCAGTATCAGGTTCCCCGCGGTCACACCGAGCACGTTGCCGAACAGGTATCCGTACACCCGGGCATCGTACCGTCTCATCAGGCCGATGAAGAGCACGCCGAGCGCCATGGCGAAGACGAAGAACACGCCGATGGCCGCGTCCATTCGGAGCTGCGCCTTGCGGCTCGCGACCTGGATCAGCCCGGCCGTACCGAGGCAGAAAAGCACCGCCGCGAACAGCGGGTTGATGGCCAGCAGGAATCCCAGCGCCACCCCGCCGAACGCCGCGTGCGCCAGCCCGGACCCGGCGAACGCCATCCCCCGCAGCACGACAAAGACCCCGATGAAGGAGCACGTCGTGCCCACGATCACCGAACTCAGGAGGGCCCGCTGCATGAACCCGTATTGCAGGAAATCAAACATGGCTGTCCCCGACGATGACGTAGCGGCGGCCGCCGTCCTCTGCGAATACGACATGGCTGCCGTACAGCGATTCCAGGGTCTCGCGGTTCAGGACTTGCGCGCAGCTTCCGAACGCCCGGACGGTCCGGTTGATATACAGCACCTTGTCAACACAGGGCATGACTTCGTTCACGTCATGCGTCACGTAGAGCGTGGTCAGCCCGCGCTCGGCGTGGAGCTGCCGCACGAGTTCGACGATCGATGACCGCGTGGCCACGTCCACTGCCGACGTCGGTTCGTCCAGCAGCAGGATTCGTGGCTCCTGTACCAGGGCGCGCGCGATGAGCAGCCGCTGCTGCTGCCCGCCGGACAGGTGGCCCGCTACGTGGTCGGCGGAATCAAGCAGGCCGACCGCGCCTAACGCCGCCTCGACCCGTCTGCGGTCATCCGCCGTCGGTTGTCGGAAGGAGCCCAGCATCGGGTAGAGCCCCATCACCACGGCATCGCGCACGGTAATCGGGAACTGCGGGTCGAGTGTCCGGCGCTGCGGCACGTAGCCGATGTACCTCCGGACGCGCGCGATCTCGTGTCCGGCGGCGCCCAGCACGGTCACGCTCCCTGATGCCGGCCTGACCAGACCGAGGACCGCGCGCAGCAGCGTGGTCTTGCCCGAACCGTTTGGCCCGATTATCCCGAGGAACTCGCCGGGCCTAAGCTCGAAGCTGACGTCCTCAATACCTACCGACTGCTGATAGGCAACCGTGACGTGGTCGAACCGGATGGTGCTCTCAGGTGCTGGAATCTGTTCTCTCTTTCACTATTCACTATTCACTATTCACAATTCACTACTCCTGAGTGCAGGAGCCGGACACTCGAATCCTTGAATCCTCGACTCCTAGACCCCTTTCCTCAGCAACGCCGCGATTGTCCGAAGCGGTACGCCGGTGGCGCCGGCCGGCGCGTAATCCCAGCCTTCCTTGGTGAACGAGGGCCCGGCAATGTCGATATGTACCCACGGCACGCCCTCGCCGACGAACTCCTTAAGGAAGAGCCCGGCCGTAATCGTGCCGGCAATTCCGGGCTTCCCGACGTGCTTCATGTCCGCCACCTTGCTCTTCAGGTGCGACTTGTACCGGTCCGGCAGCGGCAGTTCCCAGAAGAACTCGCCCTGCTGCTTCCCGACCGAGATCAACCGGTCAATCGTCCGTTTGTCGGTACCGAGCAGTGCTGAGTACTCATCCCCGAGCGCCACGACGCATGCGCCCGTGAGCGTGGCAATGTCAATCATCAAGTCGGGCTTTAGAGTGGAGCCATAGGCAAGGCAGTCTGCCAGCAGGTGCCTGCCCTCTGCGTCGGTGCTTATCACCTCGGCAGTCTTGCCGTTATAGTGCCGGATGACGTCACCGGGTTTCTGCGCACCGCCGCCCGGCATGTTCTCGGCGAATGGCGCAAGACCATGCACCGTGACCGGCACGTCGACCGAACCGAGCCACTTGAACAGCCCAAGCACTGAGCCGGCCCCGGCCATATCGTCTTTCATGGCCTCCATGCCGGCCGACGGCTTGATGGAAATGCCGCCGGAGTCAAACGTGACACCCTTGCCGATGACCACGACAGTCTGCTTCGACTTCCCGGCCGGTGTGTACGTGAGGTGTACGAGGCACGGCGGCTGATGCGAACCGGCGCCGACGCGCAGGATTCCGCCCATTCCCAGCTTCTCAAGCTCGGCCTTGTGCATAACCTCGACCGTGATGCGCCCCTTCTTCGCCAGCCCGGTGGCGATTTCCGCCATCTTCTCCGGCGGCTTCGGACTGGGCGGCTCGTTCGCAAGGTCCCGCGTGAAGCAGACCGCCTCAGAGCGGGCCACTACCTCGCCAACCGCCTTGCGCATGGCGACCGACAGGTTCTTCGTGTTCGCGAACACGAGTGTCAACTCGCCGACCGCCTTGGCCTCATCGGCCTTCGGCGTCCGGTACTTGTCGAACCGGTAGCTTGAGAGAATCGCACCCTCGACCGCCGCCGCGACGAAATCAGCCAGCTCGCCCCTCACTTCCTTGTTGTCGGGAACGAGCAAGCCAACCGACTCGGCCCCTATCTCCTCGGCCCGCTTCAGAGCCTTGGCACTGGCCGACCGGACCCGGTCCAACTCGAACTCCTTCCGCTTTCCCAGGCCGGCAAGAATCAGCTTCCGTCCTTCTTCCCCGGTCCCCCGTCCCCCGTCCCCCGTCCCTCGTAACAGGCTCGTCTTCTTAAACTGGCCCGTAAACTTCTCCCCTGCCGCGACGGCAGCGAGGCTCTTGCCTTCGTCGCCGGGAATCGCGAGCGGGGTCTTGTCACCGTCGAACATGAACCCGACCAGCACTCGGCCGGTCCAGTTCTTCTTCGCAATCAGGTCTATCTTCATGTCAACTCCTTTGCGGGTCTCCGCCCGCTCGTCAATCATACGCCGCAACCCGGTATGTTGTCAAACTCCGCCCCAACAGCCCCTGCCGCTTTGCCTCGCTCGCTTGCCGCCAGGCCTCAATCTCCGCGAAGGTCCTGAACGTGCCCATCCGTCACCTCCTCAACGATGAAACGATGTACGAAAGCACGATGTACGATTCCCCGCCGCGCCTTGACATCGCTCAGAAATATGGAGTGTCCCGAGTTTCCTCCGGCCTAGAATCCGATAGCCCAGCCGAACTTGAGTTCCGGGTGCGCCTCCCAAATGCTGCGGTTGATGCGCTCCGCGCTCACCGCAGCGTCGAACACGGAGTAGCATGAGGCCGCGACGTACGACCCGGTCCCCAGCAAGATCGGGATGTAGACCTCATCCGGAATCGGCGTAGAACTCCCACCCTTGGATGCAAGAGCATACCCAAGACCTGCGACGGCCAAGCTCACGAGCTTCCAAACCAAGATGCCTCCTGCCTTGGCCATTTCGCCGTTATAGAGCTGCCCAAGCGGCACGACTCCTGGGAGGCCGATGAGCGAATAGAGTGCCGCCTCGCCGGGGTTCTTCTCTCTCACCATGTAGATCGGAGTGAAGACTGCGCCCTGCGCCGAAAGCACACCTTGGGCGGATGCGGGCGCGCCTAGAGGCCCAAGAGTTGAGGGCGTCGGCTGCGGTCGAGCCTCGCCCTTGGACGACACGTCGGTCGCACGGACAATACCAACAACGATGCCCGTGCCCTTGAGAAGTGCCGCCATGTCATCGGCCCGACGTGCGTCGTCCAGGAGTATCTGACGCACTTCGCCAATAGGGAACAGCCTCAGGCCCACGCCGGATATCCTTGCGCTGATGTTCTTCGCATCGACACCGACAGCATCGCACTGGACAGATTCGAGTTCGGTAATGACAACGTCTGCAATAGCAGATGCGGCAATGATTGCGAGCATAGTCAGAATCTTCAGCGTTCCTCCCGTTCTGAGCGTCCAAGCCCCACGGTTATGCACAGTATGTCTCCTTCCTTAGTAACCTGTCCTTCTTCCGCAATCGCGTCTTGGCCCCGAGCAAGTCCTCGTGCAAGTTCAGCATCGTCTTCACCAAGGCGACCATCTTGTCATGCCGCGCCTTGACATCGCTCAGAAGTAGGTGACTGTCCCTAATTCTCCATCCGGCGCGAGCCGGGCGTCAATGGACATTCCGGATTTCTGCAAGAGGGTCAGCATCCCGAAGCGCAGCACTCTCTCAAGTCCAAGAAAGGTGGTTGACTTCATGATGAGGTCGAGGAAGGGCTTCTCGTATGCACCGCTGAAGCACTGGACCACTTCCTCGAACTCCATTCCCTGCACCGACACGCCGAAGTTGCTGCCGCCATGGACGTATTGGCTCCTGACGTCATATGCAGCCCCAAGGCTCCTTTCCACGTTTTCGGGATTCAGTCTTGGCGAATGAGGACCGGCTTCCGAGCCTGCGTAGAAATGCGCGTTCAATGGTTCCACCAGCGCGCGTACAAAGCCGCGTTTGACCTGACGCAACCTACTGCAGATTCTCTTTCGTATCCCGACGCCTTCAGCGGTTTCGCGTTCGATGCAGTCTAGATCTGCTTTCGTCTGATCGTCCAGCAGGTCACTGACCTCGAAGTGCCGGGTGCTGGCTATGACCTCGCCGCAGGTCACCAAGTCCAAGAACGCCCTCTCTGGGTCGGCATCGAATTCCTGTAGGGCGAGCCAATAGAACCGGGCAGCGGTCAAGAATGCCTGCCGTATAACTGGGTCGATTGGAGTTGAGCTATCCAACACAGGCAAGATGCGAGCTGACTCGGACAGGTTCAGCTGTATCGCGAGGTCAGGCCTTGGCTTGTGGTTGTGTATTGGGTGCTTCGGATTCAGGATCGGCTCTTTGTCGAGATTCACGGGCACGTGGTATCTCCCTGAGGCCTCAAAGCACCCGTGGTTGTCGAATCTCTTGCCGAAGAGAACACTGAGGCAAGCGCAGATCTTGTCGCCGTGCCCTGCGCAGTCGGGTAGGACAAGCATGTTGCCATCAAGGGCGGGAGGGGCCGTCTCGAATGATGCCACAAAGTAGTTCCTACAGTGGCGACTCTCTACCAGTCCTACGGTGGCCTTGCCGCGGTCTCTGAAGTCAGGCCAAGCGTGAGAGAGCGTGAAGCCCTCCTCTTTCCACTCGCCGACGAACCGGCTGGTTGTGGAAAGCAGCACCTTACCAGTGGTTTGCTCTGGAATCAGAGCCATGCTCAAGGATTCCTACTCACGACCATCTTGTCACGGAGCGCCCAATCCGGTTACAGCCCGGATTCTCGGCGTCACGCGTGCTCCTTCTCGTACTCCTTCACCAGCGGCAAGAAGACATCGTACATCTTCTCCGCATTGGCGCGCAACCACGCGAACTGCTCTGGCCACGCGCCTTGGTCGCGCATGTCCCCGTCCTTGGCCACGTAGGCGCGATAGTAACCACCGGTATAGGACTCCCTGTCCCAAACGAGAGGCCCTCCCAACGCGGCTTCGATCTTGGACTTGTTCCGTTCAAACCAGTCGAATGCGGGCCCCGGGTCGTCCATCATGACCCCGAATTCGGCCCGCAACTGAGGCGCCTTGCCAGAACCGCGATGGCCGAACCTGGCTGCTACCGAAAAGAGATGGAGTGCCTTGCTCCCGAGCGGGTGCTCTATGAAATAATCCGGCTTGGCTGGTCCGCATGAAGCCCTGCTGTCGGTCATGTACTTCCGGTACGCCGTCCAATACTCGAGCTGCGTACGCTTGTACGCGGTGAGTTCGCCGCGCTCAGCGGTGGCGCGGGTCTCGCGTGACCAATCGTTAGGCTTCGCTACAATATTGAACTTCGGCGCTGGCGGCGAGTTACCGATACGCCAGAGTTCGACCTCCAACCCGAGGAATGAGGTCTTCTCGTCGGTGTGCTCATTCAGCCAATCCAGCGCCGCGCGGTGTTCTTCGGTGAACGCCGGTGAAATCCAGATCATGGTCGCCGCATCCAGCCCGGCAGCGTAGGTGAGTATCTGCCCGAGGTGCGTGTGGTCGGTCTGCTCAAGCTGGTTCTCGATGACGACCCAAGCATCTTCGCGTGAGTCCTTGCATAGAATGTCGGCTCGAAATGGCCCGACCCCCTTCTCCTGTTGAACCAACTCAAGCTGCATTCCCAACGTCTTCCCTAGAAGCTCCAGATTCTCCTTCTGTGCCAGCCACGGAGTGAAGTCACCGGGTTCGCTATTCCACGCTTCGCGTAGTTCGACCTTCTCAAGTCTACCCAGGTTTGCCATGACTTGTCCGCCTTTCCCTTTGATGCTTCTCAGCTTCGCTGTGGCCTGAGCCACTTCGCGGCCCTTGGCCTTGATGATGTCGAGGAGAATCCAGGACATTCCCATTTTGGGAACTCGATTCGCTCATGCTTCTCCTCCGACGATTCGGATTCCCTCTTCCGTCAATCCATGCCACTCATACACCAGCGCATCTATCTGCTTGTCGGGGGCGGCGGCACGGCCAAGCTGAGCGAAACCGGACCTACGGCAATTGGAGGAGAGTCTCACTGCTGATCTTGGCCTCCAGCGCGGCCACTATCTCCGAGAGTTCGACGTTGGCATCCGCCTGAAGCCCCAAACACGTCGCTATCCCGCCTGAGTCCGTGCTGTGACGAGACGCCAGTTCAATGCTGTACGCGCTGTTGTGACCCGGGCGCAGGGCGTAGGCGTGAAAATGGAGCGGGTCGCCGAGCCGTGCCTGCCCGACGTGGTCGAAGCGAAACTCCCTGCGCATGTAGTCCATAAGGCATTCCTGGACTGCCAGCACCAGATGCTTGCCGAGGTGCTCGAAAGTCGCGGTCTTGTGGTGCAATTGCACGAGGGTCGTCTTGGCTGTCATCTTCCAGTTCATTCCATACGACTTGCTGACGTTGCCTCCGCGCTGCGAACGCACGCCTTTCTCAGACAGAAACCGTTGCCGGGCGGGCCACACCGTCCCAGTTGTGTCAAGCGTCTGCAACTCGATGCCAGCGAAATCACGGACCCTGCCACCCCGCGCGGAGACAAGAAAGTAGTCGACGCTTCCTCCCGGCACTGATATCTCGGAAACCACATGCAGTTCATTACCCGGTTCGTGCAACTGCAGCAGGTGGAGGCAGTCCGTGAAAACCTGCCGCCGTTCAAGCAGGCGCTGTGGGCAGATGACGATGGCCCGGTCTTCGCTTCCGACCGAGACCGTGCAAGTGCCGATAGATAATGATGGCTGGCTCTTGCGGGTCTTCGTGCACTTCCGGCGCAAGAACGGGCACTGCTGCCGGCGCGCAGTCTGCGTCCAGTCGACGCGGCTCGACGTCGTCGCGATTCCGTACAACTCGACTACCTTGCTCATAGGAGCAACGAGCACCTTTCTTCGGCGGCCCGCAGATACTCCTCTGCAATGTCGATGCCGACCGACATGCGATTCAGGGTCATTGCCGCGAACATCGTGGTGCCGGTGCCACAGAAAGGGTCCAGCGCGACTCCGTCCGGCGGACACGTGGCACGCATCGGGATTCTACACAGGTCCACCGGGTACGGAGCAAAGTGGAGGTGGCGGCCCTGCGTATCTTCGGGGAGGATGTCCCACACGTCGGCGGGCTTACTTCCGTTAGGGTGGTACTTAAGGAAGTAGAACCCCTTCTCGTTGAGTTCGCGGGCTCGTCCGGAAACGCTCTCGGCATCCGAGTGAGTCGCGCGCTGCTGGCCACGAATGATCATTCGGAAGTCACTGACCTTGGCCTGCTGCACGGCGCCAAGCATCGTGCCGAGTTCTTTCAGCGCTTGCTGCTTCTCCTCGGGCGTCAGCGCCGTGGACATCTCTACTTGGCGCTTGTACCGTACGCCGGTAACGCCAGTTGCCGAGACAATCGCACCATTCACGACCCGTGTCTTTCTAGGGTCGGCGCGAATTGCGTCCGCGTCGAAGTAGTACCCGGAAGGCTGTTTGACGAAGTGAAACACCGGCTCATGGACGTTTCGCAGCCGGTCTACCGAGTTGTCCAAGCCACCCTTGATCTTGTTCCAGATGACGCAGTCGCGCAGTATCCAGCCTTGGACATCCGTTAGCGCAAAGGCCACCCGCCAAGGAATTCCCATCAGCCTCTTCTCAAGGAAGCTGTCCCCGATGTTCAGCCAAAACGACCCGGTTGGCTTCAGGATTCGCTTCACTTCGCCGAACACGGCGCAGAGATGGGCAATGTAGTCCCGGAAGTCCGGCTCAAGGCCGATTCCACCGTTCGCGTACACACGCTTGCCCCAATAGGGAGGACTGGTCATGCAGAAGTCAAAGGACTCATCGGGCAACTGGCGTAGTACCGTTTCTGCCTCACCGAGCATGAAGATTGGAGAGACGGTCTTGCGGGCCAGATACGATGCCAAGTGTTCTCCGAAGGCGGACGCCGCGATTCTCGACGGTGTACGCAGCATAGTTGTGTTGAGCGAGTAGGCCGCGGTCGTCGGGCCGTCCCGAGCCACCGGCACATCGAGATCCGCTCGTCTCGTTGTCGGCCGCCGAAGGGCACGTGTGACTGACGACCTCCGCCTTCCACGGGACGAACGGGGCTTTTCGTGCGACGCCATTAGGACGAGGATACCTGCGTGCGGCCGACTGTCAAAGCTGTCCTCTGCCATCGATTGTTGTGAGCCAGTGTCTCCTGCGGCCCTGAAGGCGAAACTTGCGGTTCCATCAGACGTGCCTGCATCTCAGCTAAGCTCATCGAAGAAGGGTTTGAGGAATCGAAGACGGCAAGTTCTCTGGCCGAACTCGGCGCGGAGTTGTTCTTCTTTGTAGTCGCCGGAGAGGAAGACCTTGCGGTCCACATCGAAGCGGTCGACCAGGCGTTTGACGGCGTCGGGCGCGGGCGTGGACATGCGTCAAGAGAATAGGCGTCGGACGCTGCAAGTCAAGCGGAGGACAGTGGAGGACAGTGGTCAAGTGACCCAGTGGTCAAGTGGTCTAGTGAGGACAGACGAAGTCGGAAGTCAGAGGTCAGAGGAGGACGACGCGGAGGTGGTCGAGTGCTCCAGTGCACACGTGGCCCAGCGCAACGGTCTGATAGGGACGCTACCCGCTTTCTGTGCGTCCTCCTTCCGGCTTGGGCGGCAGCTTGGCTTTCCAGAGGTCGAAGGTGTTGGCGACGAGGGCCGCGGCTTCCCGCGCAATCGCCTCATCGTGCAGCTTGGGCGCAGTGGCATTAACCTCGGCCTGCCACTCCGGCGAGCCGGTACCGTGCTCGTCCGCAATCGGAATCAGACGGTCGATCCATGCGTAGTAGTGCTGCTTGACGTAGTAGTAGTCGAGCTTGAGTTCATCCAGCCGGGCGTCGACCGCCTGCAGCGCCAGGGCGCTGATTAGGCCCAGGGTCTTGCTGTAGACAATCCCCGGCCTGGCTTCGTCCATTTCCAGCCGTATCTCGGTCTTCTCCACTTTGGGCGCGTGACCCCGCCGCTTGATAATTTCTTCCGGGCTCGGTTCCCAGTCGAGCCGGCCTGTGTCGAACAGTTCCTGATATGCTTCGCTAGCCGCGCCGAGCAAAGCTACGACTACCCGGGTTGAGAACCCGTCCTCCTTTGTCCGGCGCTCGACCCGCTCCAGCGCGCTCTTCTTGACCGACTCGCGTTGGTAGTGCCGGGTCAGGATTGAAAAGAACCGGCGGGCGTGGTCGCAGGCGTTCCTCCGTTGACTCCTCGGCACCTCGTCCTTGAGCTTGAGCATCGTTTCGTACAGCTTCTGCTCGAAAACCTGGTTCCAGTTCGCATGAATGAACGACCACACAATCCTGAAGACGCGCGCCTGGTCGGTTTCGGCTTTGGGTCTCTTCTTGCCCGGCGCGGCCGCGGCCCGCTCCTCCTGCCTGTCGGTTGTCGCCCTCTCCCATCGGAGCATCGCCCGATGCTCTGTCTTGGGCAGGCTCTTGAGCAGTTCCGCAACCGCGACGTCGCCTTTCTCTTTAAGCACCGGCCGCCGCGACGTGTGCGGGTTCAGCAGGTCGAGCAGGTCCTCGAAACCCGCGCCGCACGCCCGCAGGTAATCAACAATCAGGTTGAATGACGGGTACTTGGTGCGGCCCCGTTCGAGCCTTGCGAGCTGCGCGTGCGCACCGGCGTTCTGCCGATCCATCAGAACCGCCACAGCCCGCAAGGTCAGGCCGCGACGTTCGCGCAGTCGGCGCAGCCTGACCCCGAATTCAGGGCCAAAAGTGAACGCGGTCTTTGAGTGATGAGCCATAGTCCGGATTCCAGCTTGTAGGCGTATAAGCCTACAGGCCGCCGGCCCGGCTTTCAAGTGTATCTGCCTGCGGGTCAAAGCGTTGGGCGTCCGGCGACAAAGTAAGAGCCCCACCATGGGAGCAGCCCGCGAGGATGCCATCGAAGTCGCCACGGAAGTTGCGCTGCAGGCAGCTTCAAGGGTGACTTTGAGGAGGACTTTCCCGGCTACTTTGAGGACTACCTCTAAGGTCGCGGCCCGCGAGGCTCTGCCTGAAGCTCTGCCCTGTGCTCTTCCCGATGACCTGACCGGCGCGGTCCGACGCGCGGCCGTCTACGCCCTGTACGACGCTCTGAACGTTGCTTTGCTGGTTGCTTTCAAATCAGCTTTCAGAGCTGCTTTGTCGAGTGCTTCTGAGAACTGCCATGTCCCACGCCGTCCCTATTCTCGCCGTGGACGACAGACGCGACCGGATGCCCACGGTCTTTTTCCTCGCGCAACACTTTGCTCAAGACCCATGTCACCGCCACGGCCAGGACAATCCTGGGCACCAGAATCCAGAACATGTTCGCACCGAGGACCATGAATATGGCGGTGTCTTCAAACAGCCCGTGGCACAATGCCAGGAATGTCGCCACTAGCGTCACCTGTTTGGAATCGAGCTGCCCCTCGCGCACACTCTCGATGACGACGCCGGCTCCGAACACGACCCCGAATACGTTGCCGGCAAGCCACGGCATGCCGGCCTCCGGCTTCAGGCCAATGAACTGAGTCATGGAACCGATTGCCCGGAGCGTCTTCTCCAGGATTCCGTAGCGTCGCGCCAGTTCCAGCAACACGAAGATGGCGACGAGAACCAGGAGCATCTTGACCCCGGTGTCGACCAGGCCCAACGCCCAGTTCCCGAGGGCCGGGCCCAGGCCGGCGTAGTGCGTCTGGGCCATTTGAGCCAGGCGGGCCGCGTCCCCGGCGCCGGCCGGCCCGGCCTTGACAATGAGCCGGCTCAGCCCGACTCCGGCAAGGAAGGACAGCACCAGCCGGATGAACCAGAGCAACCACCACTTGGCCCGGATCTGGAAGAAAACCGCAGTTTCGAGTATCTGCGAATGTGAGAGCAACAGCATCAGGCTGAGCACGGTAAGCTGGGCGGTCGTTATCTTCAGCGCGGTAATTGCGCCCAGTCCGGCATAGAGGTTGATGATGTTACCGAGGATTATGGCCAGGGCCGCTTCGCCCGGCAAGCCAAAGTGCTTCATGAGTGGCGACATGAGCTGAGCAAATACCCTGATAACCGGCGTGTACTTCAGGATTGTGACAACCGTATACACCGGCGCGACGATGAGCATCAGCTTGAGGAAGGCCCGGACCCCGTGCCACGCGCCAATGGCACTCGTCCGGCCGAACGACTTCCCCGAAGGGAAAGAAGAGGAGGGAGGAGTCATCCCTCGAACACTTCGAGCGACGGGACACCATCGCGAATCACGCCGTAGGTGAAATGGTCCAGCCAATCACCGACGTTGATGTACACGCCGCCGTCGAACCGCCGCAGCTCGGGGACGTGAGAATGTCCCATGATAACGACGTCGAAGCCGGACTCGAGTCTGTCTTTGGCGAACCTGGCCATGTCTTCGACCAGGCTCGGCTTGGCGCTCGTGACCCGGCTGGCCCGTGCCACCGCGTGGGCAAGCCCGATGCCGAAATCCGGGTGAAGCAGCGAGTAAAGCCAGCCGTTGATCCGGCTGCGCATCAGCACCCTGAAGACTCGGGGAACCAGTGCGGTATCCAGGACGTCCCCGTGGGCAAGGTAGACCCGCTTGCCGTCCAGTGTGACGTCCAGCTCGTCCGCCGCCTCCGCCCCGAGTTCACGCTGCCAGAAGTCCTTGAACCAGAAGTCGTGGTTGCCTTTCACGTAGCCGATTCTCGTACCGGTCCGGCTCAACTCGGCCAGTTCAGCCAGCGCCCGAAATCCCTGCTTGGGGATCGCCCGGCTGTACTCGAACCAGAACTCAAACAGGTCACCAAGTATGTGGAGTGATTCCGCTTTGCCGCGGATTGACTCAAGGAACCTGAACAACCGCTGCTCAGCGTCGGGGCTGTCGCCGCCGATGTGGGCGTCAGATACGAAGTAGTGCGCGCTCAATCTTGGCCAAAGACCGCTTGAGTGGCTGGTTGGTATCAATCCGGACAATCTCGCGGCTGGCACGGGGCGGCTTGAACCGGCTCTTCATCGCTTGGTAGACGTAGAAGGAGGCGTCAGACAACGAGTGCTGGCCGGCCCGGCGCCGGAGTCGCGATTCGACGACGCGCTCCGGGCAATCTGCAAAGACAAACAGGATGGGCACACCGACCCTGAAAGCCATCTTCCGCGCCCGGTCCCGCTCGTTCTCGTGCAGGAATGTCGCGTCCATGATGACGCTGTACCCGGCCGACAGCAAAGCCTGCGCCCGGCGCATCATCTCATCATACGTCTTCTTGCTGATGTTCCCCTTGTAGATGCCCTGGCCGTAGCCGGCGACACGATGTTCGCTCACCGGAATGCCAAGCAGTTGCTTACGGATTGAATCCGAGAGAAGATGAAATGCGTCGATCCGCTCGGCGAGCTCGCGCGCCACAAAGGTCTTGCCGACACCGGGCAGCCCCATCACAACGACCAGCTTCGGCCGTGCCGCAAGACCGAGGGCATAGCGATGTGAAAGCTTGAAGTACTTCTTAGCGGTCTGCCTCGCCTTTGCCTTATCCGGAGCGCCGACGCCCGGATCGTTCAGAACGAAGCTCGTTACCTTGCCGCGCACGTAGGCCCGGTAACACTTGTAGAAGTTGAGCAACCGGAGCATCCCCGCGTCCTTTGTATGGACCAGGTAGCGCTCGACGAAGAAGTTGGCCAGGTCCTTCCGCCCCGAGTAGTCGAGGTCCATGGCCATAAAGGCAACCTCCGACGCCACGTCGGAACACGAGAAGCGCGGGTTGAACTCAATGCAGTCGAAGATACGGATGGAAGAGGATTCCAGGATTCCGGGGGTCAAGGATTCCGTGGTCCGGACACTAGAATCCTCGAATCCTCGACCCCTGGACCCCTCTCCTAGAATGAAGATATTCTTCGAGTGCAGGTCGCCGTGGCAGCGACGGACGAAACCGCCCGCGCGCCGGCGTCGGAACAGGTCCCGATGACCGGCGATGAAGCCCTCGACGGCGCTCTTGGTCTCGTCGAACTCGCGGCGGGTAATCGTCCTGCCCCGGAACTCCATTGTCTGCGCGAAATTCTCGTCCCAGTTGAGCCGGATAATCTCGGAACTGCCGTATTGGGCGACTTCTCGGCCCCGCTCCGCCCGCGCGTGGAACTCGGCGATGGAGCGGGCAATCTGGTCAATGTGCTCGAAGGTCACGCAGCCCCGTCTGAGCTGCTCGGTCATTATCCAGTCCTGCGGCAGTTCCTTCATCACCAGGCAGTAGTCAATCACCCGGCCCCGGCCCCCAAGCCTGAGCCGGCCGCGGACGTCGGTAATCGGCATGACTTCGATGTAGATGTCAGGCGAGAGGCTCTGGTTCAGTCGGAACTCCTCGGCGCAGAAGAACCGGCGCGCCGACAGGGCGGTGTAGTCAAGGAAACCGAAGTTGACCGGCTTCTTCACCTTGTAGGCGTGCGTGCCGGTCAGGAAGACCCAAGACGTATGCGTCTGTATCAGCCGAACTCGCTTCACGTCCTTGCCGTAGAGGCTCGGGTCCATCATCTCGGCGATGCGTCCCTGAATCGTGGGGTTCACGGGTTTGGGGGTTCGAGGGTTCCGGGCGACTCTTGTCCTTACTTCTGACTTCTGCATTCTAGCTTCTAACTTCTGACTTCGTCTCTCCTTATGTCCCTCTATCCCTTTGTCCCTTTCTTCCTCTGTCCTGCTCCAAGCTCCCAGCCCAGGGCCAGCGCCTTCTTGTTCAACTCAAGGGTCTTGGCCGGGGCGCGGTTCGCGACCGCCTTCTCCAGCGACTCACGCTTCACGACGCGGGTGATCTGCGCCAGCGCCCCGAGCATCACGATGTTCGTAAACAGCTCGCGCCCGAGTTCGGTTCGCGCGGTCTCGGTCATCGATACGCATATCGCCCCTTCCCGGGGGCACTCGCGGACGTAGAAGCTGTCGATAATCGCGGTCCCGCGAACCTTCAGGTCCTCGAAGTACTTCTCCGCTGCCAACTGGCTCAGGCACACGAGCACGTCGAGTTGGCGGCACTTCGGGTAGAGAATCGGCTCATCGGCAATGATGACGTCGGCCCGGGATGCCCCGCCGCGCGCCTCCGGCCCGTAGCTCTGCGTCTGCACCACGAACCGCCCCTCGTGCACGCCCGCAGCCTCGGCAAGGATGACGCTCGCCAGGATCACGCCCTGCCCGCCGGTCCCGGCCAGCCGGATCTCAGCCTTCATCTCAGGAGGAATCGAGGGGTCAAGGATTCAAGGATTCCAGCGTCCGGACGACCGAATCTCTGGCTCCTCACTTCTGCCTTCTGCATTCTAGCTTCTGCCTTCTGACTTCGGTCTTCCTCACACCTTCCCCTGCGCCCGGGCCCGCACCTGCTCGTACAGCACGGTGTACGGTGACACCTCCTCGCGGTCGTGCAGCACGCCGATGACGAACTTGTCCTGCACCTGCCACGGGTCCGGCACCTTGCTCGCGTCAACCGAGCGGTCGCGAATCCATTCAAGCATCTTCACGGCGTCGCCCAGCCCCTGGTACCGCCCGTAGAAAGTCGGGCACTGCGAGATGATTTCGACGACGCTGAAACCCCGCTTGCTCAGCGCCAGTTTCGCCATCTTCTTCAGATGGGCGACGTGGAAGGTCGTGCTGCGGGCCACAAACATCGCGCCGGTCGCGCGGGCCATGAAGCAAGTGTCGAAGTCACGCTCCACGTTGCCGTAAGGCGCGGTCGCGGCTCGCTCCATCGTCGGCGTGGTCGGCGAATACTGGCCGCCGGTCATACCGTAGGTGAAGTTGTTAAGCACGAACACCGTCACGTCGATGTTCCGGCGCGCGGCGTGGATGAAGTGGTTACCGCCGATGGCCAGCATGTCGCCGTCCCCGCCGAACACGACGACCTTCAGATTCGGCCGGGCCAGCTTCACTCCGGTCGCGGCCGGCAGGGCCCGGCCGTGCAGCGTGTGGAAAGTATCGCAGTCCACGTAGCCGGAGATTCGCGACGAACACCCGATGCCGGACACCACACACAACTCATCCTGGCTGACGCCGGTCTCGATGAGCGCCCGGACGACCGTATTCATCGCCGTGCCGATACCGCAGCCCGGACACAGGATGTGCGGGAACCGCTCGTCAACCCGAAAATAGTCCAGGAACCGGCTGACCTGCTCCGACTCCGCGAGCCCTACGTGTTCATCCGCCATTCGTCATTTCCCGTCGCCGCCCGCACTTTGTCATTTCCACTTCTGACTTCGTCATTTTCTCACAGCGCCTCAATTATCTCCGCCGGGGTCAGCATCTCCCCGTCGTAGCGCTGGACCGAAACCACCGGCACGTGCCGGCTCACGCTCCGCTCGATAGTCCGGCGCAACTGTCCCTGGTTCATCTCCGGCACGATGACGCGGCGCGCGCTCTTCATCAGGGATATCATCCGCTCCATCGGGAACGGCCATACCATCCGCAGCCGCAGGATGCCGACCCGGCGCCCAGTCTTCTGCTCGAACTGCCGCTTCGCCTCCATGGCCGAGCGGGCCGCGCTACCATAGCAGACAATCACTGTCTCCGAGCCCAAGTCCTCGTAGGTCACGTCCCAGAGCCAGCTCTGGTTGTCGTCAATCTTCTTCCGGAGGCGGTCCATGTTCCAGCGGATGATCTCCGGCTCGTCGGTCGGGAACCCGTCCTTCCGATGGGTCAGCCCGGTCAGGTGCACGCGATACCCCTCGCCGAAGCTCGCAATCCGGGCGTCGTAGTTGTTGCTGTCGTCGTAATGGTAGTATCCCTCCCTCGGCACCTTGGGATTGCCCGACTGCCAGAACTTCACCTCGGCGGGCAGCTCAACGGCCTCGCGCATGTGCCCGACTATCTCATCCATCAACACGATGACCGGAATCCGCAGACGCTCGGACAGGTTCACGGCCTCCACGGTCAGGTCAAAGCACTCGCGCACATCCCAGGGACAAAGTGCGACAATCGGATGATCGCCGTGGGTTCCGTGCCGCGCCTGCATCACATCCGCCTGTGACGTCCGCGTCGGCGTGCCGGTCGCCGGCCCCCCGCGCATCACGTTGACGATAATGCACGGCAGTTCCGCCATGATCGAATAACCCAAGCCCTCCTGCATCAACGAGAAACCCGGGCCCGAGGTCGCGGTCATCGCCTTCACCCCGGCCGCGGTCGCTCCGTTCATGCAGCAGATTGACGCTATCTCGTCCTCCATCTGGATGAACGTCCCGCCGATACGCGGCAACTCACGGGCGAGATATTCGGCAATCTCAGTCGAAGGAGTGATCGGGTACCCGGCAAAGAACCGCACGCCCGCGCGCACCGCCCCCACCGCACACGCCTCATTCCCCGACAGCAATTGAAGGCTCACAGCTTACAGTTCACAGCTAACAGCTTACAGCTCCCGGTTCTCTCATTTGTCATTTCCACTTCGGACTTCGTCATTTCTGCACAAAGATAGCCATATCCGGGCACCTTAGCTCGCACATCCGGCACGCGATGCACTTCTCCGGATGCGCGACCATTATCTTGAACCGGTCGTCGAGGTCGAGCGTGCCGGTCGGGCAGAACTCAACGCATATCCGGCAGCCCTTGCAGAACTGACGAATGATGGTATGCCGGTGACCTTTGGGCGTAACCGTCGTGACCGGTTCCCGCAGCAGAAACTTCTTCACACGTCCCCCCGCGGCGAGCGGCATTGCGCGTCCACAATCTGACCGGTTTTCATTGGCTTCAGAGACGCTATTCTACCGTCACGAGTCGTCCGGTCAACCCCGGGAGAGCTGCTCACAGCCTACAGCTTACAGCTTAGAGGAACGACCCGTCACACGGGCAAGGAGGCCGGCAAGCATCTTCTTCACATCCTCATAGCCCGCGTCCAGCGTGCGAGCAGTCTCCGCCGGGACATAGCCAAGCGCAGTCGCCAGATGTATCTGGTAGCGCACCTCCTCGCAGGACCCGACGGCGACATTGATGAATTGCGCGAACTCCTTCGCACCCGAGCGGGCAGCCCCCTCGGCGAGGTTCATCGGGATTGAGGACGCGGCGCGCCGCATCTGGGAGGTCAAGCCGAATATCTCGCTGTTCGGAAACGAAGCAGTCAGCTTGTAGACGTCCATGACCAGACCGTCGGCGCGCTTGAATACCTCGTACTTCCTGACATCTCTCACTCGCTACCTCCTGGTTCTGCTGTTAGCTGTAAGCTGCAAGCCGTTAGCTGTCAGCAGCTCAATACGCCTTGCCCTTGCCCCGGCGCGCCCACTGCTGGAACAACTGCCTGCATTCATCGTGCATGAACTCAGGCACCAGCTCGATCCCGTCGCCCGAGAAACGCCTCATCTTGCTTGCCGGAATCACCAGCTCGTTGAACCCGGCTGCCTGTGCATCACGAATCCGCGCTCCGAACACCACCTTCGGAATCCGCGCCCAGTGCGCGGCCGAGTAGCACATCGGGCACGGCTCGCAGGTCGTGTAGAGAATGCAGCCGGACAGGTCAATCGTGCCCAGCTTCCGGCACGCCTTGCGGATGGCGTTCACCTCGGCGTGGGCGGTTGAATCACGCGTCTGCCAGACCGTATTGTGCGCGCTCGCGACCAGCCTCCGGCCCTTCACAATCGCGCACCCGAACGGCGACTGGTCTTGCCTGACCCCGACCCGCGCCTCCCTGATGGCAATCGCCATCGCCTGCCGGTCGGTCAGCGACGAACTGCGGGCTCGCATTGGTTTCATGAAACTCATACTTCTACACGTGCCGCCGCATTTGTCAAGCCGCGACCATCGCCGCGCGAAAGCCGGCCTCCTGATTCCGGCCCGTCCGCCCGGCGCTGGCAGCCGAGCTCGGACCTGCAGCCCGATTGTGTTTCTGTAACTGCCACAGCGTAAAGATGCGGGCGGAGTCCGGCAACGGAACTCCGCCCGCAGAGCAGACCGAGCCATCGGTTACGGCGCAACCGGTGCCGCGACGTTGAAGACGTCGGTCCGGATCGACTGCAGCACCGCCTGGGTTAGGCCTCTCGCGGTCCACTTCGTAATCAAGACCGCGGCTTCCTTCGCCATCGACTCTCCGGAGATGTCCTTCCGGGTCAGGGCCCAGATCTCGCGGCCGAAGCAGAGGTAGAACGGGTACTGGATGGTCGAAACTCCGGCACCATCGCAGACCTGCTTCACCTGCAACTCCATGGCGGCCATCAACGGCACAACCGAGCTTACGTGCTCCAGCATCTTGGGCCGTTTCTTGTCGAGGGTCGCCTTGATGGCGGCCGTGTCGAACTTGGAGTCCCAGTTCTCGATCCTTCTTGCAGGATCAGTCATAGTAAATCACCTTCCTTCCCGCCCTGTAGGGCCGGTTCGTTCTCTTTCACATCGGTCATCGTATAGTAATACCGGGGAAAAGCGCATTCCTGGTCAAATCCGCATGCAGAGAACGACGGAAAGTTTCTTGCGCAGCACGGCTTTGCCCTGCTTACGCCGGTAGCAGACCCGCCGAACCGGAAGGTGAAGCTTGTCTGCCAGCTCTTCGTCGCTGTACCCGTCGTAGTACGGCCCTCTCACTGCCGCCCGCTGCTCAGGAACGAGGTTCTCCACCTCTTCGTACACCTGGCGGAAGATGTGCTCCTCATCCGGCCCGAGCAGTGCCGGCTCGGCGACGTCCATCAGTTCGTCGAGCGAGACCTCGTTCCGTTCGGCCGCCTGCTTGCTGATATACGTGAAGATGGCGGTTTTCCCTACGATGTGCGCCCACGACCAGAAGGGCGACTTCTCCGGATGATACCTGTTCAGGACTTTGTAGAGCTTGATTATGGCGACTTGTGCGTAATCCTCGTTCCATCGGTTGCCCTTTCGGAACGTGCGGCAAATCCATCCCAGGAAAATCGCCCGGTACTTAGTCAGCAGTTCGGATTCTGCGGCCCCGTCTCCGGCAAGGACACGCCGGACCAGGTCCACGTCGGTTTGGTTATAAGCGGTCCAGTCTCGGACCCTTGCACAGACTGCCATGCATGCCTCCTTCCAATTCTCCACCACCGGCCGTCAGCCCCCATGGGCCCGGCCCGGCATAGGGCTTTCCGCGCTGCCCCTGCACGTCACTATCCCTGACTACACCCCGCCTGTCAAGTCCGGCGCGACCGGCGCAACTGCCGCCGGCTCGTCGCTCGGCGACCTCGGCGGCGACAGGTTGAACACGATAAGTGCGATGTCCAGCAGCGCTGTCTGCGACAACCCCCGCATGACCCACTTCGTCGCCAGAGTCACCATCATCCGCTCCATCGATTCCGGCGGAAACTCCTGCCGAGTCAGCTTGCTCAACTCACGCGAGAAGGCATGGTAAGCAGGAAACATCATCGGAACGATCCCGTGGCTGCACAGCACCTGCCGCACCTGGGTCAGGACAAGGTCATCCTTCGCCGCGAAAATGCTGTAGCCGGCAACGCGCCGCCTGATTTCGCGCTCGGACAACCTGTCGCCGGCGCCAAGCCGCAGCTTCACTTCGTAGTTCTGCACAACCTTCGTCAGTCGGTTACTCATCGTTATCCTCCTTCAGTTCGGTCGTTCCTGGCCGCTTGAGGCCGGGTATAGCCGACCGAGCAGCCGCTCCCCTATTCGCCACAGGTAATACCCGGACAGACCCCGGACAAACCACTTCTGCACGACCAGCTTGGTCCTGCGGTCGAAGTCCGGCTCTGGCCGGTGGTGGAACGTCGCGTATAACTCTCGGGCGAACGGTAGATACTGCTCGCAGTCTTCCTCCGCCACCACCGCTGAAACTACCTCGCGCAGCATTTCGCCGGAATGCCTGTGTCCGGGCTGCTTGGGTAACCTGCTAGCCATTCGCGCCCCCAACCTCAACCTTGACCTTGGCCTCAACCGTCTCCTCACTCTCATGCAGCGTCATCGCGCCGATGCGGTCACAGCACTCGCACGCCAGCGCCTGCAACAGCAAGAGGTTTAACCGATACCCCACCCACTTCCTCAGGCATATTTCGAGTTCCAGTGCGAGGTCCCAGCCGGTCTTCGTTCGAAGCAGCTTGGATAGCTCGCGCAGGTACCAGCGATAGGTGTTGTACTGCACTAGTGGCAGATTCTGTGCATCCAGCACCACTTTGCCTATTTCCCACACCGCGGCCTCGGCCAGGTCCGCCGGCATCTCGTATACCGACAAGGGCTTACGCGTATGTCGTACCCGGTCCAGCAGCGCCCGGGTTCTCCGCTCCAGTTCTGACTGGTTCATTTCATACTCCTCTCCCCGTCATATCGGGGTAGTCCTTATACGTAATACCGGCTTTTCTGGCTATTCTGGTCAAAATGACATTGCGGAAACGAGAATTTCCCGCCCAGGAGTCGTGGGGGGGGTATATCTCTCCGGTTTCCCCGGAGGTTAAGACCCCGTTTACCCCCGGGCTAAGGTCGGGGGTTAGGCTCCCGCTTATGTCCCGGGTTACCCGCCCGCTTATCTCCAGGGTTTTGGAGGGGTTTAGGGGTCAGTTTAGGCCCCCGGTTCTGTCCGGGTTTATGGCCGGTCTTAGGGGAGAGCTTAGGGTAGAGCTAATGCCCGGGGTTATGGCTGAGGTTATGTCCGGGGTTATGCCCCGGGTTTCCCCGGAGGTTACCCCCCAGCTTAGGGGAAGGTCAAAGAGATCCTCCGGGTTTTCGGCCAAACCGCGGCCCGACCACTCTCGCCAATCCCCGCCCGCCGGAGTGGCGGGGCTTGACTCCGATGGAAGCCAACCTATGCTAACTACCGATGGACGACGGATTCAGCCCGGCCTTGACGGACACATAATTGAATACTATGTCCCCGGAATTAGAAAGAATTTAGCGCTCCCTGAGGGAACCCCGAGCCATCTGGGGGGTCATATCCCCCGTCATAAGGCACGTCATGATGCCCGCGATGGCGCACGTGACGACCCACGCCATGAGACCGATGATGACCCGGGTGATGAGGCCCGCGATGACCCAAGTGATGAGCCCGGTGATGAGCCCGGCCATGATACCGGTGATGAGCTACGCGATGAGGGCCGCGATGAGCCCCGTCACGACACCGGTCATGAGACCGGCGATGACCCGGATGATGAGGTCGATGATGATCCCCGTGATGAGGCCCGCCATGACCTCCATCATGGCCTACGTCATGACCTCCATCATGATGTACGTCATGACCTGCACGATGACCCCGGTCATCTCCTCCGCCATGTCCTCCGTGCCAAACAGCGACCGGACGACTACCTGCGGAAGATGAAGCAGGACCTCAGCGAGGTCGAGGCTCAGGTTGAGGCAGAGACCCGCTATCAACCCGTTCTGGACGACCCTCCGCCGCCCGACGACGACCAGACGCCTTGACTTCCCGGCCGGCAGGAACAATATTCGCCTGATGGAGAATCCCGAACGCCGCCCGTGCTTGACGGACACATAATTGAATGCTATGTCCCCGGAATTACGCTTACTTGAGTCGAGCGCCCCGTATCTGCGGTCGGGCGCTGGCGACAATTACGAACCTGACATGTTGATTCCCACCCGGCGTCGAGACCCTTAGGATGTAGCCGCCGGATGGCAGTGACCCGACCGGCACGTCGAGCCATCTTCGCCCCCAAAGTGCCAAGGCAGGGTATTGCGCCACGTTTCTGCCTGCAACGTCGAACACGCTGAGCGTGGCTGTGCCAACTGCGTTCGGGGGAATCGCCAGCCTTAACCGTCCGTTCCTGACTGGGTTTTCGAGCAGCCTTATGGGGGGCTCGGCGACCTGACCAGGTTCGGCCTCGTCGATTCCGTAGAGCACATTCTCCAGGATGTTCAGGTTGGTCCCTCGGTCTACAGTGAAGACGAGCGACCCCTGTACCGCGAGATTCCCAGCGGCTCCGGGCCGCGTGTGATACCCAACCTCCCGTGGGTTGGTCGGGTCGGAGATATCAATAATTCGCAGGCCGCATGAGTAGCAGGCAACATAGGCGTACGGCCATGACAGGGCCACGCCGTGGGCAAGGCCAGGTGTGGGGCAACGACCGATGATTTCGGGGTCGCTCGGGTCGGTAACGTCGATAACTGCCAGTCCTGAGTCCCCGACCGCAACATACGCGCGCCCAGGGGAGACGGCAACGTCGTAGGCGCGCCCGGGTACGGGAAGCAGGCTCAGCTCCCGCGGAGTTGATGGGTCTGAGATGTCTGCAGTTCTCAACCCCCCCCGGCTGCTCGCGTCGGCCACATAGAGGAAGTTCCCCTGCAGTGCTATGCTGTACGGTAGGATGGGGTCCTGGTACAGGCCCACCTGGGAGGGGAGAACTGGTTCGGATACGTCTACGATTGGCACGCCCATCTGGCCGGAGACGCACAGCGTGGACCCCGATAGCGCAAGCCTGTCCACCGGCAGGTGAACGCCAGTTGCTCCTACTGCTCGCGGACTCGTTGGGTCTGAGACATCGATGACGTTGATGCCGCCGGCCTCATTGCCCGTGTAAGCGTACTGCCCTCGCACAAAGACACTCATGGTACCGCCGATTGTGTCGCATCGTGCGACCTCGCGGGTCGCGGCCGGGTCGGAAATGTCGATGACCCGAATCCCCTTGTAGTCATCGGTAACGTAAGCGTAGTTGCCCGACACCGCTACTCCGCCGTAGATGCTACCGGGCCCGAGGAACATCCCGAGCACAACCGGGTTTCGCGGGTCGGCAACGTCCAGGATATCCATGGTGAATCCGATGGCGTAGGCACGACTGCCCGAGATTTTGACGTTGTACTTCCCGATTTGGCCCATACTGCCGACCCGGGTCGGCGCTTGTGGGTCGGTGATGTCTACGATTATCATCCCGTAGGAATTGTCGGAAACGTATGCGTAGGACCCGGCTAAGGCAACATCAACTGCTGTCGACGGCGTCGGGCAGAAGCCCATCTTGTACGGGTGCGCCGGGTCGGCGACGTTCACGACCTGCAGACCGCTGCCCGCAACGTAGGCATACTGACCCGAGACCACGATTCCCCTCGCCCTGGTTGAGTCACAGTGGCCGACTTCCCTTGGGCTTGCCGGCACCGAGATGTCCACCACCCGCACCCAGACCGAGTCGGCGACGTAGGCGTATTGTCCTTGGACGGCGACGTCCACAGCATCGCCCGGCGTATCGAG
>Ga0265595_1000360_pt1 | contig 43137 bp, 45 predicted proteins | sample saktaG_15_FD_190148 | JGI IMG/M metagenome (GOLD analysis project Ga0265595, IMG submission 190148) | Saline water microbial communities from Sakinaw Lake, British Columbia, Canada - sak_2013_06_06_50m | ecosystem: Environmental > Aquatic > Non-marine Saline and Alkaline > Saline ...
CAGATGTCCTTTCTGTGGTCTGACTCTGGATAGAGATCATAACGCAGCCATAAACATTCTCAGACTGGGGCTACAGTCTGTGGCGAAAGCCTAGATGCCCGCCAATTCATTGGCGGGAGTGGTCACGGGCAAGGGAGGTCGCCGAGGCTGCCGCCAAGCTCTCGTTGGAATAGATGAGGAGCGGATGATAAAGGGCTGAATGGAAGGGTCGAGGAAGGGGTGTGCGGCCGCCCCTCCTCGATTCTCACAGGCTCTTTACGTCTCCGCAGCCTCGGCCATCTCCTGGGTCATGAACCGGGCCGGGTCCATCCCTAGGAAGCTCCCGTAAGTAGGAAGCTCCATCAGCAACACAGGCATCATATCGATCTGCATCTCCGCCCCATCTATTTGGATCTCCTTGACGTGCCCTCCGGCAGTCCTGTCCTCGGTTATGAAGTGGAGGTGGGGACCTGCAAGGTTGATCCCGCTCGCATACTCAGGCATCCAGAATCCAACGATCGTTCCCGTGACGTCTTCAAGCTCGAAGGTCGACTCGTTCGATAAGGCATCGACAAGCGTTGGGTAGGGCTCCTCCTGAGAATAGACGCTCCTTGTCCTGATATATGGGAAGGTGCCGTCGATACGGATTGCTGCAAACAGGCTCTTTGTGGGAAGGATCTGCTTAAGCATCTGGGAAAAGACGCTCATGTTCTCAACGCTGTGCAGAACTATTGTCTCGTCGGCATCGAAGGTCGTAACCATCGCAAAGGGGGTTGGTCATATTCTCCGATACGGGATATGCAACTCCGTCTCCCCTGATCTGGTAGAAATCCCCGTCGAGTGCGATCATCTCTCCATCCAGGGCATCGAAGGTGCCAAGACCGAAGTCGCCGTGCTCGGCAAGCTCGCCAAAGGAGAGCGTCCCCTCGTAGACTCCGCGCATCAGCGAGTCCAGCGTCGAGTATTGGAAGAGCACCCCGTCGTAGCCGTTATCATCCATCCCTGCCTGGCAGAAAGCATGGTCGCCCGAGAAGATCAAGGCAACTGCCACTATGAGCAGCAGCAGAGGCTGGCCCGATCTTGCCCTCCCCTCTTTTGCCATCCTATCTCGATTCATCAATATCATCTCCAAAGATCATCCATTATCGGCTTTGATTCCAGGGCGGTTACGCCCTGGAAATATTGAATGTGGTGATATGCCATTACATAAAGCAGTATCTTCGGCATTCGCCAACAAGTGCGCCATCAGTACCTGAGAAGCGCCCCAACTCCTCCGATCGCCTCCAGGAATGTGTCCTCCTCAACGAACTCGACCTTTGCCCCCGTCCTCAATGCTAGCTCCAGGAGCTCTTCAGCCAGATCCACGATGGAAATCGGCCCGCCGCAGCGAGGGCATCCCTCCAAAGGCCGGACACCAGGCCTGAGGTTCTGGCATCGCTCGCATATCCAGCCTGGGATCGAGAGGCCCTTTAGCATTACGAGGACGTTTGCCCTTGCACCCTCGAGAGCCTCCCTCACATCATCTACGCCGTAGGCCGCAAGGTCCCCCTTGAGGACTGCCATCCTCAGCCTCTCCGAGATCGCCCTTGACCTCTCCCTCTCATCCTCCAGGGCGACCTTGTCGCCCATCCTGACCAGCTCGCCCTTCGGCGTCTTCATCGAACTGTCTAGAGTGGCGAGTATCCTCTCCCTCTGAGAAGGGGAGAGCATCTCCATGAGCTGGCCCTTCGCCTCCCCAGGCCCGACAAGGACCACTCCCCTTACCCCATCGTGGCAGAGCCTCTCCATATCCTCAGCGACCTCGGCGAGGAATGACTTGATCGCTCCGCGCCTTAAGCGATTGAACCGCATCTGGCTCCAGCCGCCCTTCTTGTGCTTGTTCATCAGGTCGATCGATAGATGGGCCATCTCCTCGGGGACGTCGGATCTCACGCAGAAGAGGCGGGCCTCTTCTGAATCGAGCAGGAGGAGGCCGTAGTCCATGTAGTCATCCCGAAGCCTTGCCAGGGGAAGAAGAAAGGGGGATGTGTCCATGACGATGAAGCGCCCAGGTGAGACTCCGATTCTGTATAGGTGAAGGAAGGAGTGGGGCGCTGAGGCAAAGACGATCCTCCCCCTCTCGCCCTCGATCGAGGGCAGTTCAAGCGCCCCTCTTGCAAGGTCGAGCGTCTCATGAAATGAGTCTCTGAGCTCGCGGGAAAGCGCCTTCTCAACAGCCCTCGACCTTGACCGAAGGAAGGAGCTGTTCGCATCCTCCTTTCGAGTATCCGAGGGCAGGTAGATGGAGAGGTAGACGTCCGTCTCATCGTAGATCTCTGCGAGCATCTTCAAGTCTATCTCCGAGACCGGCATGAGGTGCGGGGGCATCAGCTCCCCGAACTTGGGCTTTGGCTCCATATGGATGCGTTGGGGCGAATTGCGAATAAGCGTTTCGCGCATGTCGCGGGGACGACGAGGCGGATCGCGATTGTGGCTGCTGAACGGAGATCTTCAATCTCCCGCATCTCCCGGCCTCTATCGCAGGGCCTATCGGGGATTTCGAAAGACATCCGCCAGGAATTTTGGCAAAAAAATTCATATCCAACCTGAATAATTAATAGCAAATGACTTGTTTGGAGGCGAGATCCTATGGATTTGAAATTCAGACTGGTTGGCCTGCTCCTCGCCGCAATGGCGTTGATCCCGGGCGTCCTGGCCGTAGTTGTCGTCAAGAGATAGGCAAGCTCCAATATACTTCCTGACTTCGGCAACGAGTAGGACCTAAGCGGCATCTGCTTTACACTTTTTTAAGCGCACCGCGATTGCGGCGGATGGAACCTTCAGCCGGCTGAAGCGCATGCCTTCGATCGTTAAGCTTATCTACCAGATTAACTAACACTGTTGTCCGTTATGGATTACGGCTCATATCGGGGATGCAGATGATAGGGATGATAAGGATGCTTGTCCTGATGGCAATGGTGTTGAGCTTCAGAGGCTCGACTAGCTACGTATTGGATCCGGGAGACGAGCCCTTGAAGTTCTCCTATCCAAAGGAGAGGGGTAGATTGGAGATCGAGATCGACCCATCCGCGTCGCGAGAGGAGCTTGGTGGGCCTTCGAACTTCCCCTCGGGCCTGGATCCAGATCAAAGTAAAATAGGATGAGGTGACAAGGTCTAGAAGATGTTAAACCTCCTTCTCGTAGATGCCGAGCTAGAGCTAGTCCCCCCTGATATCACCTCCCATCCCGCGGTCAAGGCAAGCGCCCGACGCAGGAATAAGGAGGCATCAACCCTTCTCCTTGACTCCAACCTTCACCATTCGGCCCTGAGGGGCCTACCGCTTGCAGATCGCCGGGGAAGGCCCGATCTCGTCCACCTCTTCCTCTTGATCGCGCTCGACTCGATTGCCAATCATCGAGGCATGCTCCGCTGCTTCGTTCACACGAGAAACGACGAGCTGATCACCGTTGACCCATCCACAAGGCTTCCCAAGAACTACCCTCGCTTCGTCGGCCTGATGGAGTCGCTCATCGAGAAGGGGGCGGTTCCATCCCACGAGGACCCACTCCTCGAAATCCACCGGCTCCATAACTTCGAGAGATGCATGGAAGCGATCCCCCATGGAAGGACGGTCGTCCTATCGAACAAGGGCAAGCCGATTGACCTCAGCAGTTACTTCTCTCGCGAAGAGGATCTCCTATGCCTGATCGGGGGCTTCTCGAAAGGCGAGTTCACTAGCGACGTATTATCCAGGGCAGACGAGGTCGTATCCATACACGAGGAGAGCCTTCCCGTCTGGACGGTCGCATCAGAGCTGCTCGTAAACTACGGAAATGCGATTCGGTAGATCCCTCAGATCTCAAGGTAGAGCTTGATGCAGTATATCGTAGCCCCAATGGATATCAGGGCAAATGCCAGGGCTGCTATCTCCATCATCATATCTAGTCACCTCATCGCCTTTATCTCCGGCCGGCCGATCGATGACGCCATGATCTGAGTTGATCTGACGCCAGTGATCACTGCCACTACCCTTGCCCGCCCTTCGAAGCCCCGCCTGATCCTGGCCCCCCAGATGACGTTTGCCTGGGGGTCGAGCTCCTCAATAAGGGCCCATGAGATTGTCGCTGCCTCCTTTAGCGTGAGATCGGATCCTCCAGTGATATGAAGAAGGCATCCGTTTCCGCCGCGGCAGTCAACATCGATGAGGGGCGTCTTAAGGGCGGAGCGAACAACCCTATCTGGCCCGTCCCTGAGGCTTGCCTCGCCGACGAAGATGAACGAGGGCCCTCCCGAGCGCATGACGGTGCGAACGTCTGCGTAGTCCAGATTGATCAGCGATGGCTGAGTGATGGTATCGGCGATTGCCTTGATCGTCTCCGCTATTACCTGGTCGACGACAGAGAATGCCTTGGCAAGCGGGAGGTGGGGTGTGATATCCAAGAGGCGGTTGTTGTCCAAAATGATCGTTGTATCGACCAGTCCCGCGATCTCATCGAGCCCTGCCTGGGCCACGTGGACCCTTGCCCTCTCGACGCAGAAGGGCGTCGTGACCATACCCACAACTATCGCCCCTTCTTCCCGGGCGATTTGGGCGACAACAGGAGCAGTGCCTGTGCCCGTTCCCCCGCCCATCCCTGCGGTGATGAAGACCATATCGGCGCCATCGATGATCTCCTCGAGATCAGGCCTCGCCATCTCGGCTGCCATCTTTCCAACAACCGGGTCTCCGCCAGCGCCCATTCCGTTCGTGACCCCGATGAGCAGCTTTTTGTCGGCGGAAATGGTGCTGAGATGCTGAGCATCGGTATTGATGGCCACCGTCTCGCCGCCATCGAAGCCCATATTCATCAGGCAATTCACCGTGTTGCAGCCTCCCCACCCGCATCCCACTACGAGGATCCTTGGCTTGCCATTGCCCACTTGCTTCAACCCTTCCCCTATTTTGGCCTCCCCTTTCAAGGACTCCATATCAACCCCCCTCGAACCGTGCAAGGAGCTTCCCCTTCAAGCGTTCTCCCAGCGTCGCTACTCCCTGCTACCTTTTGGGACAATTCAATATCCATCCCTCGACGATGATACATAAGTGTTTTTGGCAGACGGATATCTTTATCATAGATCCAGGGTCAAGCGACGGCCATGGCGCTAGACGAGATCAAGGTTACGAGGGCGATCGTTGAGAGCTATGTAGAGAGCTTCCTTAAGTTCACCGATGTCGATGTGGCCTTGGTTGGGGCGGGCCCGGCCAACCTGGTAGCCGCAAAGAAGCTGGCTGAGAACGATGCCAAGGTTGTCCTCTTCGAGAAGAGGCTCTCAGTTGGCGGCGGGGTGTGGGGGGGAGGCATGATGTTTCCACGCATCGTCGTGCAAAGCGAGGCATGCCGCATACTTGAGGAGTACGGCATATGGTATCGGGAGTTCGAGGAGGGCTATTACGTTGCAAACTCCATCGAGACCGTCGCCAAGCTCACTGCCGGGGCGATAGATGCAGGTGCTGAGATCTTCAACCTGGTAACGGTTGAAGATGTGATGATCCGAGAGGACGACCGGGTGACAGGCCTTGTGATCAACTGGACAACAGCCCAGATGGCGGGCCTCCCCATCGATCCACTGTCCGTCCGGGCGAAGGTCGTAATCGACGGGACTGGACACGACGCGGCGATATGCAGGGTGGTCCAGAAGAAGATCCCGGGTGCGATCGTGGGACTTCCCGGCATCTCCGGCGAGAGGCCCATGTGGGCCGAGGTGGGGGAGAGAAACGTCGTTGAGGCAACACGGGAGGTCTATCCGGGCCTGATCGTCTGCGGGATGGCAGCGGCTGCCGTGTCCGCAGGACCCCGCATGGGCCCCATATTCGGCGGCATGCTCCAGTCCGGCGAGAGGGCGGCGGCAATTGCCCTGGAGAAGCTTGGCCGATGACCGGGCTTCGTGGGGCGGAGGATCTCGCCCGCTTCATCAGGGAGAACTACAGCGGGCGCGTGGTCGAGGTTGGAGCAGGGCACTTGGGCGATGTTGCAAGGCAGCTCTCCGGCCTGGAGGTTGTTGCAACCGACATCGTAGCTCGCCAAGTGGGGGAGCTCTCGATCGAGGCCGACGATATCTTCGATCCCACGCCTGAGCTATACAGGGGGGCTTGCCTCATCTACTCGATCCGGCCCCCGGTCGAGATGCAGCCTGCAATGGGCCGCCTTGCGCTCTCCATTGGGGCCGACCTCATCATCCGCCCCCTTGGCGATGAGATCGTCTCGCTTCCGGGCCTTAAAAGGAGGCTTGTGAACCTGGGAGAGGCCCGGTTCTACCTCTATCAGGCGAGGATCCGGCCGCTATGATCCGGACCCTCCTGCATCTTGCCCACCATCACCTCGCCCCTTCCACATCCATCCTCAGATCCGCTTCCTGATGCGCGCCATCCTCGCATCGATCCCGTCCCAGTGGGAGCCCTGCCAGTAGGCCTTGCCGCAGCCTGTGCAGATCCACCGATCCCCGCCCATATAGAGAGGTGCATTGCATAAAGTGCATCTTTTGGGATCGAGCCTCAGGTCGAGGCCGAGGTCGACCATCTGGGCCAGCTGATCGTCGAGGTCGGAGGATTGGATCAGAAGGCAGTCTGCGCCCCCCTTCCTGCAGCGGGCAAGAAGCGCCTTATCCCGGGTGAGGAGCACCCTTCCCTCCTTCCTCGCCTTTACGATGAGATCTGCGTCCTCAATGCAGCCCTCAGGATTTGCGACGTCCTCGCCAGCGAGCCTCAGCCAGCGTCCAAGCTTCATCAGCATGAGATCCGCGAGGAATGGGCCTATCTGCATGTCATGGACTGATGGATTCTGGGATATTTATCCTTTGAGATGTCCGGGCAGTCTATCACAATTGAGTTGAAATGGCATTTTCGCTATAAGGCCCTCCCAGAACGCTCTTAACTCACGGTTTTTCGATTCAAGCAGATAAAATATGGTAAAAGGCGACATACTTATTAAAAAAATTCACTCTGATAATCTTAAAATACGATAACAAGTTAAGGGTAACTCAACTGCTGCAAGTATTACTAAATCCGCAAATATCAGATGGATTTAGCAATTGAATCCGGGCCATGATCGGCGACCGTTTGATCCCGGAGGGCAGCATTGGGAGTTATTGAAATGCACAAGATCGGGTATTTCGCCCTGGCATTGCTGCTCATGCTGATGCCGGGACTGGCTCTGGGAGACGGGGCCGTGATGGAGGAGCTGGGTACAAGGGCTGCGGCTATCGCCCTGGAGAACCTGTCGATTTCAGCCGGCGATGAGGGCTTGCTCGCCTTAACCGACGCAGGCCACGCAGTAATCGCCGGCCAGACGACGCAGAGAGCCATAAAGGGCATAACAACTGTTAGTGGCTGCAGCATTGGAGATGGAAACCTCTTTCAAGTGCTGAGGGCTCACTGGAAGCCCCTCTGGTTCTTCTTCTTCGACAAGACAACTGGTGAAGCGGTCTTCATTCAGGTGAACGAGGGGGCAGCCCAGGCTACACTGGATGAGCTTAAGGCTATGAGCGATGATGAAGTATTCACCATCGTGAACAAGGTCAATGCGAACCTGGATTACATGCTAAGCCACACCGATGAGGGGAACGCGACCTTCAACGATAAGCTGCTCGACGGAAACGAGTTCTCCCTTGTGGGGATAGCCAACACATGGGCGCACCCCAACTGCACCTTCGACTTCATACAGGCCGCCTGCTTCCACGATCACCTCTGTCCTGGAGTTACGAGCGGATACATGATCACCAAGTACGTTGAGGATGTGCTTCCCATCACCGGCCCGGCCGAGAGCTACAAGGTGATCGCCTGCCCCAACTGGTGCAAGGATGACGCCATTCAGATGATCTGGGATGCAACCCCCGGCAAGAGCGGCATGTTCGTCATGGCCCTCTCCCCGGCGGAGGACGCAGGACTCCAGGAGAAGTACGGAACTCGAGTGGCCGGCGTATACGTCCGCTGGAACGCTACGGCCAATATGGGAGACGGGCTCGTTTTGGGATTCACCTTCGACAAGGCCTATGAGCTGACCGGAACCGCCAATTGGACAGGACCTTCATGGGGATCCAAGCTCGTAATGGACGTATCCTTGATCGACTACTGGAACCAGCCAGAGCTCTTCGCCTCGACCATCAAGGAGTTCCCCGTTGACCCAGAGACCCTCTCACAGCTCCAAAACGCCGGCATGCATCCCCTCAAAGTAGCTGGCATAATGTGATATTCCTCAGGGCAGCATGGACTGCCTCTCCTTTTTTAGGTGTCAGGCGATTCTTTTATATGTGAATTGGTTAGACTTAACTCAAAGGAGATATCACGTTATGAGAAACCATATGCTATGGGGGCTATTCGCAACGTTCTTGCTCTGCGCAGCCTTCTTCATCTCGTTTGGGGGGCCCATGGCGGCCGCCGATGATGATGATGAGGTTGCGGTATACACCATTGCCGACACAACCGGCGACTGGGGCAATCCAACGCCCTACGAGCGATATGCCCGCGGCCCAGGCTACGTAAGGATGAGCTTCGTATTCGATACGCTGGTCTGGAAGGACGATGACGGATTCGTCCCGGCCCTCGCCCAAAGCTGGGAGGAGGAGAGCGAGACGAGCTATCTCTTCCGCCTGCAACCCGATGCCAGATGGCACGACGGGGAGAGCATCACCGCTGACGACGTCGTATTCACGGTCGATTACAACGAGGACCATCCCGACATGTGGGTGGACAATCGAATCATCGATTATGCCGAGAAGGTGGACGATCATACGGTCAGGATAATCCTCTCAGAGCCCTACGCCCCCTTCATGGACCAGGTGGCAGGGACGCTGCCCATCCTTCCCGAGCACATATATCAGGGAGTCGACGATCCCTTGAGCCTCGACGATAGCTTGGCTTGGGTTGGAAGCGGTCCCTATATCCTTGCCGACTACGATAAGGCTCAGGGGACATACCGTTACCTGGCAAACGACGACTACTACCAAGGATCGCCTCGCGTAAGGGAGATCCGCTTCATCAAGATGGCCCTTGAGATGGTTCCAGCGGCATTGAACCGCGGCGAGATCGATGCTGCAAGCATCGAGCCGGAGATGATCGACCAGCTAGGAAGCCTGACAGTGCTTCCGCTTCCAACCCACGACTGGACCTACATGCTGATGATCAACCACCACGACAGTCCATTCTCAAAGAAGGAGTTCCGCCAGGCGCTAGCCTATGCAATAGACCGCCAGAAGCTGGTCGACGTGGCCGCGAGAGGCTTTGGCCTTGCGGGAAGCCCCGGCCTGGTACCATCGGATCACGATTGGTACAATCCCGGGATCGAGCAGTACGATTACGATCCGGATATGGCGAGGTCGCTTCTCGCAGCCGCCGGTTACGACGGATCCGAGGTAGAGATCCTGATCAAGGGCGGCCAGGCCAAGGATGAGAGGATAGGCGAGCTGATAGAGGAGGATCTGGAGGCTGTTGGAATCGACGTGAACCTTCGAAGCTTGGACTCCAAGACAGTGGACAGCAAGGTCATGGGCTGGGAGTTCGACCTTGCCCTGAGCGGCCATGGAGGCCTCGTGGGAGATCCCAACTTCCTTGCCCGTGACACCATCGATATGGACAGCTTCAACAGCGCCCGTTACGATGAGAATGGCGAGCTCGTCGATCTGCTGGAGAGGGAGTCGACGGAGACAGATCCCGATTCCCGCAGGGATACCATCGACGAGGCACAAGCCCTCTACGCCCAGGATATGCCTGCTCTCTCCCTCTACTATCCGGACTTCTTCTGGGCACACGACGACGAGGTTGACCTCTTCTTCACCAAGAACGGAGTGGCCTTGGGAGTTCCAATACCCCTCAACAAGCTTGCATTCCTTTGAACCCCCCATCACCGGGGGTTCGCTATTTTTACCTGAGATTCAAGCCCCTGAAAGGAGGACTATGATGACCGATAATTCGAGGATGGATCTTGTGCCGATAGGGTTGATCCACACGCCCTATAGGTCCAGGAAGGATGCGCCGCATCAAGGCCGGGACTCGCAAGAGATATGCGAGATAGAGCTCTTTTCCGAGTATGCCCACGGCCTGTTGGACATCGAGCGATGTACTCACCTCATCGTGCTCTACTGGCTGCACCTGGCCGATCGTTGCTGCCTGATCGCCCGTCCCCCGAGGGACGGAAAAGAGCATGGCGTATTTGTAACCCGCTCTCCCAATAGGCCAAACCCCATCGCCCTGGATATCGTGGAGCTCCTGGAGGTTGACGGACTCAGGCTCAAGGTTCGGGGGATGGATGCTCTCGATGGGTCCACCCTCCTCGATATAAAGCCATATTCGTCAGGCACCGACAACATCGAGGGGACGAGGATAGGATGGCATGAATATGCGCGTCCTTCCTAAGCGATCAATCGAGGATCGACATCTTTGGATCGAATCCCACATTGACTCGATAAGCCGTTTCAGGGAAATATACATCTACCAGGGGATAGGTCAATTCCCCTTTGCGGAGGTCTATAGTTGAATTACGAGGAGATCGCAGAGAACAGGATAATGGTGTTGAGCAACAAGGGGGGCGTGGGAAAGACCACGGTTGCGGTGAACCTAGCCATTGGCCTTGCTATGCGGGGATGCCGCGTGGGCCTGATCGATGCTGATATAACCGGGCCCAACGTCCCAAAGATGCTTGGACTCGATGAGAAGAAGCTCAAAGCCGGCCCCAACAAGTTGATCGAGCCAGTCCATATCCAGGTGGGACCTGACTTCGGGATAGAGATCGTCTCCATGGCGTTCATTGTGGATCGGGACAGCCCGGTTCTCTGGAGGGGCCCGATGAAGACCTCTATCATAAAGCAGTTCGTGGAGAGCGTCCGTTGGAGCGAGATGGATTACATGATAATCGATCTGCCTCCGGGAACGGGCGACGAGGCGCTCAGCATTGCCCAGCTTCTCCGACCGAACGGGGCAATAGTCGTCACAACCCCAAACGACCTGGCCTTGCTCGACGCCGGGAAGGCGGTGACCTTGGCGAGAACCATGAACGTCCCGGTATTAGGGATAATCGAGAACATGAGCGGCTTTTCCTGCCCCAAATGCGGCCGAAAGCTCGACCTATTCCTTCCTGGCGGAGCCGAGAGGGCTTCCTCGAGGATGCAGATCCCATTCCTTGGAAGATTGGAGGTGGATCCGGAGATCGTCTGCTCAGGGGATCGAGGAAGGCCTTTCATCGTCAGCGGAACGAGCAAGGCCTCCAAGTCGCTCGATGCAATCATCGATCTCGTAGCGAAGCGGGCTTGCGAAAGCCAAGGATGACGGAAAGGCAGTATTGCTCCCTCCCTGAGCCCTCTGCCCTATCGGCCTTCCCAAGAGCATTGAGATGGGATCCCAGGCATATTCGGCAAAGCGATTTGGCCGGGAAGGGTACCCTTCCATCTCTTCCGAAAAGCCTGGAGATGCCCTTCTTGGGAGAAGGAGAATGTGGGCTTTACCCCCCCTTGCGATGATGAAGACCTATGAGCGTCTCGATCGCTAACGGTTTTCAGTAACTCTCACACACGACCCGCTTTCATGCGGGGCGTTCAATCCGATATCTTGCCGAGGGGGCTTGCCAGAGGGATGGTGAACCATACAGTGCATCCAGTCTCTTCCCCCCACTCGATCCACAATCGACCGCCCTGGCCTTCGACGAGCCTGCGGCACCGTGCAATTCCGTTCTCGCCGTCCAATTCATCGTCCTTCGGGACCAACCCATTATCCCGGACGAAGAATACTCCATTCCAAGAGTGGCCGATCTCAATGGATGCACTGTTGCGGCCTCCAAGCCGCACAAGGCTGTTCTGGATGAGGTAGACGAGGACTTCCACGGTCTCTCCGGAGCCTGCCAGGACGAATGGCCACTTATCCCCAAGCTGCAACGTCACCCCCTGGCGAGATAGGGCGAGCCCCGTCCTCTTCACCGCCTGGGCCACCATCTCGCCGAAGGATATCTCCTGGGGGTTCTCATTTTTATGGGACTTCGTAACTCCCGCGAGGACCTCGATCTGATCGAGCGTCCTTCCGACCTCCTCCAATCCAGCCCTCAGCGCTTGGCCGTCCTCAGCCATGGTCTCCATCGGCTGAAGAAGGGCCTTGGCCTTCTGAACTTCGCCTTGAACCTCGGCGGAGAGGTGATGGACCATCTCCTCTAACTCCGCCTTCTTGGCATCGAGCTCCGCAGTCCTCTCCCTCAATTGCGTCTCCAGCTCGGACCTGAGCCTTCTTTGGGCCTTCTCCGCCCGCCACCGGACCACAGCCCCGCCGATCGAGGGGACCGCCGCCTTGAGGACGGCAACCTCGCTATCATCCCAGAGGCGCTCGGAATGATAGTTGTCAAGGCTGAGAAATCCCCAGAGCTTGCCCTCGACGATTATAGGAAGGACGAGGAACGAGAGAATTCCCAATGATTCGAAAACGTCCCTTTCCATTGGGGAAAAGTCCCGCGCCAGTCCACGGATCGGTTCGCCCTTCTGGAGCCTGTTGTACCATCTCGAAAAGAGGCGCTCATAAGATGGGCGCGTCTTGGAACTCCCCTGCCCCTTAAAGTCCATTCTCCCATCTTCGCAAGACCATTCATAGCGATGGCTTGCAATATGCCCCCCGGTCTCGCCTTCTTGGTTTTCGAAGATGCAGGCACGATCGGCCTCTGTCGTTGCCCCTAGGATCTCCAGGGAATCGACGATTGCCGAGGGGAGGTCCCTATCGGCAAGGAGCACGTTTGCAGATGTGGCAACCGCTGCCATCATCATCTCACGTCTGTTCAACCTCTCCTCAAGCTGGACACTCTCGCTGACGTCCCTCAGGGATGCGAGAGCTCCCACTTTCCTCCCATTCTCGTCTTGAAGGGGATGGACGCGAAAGAGGATCTCAGCTCCGCGCCCGCCATAGAGGGCGGGGGCGAACGCTCGGCCGCCTAGCGCGGCCCCGCTCCTCTTCACATAGGAGTGCTCCTTCTCGATCAGAGCTTCGCTCCAATCGAGCATATCTATCAGCATGGGCTTCCTCTCGCCGTAGAAGGGGATCGAGTAGGCATAACCACCCTCGCCGAGCATTGCAGACCTCGATCGGCCTGTTAGAGCCTCCATTCCCTTGTTCCAGAGGATTATCCTATTCTCCCCGTCGATCCCAAACGTGGGCTCGGTCGAGGAGTCCCAAGCATCCAGCAAGCAGGCGGAACCGTCCGCCATCTCGTCGCCTGCGACCCTTGTCCCCTCAAGGCGCACCTCCAGAAGCTTCCCCCCCTTCCGGATGGGTCGAACCTTCCAGGAGATCCATGCCAGGTCTCCGTTTCGGTGAACTCCCTGGCTGATAAGGCTGGGGTACCTTTCCGGTTCCTCGAAAACGCCCCTAATAATGGGCTGAAGGCGTCTTCCCGTCGCCTCGACCTCCGGGATCAACATGCCCACGATCTCTCGGCCGAGCACCTCATCCTCGCTCCGGCCGAAGAAGCCCTGGGCAAGCTTGGAGATCGAGCTGATCCGGCCTTTGGCATCCACCCCCACGATCAGCCCCTCCTCCCACCCAGATGTCCTCGTCCTTCTCAAGTCAAGTCCGCCCATCCAGCAGTCCAGCCTCGCCATGGGATCCCAGCCCTTCGACGCCGGGGCGTAATGGACGTTAGGCCAGAGGCGGTCCTCCTTTAGGAAGAGTGGATGGGAGAGGAAGATATCCAGCATAGTGGAGGGATCGAGCATCCCATCTTTGTAGAGGCATAGGATGACGATCCCGCCCTGGCTTGCCAAATGCTCCAGGTAGGCCTCTTGCCCCATGGGATCACTTGGGAGATGGTCCATTTCGAGGGCTACCCTGAGTAGGGGAGATTCCCCATCGATCGCCCGGCTACGCTCGAGTGCCAGACGGGAGTAGAGGTCCTCGCCTTCCTCCATCCTCAAATGGATGAGCCCGGGCACGCGGTCGATGGTGATCTCCGATGGGCTTCTCGGTCCCATGTAGAGGACCGACTCCCCCTTAAGAAGCCCCCCTTCCAGGAAGGGTACAAGGGCATGAGGGATACCCTCACTCCGATAAAATGTGATCAAGTGAGATCCCGGCCTTAGGAGGTCCAGCCAGCTTTGAGGGGGGATGAACATCTCAATAACCTTTGATATGATATGGTCCGCCTACATTAAAAGATTTTCCAAAATCTATCTCCAGATTGGCGAGTGAAGGCTTGATTGAGGCAGCTCAGATGGGAAGGCCGCCCCCCAAGATCCCCATCATCTTAAGGCCTGTGTAGAGCATCAGCACCACAAGTACCCGGCGTAGCCAAACGCCTGGCAGCTTGTGGGAGATCACAACGCCAAGTTGGGCCGATGGCACGCTAGTCCCAGCGATAAAAGCCCACTGCACCAGGTTGACGTATCCGAGCGAGTGAGGTGGAAGATCGGGCGCGCCTAAGCCGCTGAGGATGTAGGAGAGAACGCCGCCCATCGAGATCAGCACAATTGCAAATGAAGAGGTTCCAACCGCCCTGTGCATATCGATTCCCAGGATCATCACCATGACTGGGACGATTATCACACCTCCACCGATTCCGGTGATGCCGCAGATGAAGCCTATGCCGATTCCCCAAAGGGCCCAGTTTGCCTTGGAGGCAAAATGGCCTACCTTCGGCTGGACGAACATCCTCGCCGCGCCAAATAGGACCACGATCCCGAAGGCCATGCGCAGGGTGCCGCTAGAGAGGTGCGCGGCGAGGGATCCTCCAGCGAAGGCCCCTAGCGCTCCCGATGCGCCCAGCCGCAGGCCAGCATCCCAGTCGATGGCACCTCTTTTGCAGTGACCCAAGGCGCCGCTCATGGCTGTCGGCATGATCACCGCGAGGCTGGTCGCAAGGGCGATCCTCATCGAGATGGTGGGGTCGATCCCGTAGGACGCAAGAAGCCAGAGCTGCATTGGGACCATTATGAAGCTTCCGCCCACGCCCAGGAGGCCTGAGGCAAATCCTGCGCAGATTCCGGTCAAGGCCAAGAGCGAGATATATTCGATTCCAGCATCCATAATCGACTTTACCTGGTTAGGCTCTGCCCCTAGATAGGGGTTCTGGCCTTCTCGTGAGTCCTCCGATATGACTGCATATTCTTGGGATATGACCGAAAGAGATATATCTTCCTTTGAGAGGACTATCTTCTAGCTACATCTTATCGGATCAAAGGGATTCTGTTGAGATCCTGTAGCCCTGTCGGCCTCCAGAAAAGAGGCCATATAGGTACGTGAAATAAATGGATAGGAGAGGCAGCAGCAGAGGCGGCTTCAACAGAGGCCCAAGAGAGATGCACGACGTTGTTTGTGCAGATTGCGGAAAACAGACCCAGGTTCCCTTCAAGCCTGATGGATCAAGGCCGGTGTACTGTAGCGATTGCTACCAGAAGCACAAGCCTGCCAGGCCGCCCAGGCGTTTCTGAGTTGGACATCTTAGGGCTGTATTGATTCGTTGAAGGAAAAGTTTGAAGGCGGGGACCTCCCGCCGCCTATTTTCATTGGATTTTTCGTCAGGTTATGGCTTTAGCCTGCGGATCTCGAGGTAGCGCACATCGCCCTCCATGCCATAGGCAAAGATCATCTGCTTTCTCACGCTATGGGCGAGCCTCACGGCCCGGGAGACGACGGGCAGGTGGAACAGGTAGTCCTCGGCAACGGCATGTACCAGGTACTCCGAGTGAGGCACCTTCTCGGGGCTCTCCACCTGCTTATAGACCCGGAAATGGCTGCCGAACTTGAATCCGGTCTTGACGACAAGATCCTTCTCCCTCAGATCCCTGTAGACCCCGTACTTCATGGGAAAGTCTGCCTCTATCCGGCCTGCCCTCTCTCGAAACTCCTGCTCTCCGAGGGAGCGGCCTTCCCTGTCCTCCATCTGGATAAGCCCCTTATCGAGCAGGTAGGCTGACTCCACGAGGGAGAGCTGGAGCCTTCCTCCTACCGGCTTGCCATAGAAGCCCTGGTGGTGGAGCCTCATTGAAGCCTCCTCATCCCAGAGGACCACGCGGTCCTCTAGGAGGGTCGCCTTGCCTCCGGATGATCCCGGCCATCCCTTGCCCGACATCTCCTTCTCGCGAGCCTCGTAGTAGGTGATATCGCTCTCTTCGTCGACGACTGCGATCATGAGCCTCTTTCTGACCTGGCCTGCGACCCGTATCGGCTCGCTCATCTTCGCCAGGGGAACGGGCGTCCTCTCTGAGATGACGTAGACGTAGAACTCGGCCGGGGTCTTTCCCGGATGTCCCCCACGGGGATATACGCGAAAGTCTGGGACCCCAGGCTGGACGTAGTAGCCGCGCTCCCTGAGGTCCTTGTAGACCACGTATCTGAACTCAAAGCCCCTCTCGATGGATGATGCAAGCTCGAAGAGGCCCTTGAAATCGAGCTCTGATCCGTCAGAGCTGACCCTTATGCGGGAGCGGTCCATGAGGTAGGCCGCCTCCACCAAGGAGAGGGCAAGCCGGGAATCGACCTTGCGGCCGAAGTAGCCCCCTTCGTAGAGCTCGGCCACCGCAATTGATCCCAGGAGGACGCGATCCTCCTCAAGCCGTCCCCGCGGGACTTCCTCTGGCATTCGCGGCTCAGGTGCTCAGGCGGTCGGGCCAGGCTCCGTGGACGATGCCGAGTGCCGAGTCCACAATGCCATGGACCTTCTCAGCAGGGTAGCCGCAGGAGAGGAGGTAGGCCTCCACGTGATTGGGGACGGCAATCGACATCTGCTCCACCATCGATACCGTCTGGAGTATGGTGTACTCCCCTAGGGTGAATGGAATGATTGCATCGGAGACGATAAGCTCGAAGATCTCGGGGCAAATAGGCCTCTCCATGCCGGATAGGAACGCCTCGAGGATCTCGCTTGTCCATTCATGCTTGCGGCCTTGATCCCTGTATGGTATCACCACGATCTCCCTCGTCTTTGCCAGCTGCTCAGCGAGCGCCTCGGGGGTCACATGACCCTTGAAGATCAGGTTGAGGAAGTTGGTATGGGGGACCGTCGTTGGCACCTTGGAGGCTCGAATGTTGAACTGGACCTCCTCGAAGATGGTTCCGGCGTCAGTTCCCTGGTGGCCGGCACCTTGTCCGAACTGGACTGCGCTAGGCGATGCTCGAACAACTGTATGAGGATCGCCGTGCCTCCGGTCGATATTGCCAAGGATCGCACATAGGCCGAGCGGCCTTGCAGCCAGCGCAAGTCTGGAGAGGCCGGTTGTGTTGCAGCTGGTGCACTGGATGAGCCGGGGCTTGGCCTTTAGGAAAAGTTCGTAGTTCTCAAGGCCGAAGAAGAACTCCCTTCTGAAGTCCTCCTTGAGCCGGTCGTCGATCTCAAATCCCTTCTCCTGAAGGATCTTCATGATCGCCGGCCTGTCCGCTCCTCCCATGAGAGCAACCTTGCATCCGTTCTTCAGGGCGGACTCCACATAGGGGGCCTCCTTGTCCCCAGGCGTTCCCACCATCACGAACTGGGATTCCTTGAAGAACTCCTCGTAGCCACCAGCTATCTCGGCCCCAGCCTTCTCCCAGCCGTCTCGGTCCTCATCAGCTGAGATGTAGGCCTTTACCCCGCAGATCCGCACAAGCTTTCTCAGCATCGACCTTGCTCGAGCGTGGGGGCTTCGAAGAAGCACGTTGATATCCCCCTTGATCTTGGCCGCTTCCTTGACCATATGGATGGCTAGGATTGTCCTCTTGCTCTCAGTGCCGTCGAACCCAACGACGCCCGCATTCATCTTCAAGAACTATCACTTCCTGATGGTTTCACCGCCCTAACCGTATTTCAACCTTTCCAAAAATTTTTGCAAAACTAGCTTAAATGATCGGAATCGGCGAATAGCGCCACGATCCTCTCCGCCACATGCCTTGCAGCCTCCTCGACCCCCATGGAAGAGGAATCGACCTCGATCTCAGGGTCGAGCGGCTCCTCGTAGGACACGTTCACGCCGGGAACTGCCGCGCCGGAGGCGGCCTTGTCGTATATCCCCTGAGGGGCGTACTCGGCCACTCGTTCCTTCTCCCTCTCGATGCAGACATCGATTGGGGCCTTCACATATGCCTCCCCGAAATGGGGGATGAGCCTTCGAGCGAGGTCGCGGTATCTCCTGCGGTTTGCGCAAGCGTCGACGATAACGTTCACCCCTTCATCATTGAGGAGCTTTGCCATATAGGCAAGGCTTGCGTAGACGATCTCTCTCTCCTCCTCGGTGTAGCGGGGCTTTGGAGTAATCACCCTCCGTATCTCGTCTAATTGGAGGATACGGGCCCTTACCCCTAGCTCGTCGAGCAACATCTTCGTCCGCCGGGCAACGGTTGTCTTGCCGCAGCCAGGCAGGCCGGTAAACCAGATAACCCAAGCCATGGGAGAAACATTGAGGAGATGCCTTAAATATTCATTCCAAGCTATGGTTGCTCCTCCCCTTCCGAGAGCGATTTGGGCCGGCATTATCAATGGGTGAAACCGGCAACGGACAATGATATTATTCGGCGAACAAAAGATTAATATAAGGGTATTAGTTATATAGACATGCCGCAGGGCTTAAACCTTGGCGCATGCGTGTAATTCGAGGTATAAAAATGGCCGAAAAGAGAAATTTCGCGTTGCGAGATAAGGAAGGGAACGAGATAGGGGTCTTCAGCGGAAAGCAGCCTAGGCAGGCTGCGCTAAAGGCGGCCAACCGCGGGTACACCGATATCAGACTGAGGGAACGAGGTACCAAGAAGGTTCATATCTTCACCGGGGAGAGGAATGAGGTTCCCAAGCCGGCCAATGCGCCTTCCTGGATGCCGGATAAGATCTGGAAGCCCAACGTTAAGAAGATGGGGATAGAGAAGCTGGACCATATATAGACACGTTCTGCCAATGGGGGGATCAATTGATTCTGGGCGCCCGTTCCCTCCACCTCCTTTAGCATGGCGATGACAGCTCAGGCTCTTCTAAGCGTTCTCTCGTCGTTCTGTGACCACCCTGGGCAGGCTCGCTGGGTGGAATGGCAGATTTGCTAGGTAGAAATTTACCCCAGAGCGGGGAAGAGGAAAATGTATGGGAGGGGTGCGTCCCGCACCCCTGAAGTCTCTTTTCAGCCGAATAGGGCTCCGAGGCCCTCCATTCCGCTCTCCTCGGCCTCTTCCTTTGTCTCCTCCTCGACTTCCTCGGCTGCGGCAGGTGCCAGAGCCGCTCCTCCCGCAGCAGCGGGTGCTGCGGTGACTGACACGGGCATGGCCGAGGCCTGGGAGAGGACCTTGTCGATGTCAACACCCTCAAGGGCGGAGACTAGGGCCTTTATCCTGACCTCATCCGCTGTGATGCCAGCTGCATCCAGTACTGTCCTGATTCCTTCCTCGCTCACGCCCTTGCCGGAACTGTGAAGCATCAATGCTGCATATACGTATTCCATCTTAATTCACCTCATAGGATCATCCAAATAGAGAACCAAGCCCTGCAGCCATGTCCTCCTCTTCCTTCTCCTCCTCTTCTTCAACAACCTCTTCCGCGGATGTCGTCGCAAGAGCCTCTTCTGCCTTGCCCGTCGCAGCCATTACCGCCGCGGCGTTTGCCGCTGCCTTGACGATCACAATCGTCATGCTGCCGGGAACAGGTATTGCCGCCTCAGCCACCAGTGACCAGGCCTTGGCCTGGGCCGTCTGCAGGAGGGGCCCAACCGTCTGTGGCGTGGCGTAGCCGATCTCCATGGCAAGGCCGAATGCCTTTGCAGATGCCACGGCCATCTCGCCAATTATCGCCGCCACGTCGACGCTAAGCTCTTCCTTGAGATATATGAGTCCGCCCTCGTAGATGGCCAGAAGCTCCAGCCCCACATCACGAGGGTAGATCTCCATCGTCTGAAGGATCTCGGCCATTCGAGGGGAGACTACCTCTCCCTCCTTGGCGAGGACCGTCCTCTGATTGATGAAGACCTTGCCGCCCTTTATTGCAGCGGGAATGCCCGCCGTCTGAAGCTTGCCCACCATGGGTCCCGGGGAGAAGGACGTTTCTCCAGCCTCCACGACTATCTCCTTCGGGGAGCGGCTGCCAGCTTTGATCGGCATGGGCCGCTTGGTATCATCGAGAGCCTTTTTAAGCCGGAAGGGGTTTGTCTCGGAGAAGATCATTGCGATCTGGTCCTGTATATGGTCGGCGAGCGCCCCGATATCCGCGCCAGCCTTCTTCAGCGCACGACGGGCGATGTTATTCCTGACAACACGGATCTCGACCGAGGCCCTCATATCGGCCCTGATATTCTGTATGTTGCTCGCCGGGATCTCCCTGATGCCAACCAAGCCCACCACGGGACTCTGGCCGATCTTCTCGACCAGCTCGTCGACCTCTTTCACCTTCCACTCTGGCACTCGAAGAATTGCCTCTGATGCCATCTAAACCACCCTAATAGCAGGTCCCATGGTCGTCTTAACGAAGACCGACTTGAGGTTTTGCCGTCCATCCTTCAGGGTCTGCTCAAGCTTGGTCACCACGGACTCGATGTTCTCCGCAAGCTGCAACTCATCCATGTCCGCCCTTCCCACGCGGAAGTGGAATGTGCTCTTGTCCTTGGATCTGATCCTCACCAGGTTTCTCAGCCGATTGATCATGGCCGTGACATCGCCAGTTGGAGGAAGCGGAGTGGGCATCTTGCCCCTCTTGCCCAAGATGGGCCCGAGGCTCTTTCCAATGCTTGGCATGTATTGGGTCTCGGCGATGAAGAACTCGAACTCCTCTGCCACCTTCCTCGCTTGTCTCTTGTCCTCGCCCATCGCCTTGATCTCCTCTGGAGCTATGACCATATCTGCTCCGGCGCCCTTTGCCAGCAGGGCTGTCTCCCCGGCGGCGAATACCGCAATCTTTGCGACCTCGCCCCTCCCGTGGGGAAGTATGATCTCCACATCCACGCGGTTGGCTGGCTGGCTCATGTCGATATTATGTAGATTTATTGCCAGATCGACGCTCTCCCTGAACTTCCTCGACGGTGCTTCCGCGAGCGCCTCCTTGACAGCTTGCTTTATCTTATTCATCTCAATTCCCCCGTAGTCGGCGACCTCACCGGTCTACTACGGTCACCCTAAAAGAAGGCTTTCCACAGCTCCCTAACTCTATATATCAACCTTTTGGTCATGCCAAGAGGTCGTCGTACTTGCCCTCCAGCACAGCGCGCTGGGCATCCTTGGAGCTCAAGCCGTCGACCGTTATGCCCAACGAGCCGCAGGTTCCAACGACCTCCCTCACAGCTCCCTTGATGGACTTGGAGAGAAGGCTCTTCCTCTTGATCTCCACGATCTTTACCACCTGGTCCATCGTGACCTCTCCAACGAAGGAAGCGTCGCCGCATCCCTTGTCGATGCCTGCCTCCTTAAGGATGAGGGCAGATGTCGGCGGTGTTCCAACCTCGACCTCGAACTCCGTTCTGCTCTTGACCGTCACCTTCACAGGGACCTGCATACCGTTTAGGTCCTTCGTCATCTCATTGATCTTGGCCACTACCTGTGCGACGTTCACGCCCAGTGGCCCCAGGGCCGGTCCCAACGGCGGACCAGCGCTCGCCTTTCCGCCGGCAACCAATGCCTCAACCATGCTAGCCAATATTGCTCACCTCTAAACCTCGTCCTTGCTGAGAACTCGCACGTGGTCTCCCCTGATTGTTATGGGTATAGGCACCATAGCCTCGAAGAGCTCCACGGTTATCTCCTCCTTGGCGATGTCGACTCGCTTTACCCTTGCCATCTCACCTTTGAACGGCCCAGAGATCAGCTCGACTACCGCACCCTCCGTAATTCCGACCACGGCCGGCTTGGGGGTGAGAAAGTGCTCAACCTCCTCGAAGCTGGAAGCCCCCTTGATCACGGATCTTGCATGGGGTACTCCCTGGATGGCCTGGTCCACAATCTCAGGTGCGGTGGCCTCCACCAGCACGTATCCCTTGAGCACGTCCGGCACCAAGAGTGCCCTAATATCGTGCTTATCTTTGCGTGATATCTGGGCGATAAGGTTGGCTACCGAACGCTCCTGATTGGCGGTTGTCTTCACCACATAGATGCTGGTGTCGGACATTCTGCGAAAGAGAGGTAAATCGCCTATAAATAGGTTTGGAGGGGATCCCTTAGCCACTCTCGATAGGCCGATTCGATCAGGGGGCCAGGCTTCCGAGGGCCCGTACCAAGACCTCGCTGATCGAGGGATGGATGACTTGGGACCTGGCGACAGGCAAGTACGAATGGTCCTCGGCGTTCATGATATAAGTAACCTGCTGGACGAGCTCCGGAGCGGAGCTTCCCATGATATGGCAGCCGAGGATCGTTCCATCCAAGGCATCGACGATTACCTTGACGAAGCCCTCCTCGGCCATGGCGTAGCCCTTCGCCACATCGATGTATCTCGATTTGCCTATCAAGAGATCGTGGCCTGCCTGCCTTGCCTGAGGCTCGGTCATCCCAACCCCTGCTATCATTGGATGGGTGAAGACGGCATGGGGGACGGCATGATAGTCGACCTCGACCAACTCGTCGGAAAACGCGTTATTCCACACGACAGATGCCTCGTAGTTTGCCGTATGCCTATACATCTGCCTGCCAAGCGCATCTCCTAGAGCCCATATTCCGGGATTCGTGGTCTCCAGGTGCTCGTCGACCACGATCCATCCCCGGTCGTCCGTCTCGATCCCGCCCTTCTCAGGTTCCAGCCTATCCGAGTTGGACCGCCGCCCAAGCGCAACCAAGATCTTCTCTCCCTCGAAGCGGCGCTCCTTGCCCATGGAGCGGTCGAGCGCCCAGACGACCTTGCTCTCCCCCCCTACCTCAACCCTTCTGACCTCGTGGTTCGTCCTGACATCGATATTGGCGTATCCTCCGATGGCCTTCGTCGCACGCTCTGAGATCTCCGGGTCCTCCCCCTTGAGAAGAATCGGGCTTCTCCCGATTATGGTGACCCTCGACCCCAAGGCCGAGAAGAAGTGGCCAAGCTCGCAGCCTATGAAGCCCCCGCCGAGGATCAGCAGGCTCTCTGGCAGGTGGTCGAGCGAGAGGACGGAGACGTTGTCCAGATAACCCGCCTCCTTGAGTCCGGGAAGGGGCGGGATCTCTGCTCTCGCGCCGGAGGCGATCACGATCTTCTCCGCTATGATCTCCTGGTCGCCGACCTTCAATTGATGATCGCCGATGAACTTGCCAGTCCCCCTGAACCATTCCAGGTTGTCGGTGCCAAGCACTGCTTCCTCCATTCCCCGGCGCTCTTCCTCAATGAAGTGCCTCATCCGTCCCATGATCCTGGAGAAGTCAACCTTGGTGATTGCGCCCTCTATTCCCAAGGGCCTCGCATCCTCGAGCATCCTGATCACTTCGGCCGGGTATATGAGCATCTTCGATGGGATGCAGCCGACATTAAGGCACGTTCCCCCGATCTCTCCATGCTCCAGGAGAGCTACGCTCATCCCCTCCTGGACTGCTTGGGCAGCGACGTTCATCCCCGCCCCCGAGCCTATGACAATAAGGTCGAATCTCCTCGCCATTAAGAACACCCATATCCTCTAGAGGTACTTCGTCGGATCCTTCTCGAATGCCTTCTTGCAGCCGGGAGCACAGAAGTAGTACTTCTCTCCCTTGTACTCGCTTATGAACCTGGCCTTGGCCTCGTCCACAACCATCTTGCATACTGGATCTATTGCCATCATATATCACCTCCCGAGAGTTCAATCCTCCTTGCCGGAGGCACGTACCCCTTCAGCATAAGGGAGAGGGTAACGACCGTGACTGAGCTTGCAGCCATTGCGAGTCCCGCAAGCTCCGGGCGAAAGGAGAGGCCCATCGATGGATAGAGAGCTCCAGCTGCTATCGGGATGAGGGTTGCGTTGTAGGCGAAGGCCCAGAAGATGTTCAGCTTAATCCTGGAGATCACCTTTCTGGAGAGCTGGATTGCAACAACCACGTCCATAGGATCGTCTCTCATGAGCACCATCTCGCCTGCTTCCATTGCAACGTCGGTCCCCGAGCCTATTGCTATGCCGAGGTCTGCCTGGGCGAGGGCAGGCGCATCGTTGATGCCGTCTCCAACGAAGGCAACGATCCGGCCTTCCTCCTGGAGCCGACCGACCTTGGAGGCTTTCTCCTGGGGGAGCACCTCAGCGTAGACCTGGTCTATGCCTATCTCGCGGGCGACCGCATCAGCGCTTCGAGGATTGTCGCCTGTGATCATGACAACGTCAAGTCCCATCTCGTTGAGCTCTCGGACGGCAGAGTCCGCCCTCGGCTTCACCATATCGGCTATCCCCGCAACCCCGAGCGCCTTGCCCTCTCTGGCAACGAAGATCGCGGTCCTTCCCCTTTCCTCCATAGCAAAGGCCTTCTTTGACAGATCGTCCGGGATATCGATGCCCAGATCGACGAGGAAAGAGCGATTTCCAGCTGCCACATCCCTCTCCTCCACCCGCGCCCTAACCCCTTTTCCGGGGATCGCAGAAAAGCCGTCTGCCTCCGAGAGCTCGATTCCCTCAGACCTTGCCCTTCTTACGAGGGCCTCGCCGAGTGGGTGCTCCGAGAGGCGCTCGACGCTTGCGGCAAGGGCGAGGAGCACTCGGCCCTCCGGCCCGGACGGGTAGAGGTCGGTCACCTCCGGCCAGCCCAAGGTCAGCGTCCCGGTCTTGTCGAAGACGACCGTCGAAATCCTCTCCGATACCTCAAGGGCTCTACCGCTCTTGATCAGCACACCGAGCTGGGCTGCTCTTCCAATGCCCACAGTAACTGCTGTTGGGGTGGCAAGGCCTAGCGCACAAGGACAGGCCACTACCAAGACGGAGATCATCGTTGTTATGGCGAAGAGGAGGGTCTGGCCGAGGAGCAGATACCAGAATGCAAACGAGCCGAAGGCTATTCCCAGAACGACGGGGATGAAGTAGCCAACAGCCCTGTCCGCGATCCTCTGGATAGGCGGTCGGCTCGATTGAGCCCGATCCACAAGGGCTATGATCTGGGCAAGCACGGTCTCTTTGCCCACCTTCGTCGCCCGAAAGCCAATTGCGCTGTTCACGTTGAGGGTTCCGCCAACCACCTTAGAGCCCGCGCTCTTCTGGACTGGGATCGCTTCGCCGGTTATCATTGACTCGTCGACGTAGCTTACACCATCGACGACCTCACCATCGGTTGGAATCCTCCCCCCAGGCCTAACTAATACGATCTGCCCCTCCCGAACCTCCTCGATAGGGATCTCCTTCTCCTGGCCATCCTCGACGAGGGTTGCCGTCCTCGGGGAGAGGCCCATCAGCTTCTTGATGGCTTCAGAGGTGCGACCCTTTGCCCTCGCCTCCAGATACCTTCCAAGAGTGAGAAACGTCGCCAGCATGACCGCTGTATCGTAGAGGATGAACTCCTTGGATAGAGCAATGCCAAATGTCGCAAAGAGGCTCGATGCGAAGGCCGTGCCCATGCCAATGGAGTACATTACGTCCATGTTCAGGTTGCCGTTTTTAAGAGCCCTCAATGCAGCTTGGAATATGGGTTTGCTGATGTAGACGAATGCTGGCGCAGCAATGGCGATCATTGCGAGGTCCATTGGAATTGGCAGAAGGTGGCCGGCTGGCAGATGCATCATCGCCATCAGAAGGGCGCTTGAAAGGGTGCCGATGATGATCTTTCGCTTCTTCTTCTCCAAAAGATCCTTCCCCCGAACCTCGGCATTTCGGCCTTCCTCGCCCTCAAGGCCCAGGTAATCATAGCCGGCGTCCTCTATGGCCTTTCTCATCTCGGTCAGGGTGACCACCCTCGAATTGTAGGTGACGTAGGCCTTCTCAGCTGCAAGGTTGACCCTGACCTCGTAGACGCCGTCGAGATCGCTCAAGGCCTCCTCTATAGTGGAGACGCATGTGGCACAGACCATTCCACCCACGTTTATGGTTGCGCGGTCCTCCTCAACCTCATATCCGGCCTCCCTCACAGCATCCTCCAGCTCGGCGAGTACAACCCTCGTTGCGTCGTACTCCACCTGGGCGGTTTCGGATCCCAGGTTCACCTGGGCTTGCAAGACGCCCTCCTTCCGCTTCAAGGCGGACTCGATAGTCGCAGCGCAGGTGGCGCATGTCATCCCAGATACCTTGATCTCGGCCTTCTTATCCAACATGGCGATCCTCCCCCGGGACGCCGCAATCGTTCCCCATGCAAATTATGTCGGCCGCATCTATTATAACTTGCCGAAGATCCCGGTATTGGATAGATCGAATGAATGGGATGGCTCGTGATCTACGAGGTTATGCCTCTTCGGGCGACCTAGATCAAAGGGCGCACCATATCACATATAAATAAATATATTCATCTTATTGATAATCTGCTTCCTAAAAGTTCCTAGAAGACATCCATAGGCCGATCTGATCCTCACATGAAAGATATCCTTTTAACCAATAGCGACCCCATAAAGATAGATTAGAACTCGCCATAAGAGAAGAGGTTGAGAAGAGATGAGAGCGATATACATATTGATCCTGATGGCCTTGACCATCCTTTCGGCCTCGGCCGAGGGTCCGATGGATGGCTTTGATCCCTGGATGGATCCTGGCTCGGGCTTCGGCTACCCGGACGGCTATCCCGGCATCATGAACGATGATCCCGATCCCTTCGGTGGGTCGATGCAATATTCTACAAGCGCCCCCGCTGGAGCTCCTGCCCCGATTGCTCCAAACAATCCGGACCTTTTAGGGCTGCAGATCCCACAGGAGTCGACATCCTTGGCTGCGCAGGCCCCCCCAACAGGGGAGGGAGGAGAGAGGATGATGATGATGGTCTCCGATCCCACTGCCATGGGGGGAGGAAGCGGCGGTGCGATGGCGTATTCCACCTACGGAGACCCTGGAATCTCCAGAATGGTCCTGCCACCAGGCATTGGATCCCCCAACAGGCTATACAGCCCCAATGTTCCAGTCACAGTGACGAGCTGTTCGTTCAACGGATGGCTTCCCATGTGGCTCAATATTAAGGGCTATGGCCAGGTATGGTTCTATGAATGGTATCCCCAAGGCTGGTTGAATGTGGATAACTATGGCTATGCCTCGCCTGGATGGCGGAAGATGTGGTTCAACGGCAACACGCCGGGCTGGCATATCATGCAGTACTACTGCAACGGCTGGAGCAACTACCTCTACATCTACGTCTACGGCGGCTGGGGCTCAGGGTATTCCCCCATTCCGGGATCGGGCAGCAATCCATGGGGGCCTGGATGGTATGGGAGCAGCGGGCCCATGGTCAGCCACCAGAGCTTTGGCAGCTACGGAGGCATGAGCAGCAGCTACTCGGGCAGCGTCGGATCGACCACCGTGACCGGCCAGGGCGGAAGCATCTCCATTACGACAGGCTTCTGAGATCGATCGAAGTGCTCTTGAGATCGATCGGAGAGATTCGAGATAGATCGGAGGGAAGGGCCTCGGCCCCCCCCCCTCGTCCTTTCCTTGCCCCAGGCAATTATGCCCTGCTATTCGATACGTCAGCTCACCCAGGATATGGGATGAGTAGGTAGAGCCCCATCAAAACGAATACTACTGCTGCTGCTTTGCTCACCAATCGTTTCTCAACCCTCGCTAGGATCGCCTGGCCCAGGTATATCGCCGTTCCCGAGAGGAGGGCGAGGGCTGCAATCGTCCCTGCAAAGACCAGCCAGGGGTTGTACTGTGTGGCGAAGAGGGCGGATGCAAGCTGGGTCTTGTCCCCCCACTCGGCAAGGAATATGAGGGCAAAGCCTGAGACAAAGGGGCTTCGATTCAGGCAATCGTCCCCATCTTCCTCGGACTTGTCGAGATCTCGCAGTATTAGCAGCCCGAAGAGCATGAAGAGTAGGCCGGAGGCTTTCCGAAGGAGATCGACTGAGATTATGGTCGTCGCCCAGGAGCCTGCAACGATAGCTGCTCCATCGACCAGAAGGAAGGCAAGCATAACCCCGGCCAGCAGCCTCAAATGATCCTTCGTCTTCACCGAGAGCAGGAGGATGGAGAGCTGGGTCTTGTCGCCGAGTTCTGCAAGGGATATGGCCAGAAAGGGTACAAGGATATCTGGTAGCATTCCCCGAATGGGCGTCGGAGAGGAATATATTCCTATCTACGACGATCCGGCGAGGCCCAGCTACCGTAGAACTAAATGGGAGGGCCTCCCTAGAAAATAGACTATATAGGAAAATGCTAAATAGTGATCTGGGATTGATTGATGCAGATATGATGATCCCGCAAGGAGAGCTTCTCTTGGAGATCGGGGCATCTCAGGGATCTGATAACCCAATCCGATCTCATTTAAGGTGGTCCATTGAGCTATAAGATCGAGTCAAGGAACCTGAACCTCTGGTATGGCAGCACTCATGCGCTGAAGGGCGTCTCATTGGGCATTCCAGAGAGCACGATCACCGCCCTCATCGGTCCCTCAGGATGCGGCAAGTCGACCTTCATCCGATGCTTGAACAGGATGAACGACCTTATAGATATCGCCCGCATCGAAGGGGAGGTTCTCTATGACAATAAGAACATATACGATAAAGATGTGGATGTGGTTGAGCTGAGGAAGAGCATAGGCATGGTCTTCCAGAAGCCGAATCCCTTTCCCATGTCCATCTTCGATAACATAGCATATGGTCCTCGAATTCACGGCATGTCCAACGTCGACAAGATCGTGGAGAGGAGCTTGAACGATGCTGCCCTCTGGGAGGAGGTCAGCGATAGGTTGGCCTCCCCGGCAATGGGGCTGAGCGGGGGCCAGCAGCAAAGGCTCTGCATCGCAAGGACGCTCGCCATGAGGCCTGAAGTGATACTCTTCGACGAGCCATGCAGCGCGCTCGACCCTATATCGACCTCCAAGATCGAGGGGCTCATGGATGAGCTCAGAAGTGAGTACACCCAGATCATCGTAACCCACAATATGCAGCAGGCGGCCAGGGTATCGGAATATACCGCCTTCTTCCTCCTGGGGGAGATGCTTGAGGTGGGAAGGACCAAGGAGATCTTCGAGAATCCCTGCGAGAAGAGCACCGAGGACTACATCACGGGAAGGTTCGGCTAATGTCGGTTGGGGTGGGGAGATGAACCCATACAGAGCGCGTTATCATAGGGAGCTGGATGAGTTGGTGAGCGACACGAGAGAGCTTGCCAACCGGGTGGATATAGCCATTGGCGGGTCCATCGAGGCCCTGAAGGAGTTCGATTCCGTCAAGGCCAGGGAGATCATCAAGATGGACCAGGCGGTGGACGAGCTGAACCTCAAGGTGGAGTCGAGATGCATGGAGCTCTTGGCCTTGCAGCAGCCGATGGCAAAGGATCTCCGCCTGATAATCGCCGTAATCAAGATAGGGATTGACCTCGAGAGAATTGGGGACCTGGCAGTTGATATCGCCCGCATACCCGTGCAGAACCAGGGAATGGTTACAGTGAAGAGGCTGGAGAACCTGCCTATAATGGCTGCGATCACAAGGGATATGCTTCACGAAGCAGTCAGGGCGATTATAGAGAACAACGCCGAGGTGGCAAGGGAGGCCACCAAGCGCGATTATGAGATAGACAACCTCTATGTTAAGGTCCGGGATAGGCTCTTTGCTATAATGGTGGAAAATCCCATGCTGGTGAACGACGCAACAGCACTGCTCATGGCAAACAGGCATCTGGAGCGCATCGGCGACCACATATGCAATATATGCGAGAGCATAATATATATGATCCAGGGCGTAAGAGAGCACCTGAACTGAACGCTCAATCAAAGATAGATCCCCCAAGCCAGCCGAGTTTGCAGATCCAATAACGACAACGACTGATCATCATGGAGACGAGAAAGGTCCAGAGGACCGGCAAGTCCACCTTCATAGTCTCCCTGCCTAAGGGCTGGGCGACCAAGAACGGAATCGAAGCCGGATCGATCATCTACATCAATCAGAGCGACAACGGGTCGCTCACCCTCACCCCGGACAGGTCTGAGAGGGATCTCACGATGAGGCTCGACATAGGCTCGAAGGCAGGCGATCCCCTCGTAAGGGATCTGATCGCATGCTACCTCTCAGGATTTCGCACGATCGAGGTGACGTCCTCCCATATGTCCTCCGCCCAGAAGAAGGACGTCCACCAGCTCGTGCAGAAGCTGATCGGCCCGGAGATCCTCGAGGAGACGAGCAACAAGGTGCTTATCCAGGATCTTCTGAGTTCAGAAGAGCTCCAGGCCGAGAGGGCTCTAAGGAGGATCAAGACCGTTGTCAAGTCCATGATCCAGGATGCGATGCTCGCCCTTGTGGAGAACAACAAGGAGCTTGCATTGGACGTCATCCAGAGGGACGACGACGTCGACCGGCTGAACCTGTTGATATCCAGGCAGTTCACGGAGATCCTGAGAAGCGGCTTCATCAAAAAGGAGGCGCTCGATCCAGTGACCGCGCGCTACTACGCCCAGGCTGCCTCCAACTTCGAGAGGATGGCGGATCACGCCTATAGGATCGCCGAGGTGGCCGTGGGATCCGAGATTGTGTTGCCGCAGGAGATGGTCGACGAGTTGCGCCGGCTCGATGAGCTCTTCAGCGCCCTAGTCGACGAGTCGTTCACAACGCTGCTCCATCAGGACTCGGATAAGGCAAACGAGATCATAGACCGGGTAAGCGAGATCCGGATGAGCACGATTGCCATCACGAACGGGAGCAATGCGGCGGACAAGGTCGAGCTGATGGTGCGCCTCGTAGTCTCGAGCAGCGTTGAGAGGATGCTCGACTACATACAGAACATCGGCGAGCTCACGATCAACCTGAAGCATGCCATGGCAGCACATGAAATGAAGTGAGGCGAGGTCAAACCACCGTTCTCTCCAGTGCAAGGATGCGCTCCTTCATCGCATCGCCATAGATGTAGCCGCCAAGGCCTCGCTTCGATACCACCCTGTGGCATGGGATCAGCAGGGGGAGGGGATTTTTAGAGAGCGCTCCTCCCACAGCCCTCGATTCCCCGGCGCGTCCGACTTTGCGGGCGACATCCCCATAGGTCATCGTCTCTCCTCTATCTATTCCCATCACGACCTCGAAGACATCTTTCTGGAAGGACGAGAGGCCCGAGAGGTCCGGCTCTGCCATCGGGCGAGGGCCGCCCTGGAGGTGGCCGAGGATCTCGCAAGCCACGATCGATGTCCTCTCCGGGGGATCGGGGGAGAGGAGGACTCGATGGACCGTGCAATTGGTCCGCTCCAGGAGGATGGAGCATCCGAGCGGATCTGCCCAGACTCCCTCCAGGCTCATCCGCCCATCCCCAGGATCTGTCTGATGGACGGCTCGCGCCCGAGGTCGATCCTCTCCACATCGAGGGAGTCCGTGTCGAGGATGGCTGCGGTCTTCCACCCTGTGAAGTGGCCCCAGACCTCCCCTGGATTGATGAGGAGCGATTTCTCTCGCTCCACCGAGTAGTTATGGGTATGGCCTCTTACGACCACGTCGAACTCGCCGGATCCGGCAAGCGCACGCACGATCGGCTCGTAGGTTCCGTGGAGAAGGGCAATTCTAAGGCCGTCTGCCTCCACTTCGCCGAAGTCGCCCAGGTACTCGCCTCCGACGCCCTGGAAGTCACGGATGAGGGAGAAGCGGTCGCCGTCGTTGTTCCCAAAGACGAGCTTTATCTTCGAATCAATGCCTTGAAATGCATAGCACATACCTGAAGCCGTCATGTCGCCTGCATGAAGTATCAGCTCTACGTCACGATCCTGGAATATCCTGAGGCATCTCAAGAGGTCGGCGAAGTTGTCATGCGAATCGGAAATCAGGCCTACGAGCATAATACCACCGGAATTGGATCCATCTTACTTTGCTGAACCGAACGGTTATTTATCTCTTTTCAGGGGCAGGGATGGCGGTTCGGTCGAAAACTCTAAGTATTAGGAGAGCCTCTGATCGCGAGGCCCGCCTTAACTCAGCCTGGTAGAGTGCGCGGCTGTAGTATGTTTCGCACCGGAATGGTGCTACGCGCAGTCACCGCGATGTCCCCGGTTCGAATCTGGGAGGCGGGATCTGAGATGTCCGGATAGTGTAGAGGCCTATCATGAAGCCCTGTCGAGGCTTCGACCCGGGTTCGAATCCCGGTCCGGGCGTTAAATTGTCCACATAGGCACGGGGCGGATGCTGGGGGCCTTCAGGGCCCCTTCTATCGTCCGAAAGATTCGTTAAACTTCTCGGATCTTATGATATGGGGCAGATAATATCATATTTCCGAAATACTTAAGGTCGGCAAAGGGCCTGAGCCTCTTGGGGGCCTGGATCTCTTGCCCGTATTATCTTAGGTGGCTGGGTGGCGATCGTTATAGCGGTAGCAGCTCTTCGGCTTGTCCGTCCTTTTGCCCCTCGGGATCGTTCTCATAATTTGCTATTGCCCTGATCAGATCTCGCCCAGACGCTGCGACCTCCATGACGTCGTTTTTTGGCGAGCCCGCCCCTGGGTCACACTGTTTCAGAGCATAGTACTCTGAGATCAGATCGTCTAGCTCCATGAGCTTCTTCACAATGGGATTTTCCTTATTCAGCCTGTACATCTTGGCCTGCCCTATAGTCCTCGTGGCCATTACGAGGGCCAACGCCTCCAGCCTCGGCCACACCTTGAACAAGGTAGCCCTGCTCAGTCCCGTTCCCGCGGCTATCTCGGTTTTCGAGTAGTCGAAAGACTCGTTATCCATCAAGAAGTCCAACACTTTCAGCATCGTGCTCTTTATTCCAAGCACTCTAATGAACTGGGAATCGTCCATATGATTCATCCTCCTATATCCTCCTTACATACGGCCTGCCAGCCTCCCCCGCCAGCAGGCCATCTTGGGCCGCCGCATTACAATTGCGGCCCTGCGCCGGGCGCCCCCATCCCCAGCTCCCGCGCCCGGGCGTTGGCTGCATCGGCCTCGGCATCTTGGCCGATTGCTCTGAGAACTTCGCCTTTGGTGTACCAGGCGACAGCATAGTCCGGATTGATTCTGATGGCCTCGTTATAGCATCTGAGAGCCTCGGTGTAGTTGTCCATGTCAGAGTGATCAAGGCCTTTGTTGTTCCAAGCATCGGCATAGTCCGGGTTTATCCTGATGGCCTCGTTATAGCATCTGATGGCCTCGGTGAGGTTGCCCATGTCAGAGTAAGCATTGCCTTTGTTGTACCAAGCATCGGCCTCGTCCGGATTTATCCTGATAGCTTCATCGTAGCATCGAATCGCCTCGGCGTTGTATCCCTGGACCCTATAAGCAACGCCTTTATTGATCCAAGCATCGGCATAGTCCGGATCTATCCTTGTAGCTTCGTCATAATACTTGAAAGCTTCAGTGTAGTTGCCGAGTTCACCGTAAGCTACGCCTTTGTTGTACCAAGCCATGGCAAAGTCCGGCTTTATCCTTATGGCCTCATCATAGCATCTGTGGGCCTCAGTGTAGTTGCCGAGTTCAGCGTAAGCATTGCCTTTGTCGTTCCAAGCATCGACATAGTTTAGCTCTATCCTGGTGGCCTCATCGAAGCATAGGATTGCCTCGGTGTAGTTGCTGAGGTCCGCGAAAGCAAGGCCTTCATCGAACCACTCTTCAGCAGTTTGCTGGCTAGATGCCGCCGACATCAGCGAAACCAGCAGAAGGATGCCAGAAATCCAAACCATCTTCATGGTTCAAATATTGCCTTAAGAGATGAAATACTTTTTCCAGTCGCAAGAGCTATCAACTGATTGAGATTTTTTAAGGCTATTCCGATCCTTGCGCTAACTATGGACATCGTATCTCTTCAAAATAGATTTCGTACTTCCTCAGCAAGGACTCTCTCTCCCTCCAGTCAGGGAGATATGCGTCAAGGAAGCTCTTGAAGACCCGCCCGTGGTTTGGCGCAAGCATGTGGACCATCTCGTGCACTATCACGAACTCGCCAATGGCCTTCGGCATCTCCATGAGCTGGGAGTTCAGGGTCAGGCGGCCGGCAAGAGAGATTGTCGAGGTACATGCAGTAGAGGATGGGGGCATCGAAGCCTGTGAGGAGCTTCTGGGTGACGATCAAGATCTTTGGGAGGGAATCCTTCTTGGTGAAGTCCTGGCGGACCTTCTTCTCCTGATCGTCGCTCAGATAGTACCGCTTCATCTCCATGCCGTCGTTGTGGGCGGAGGAGTAGACAACCTGGGAGTACTCGGGCGGAAGATGCCGGTCCAGCTCCTCCTTGTAGGCGGCGCATGCAGCCCGGTCAACAGCCACCAGGAAGGCCTTGAAGCCCATGGGTTCCACATTCTCCATGAAGTGCTGGGGCAATGAACCTCGCAACCTTTGCCACCCTCTCAGGGAACTTGAGCATCTCCTTCAGCTCCACCGCCCTGTCCAGGATGGCGTTTAGCTCATCGATACCGCTTATCCCCTGGGCGGCGGCAAGGCCCAGAAACTCCCTTTCCAGGAGGTCGGGATCGATCCTGATCTCGGAAAGCACAAAGGCATAGCTCCCCTTACATCAATTTCCTCCTCATTTTCTTGAGACGACCTCGAAGCTCTCTAGCTACCGTTTTCCTTCAAGCTTAATTTATGGATGAATCAACCGGAAAGAGCACCATAATGCCTCGCCTGGAGCCCCCCCCGTTATCAGTTCCTCCACCAGAACCCGGAAAAGCACATCTAGCAGGCGGTTCTCGATGTTGAGGACAGTGACATCGATTTTAATTATAAAAATATTATATTTGAAGATCGTACATCAGACTGAAAGCCATTCTTCACGAGAGACTCCCGCCTCTTTTAGAATCTCGGCAAGAAGGTTCACGCCTATCTCCCTTCGGTGGGGATTTGGAATGGGCACAAAATGATCTCCTCGGAACATATATTCGTGATCACTACCGGGATAGGGGCCCTCAAATCCCAATTTTCGGAGCCGCCGGACCAGATCTCGGCGAGATACTGGAGTAAATCTATTCGACAACGCTTGCCAGCTCCGTGGAGACCCTGAGGGTTATCCCGCCTATTGGAGGAATCGATCGGCCCATCTTAAGCCGGAGTAGCACCCAGCCCTCGATCACCGAGATAAGCTCCTTTCGGCATTCCTCAACGGTCTTGCCGGATGCCCACACGCCGGGAAGGTCGGGGACGGATGCAAAGTAAGGCTCTTCGTCTTCGATGACCTTGTATTGTGCTCGCTCCAAAGCAGCCTGGATGTACTCGACGAACATGGCTATATATTATGGCCTAGCTAAGATATAACAGTTACCACCGAGTCTGCTCGGTGGCCTCTTTAGGGGCGATCCTCTGCTTACACCACCGCCCGCGCAAGCTCGAGGTCCGACAGTATCTCCGGGATGGTCCGGTGCTTCACCCTATCGTTCACCTCCACGAACTGGGAGGGGCTGAGGTTGTAGTCCGCCTCCCGGGCCTCATCCATCGTGATGATCCGGCTGAGCTTCTCCCTGGTCTCCCAGCGGTGATAGACCTCGGCCACGGCCGAGATCGCCTCTGGCGTGAGCACGTTCTTCGGCTTCTCCTTGACGAAGTGGTTGGAGGCGTTGACGAGGAGGATCTGCCCCTTCCTCTCAGGTGGCTTGCCCCTTGAAAGAAGCAGGATTATCCCCGAAGCCGTCGTGTTGTAGAAGAGGTTCTCCGGGAGGAGGATTACGCCCTCGACTAGGTCCTCCTCGACGAGCCTGGATCTGACGAGCTTCTCCTTGTTCGAGGACCGGGAGCCCGAGCCCCTGGAGACCGCGCCCGTATCAAGCACGATCGCAGCCCTTCCGCCATCCCGAAGCGATGCGAGCATATGCTGGATCCAGCCCCAGTCCGCAGAGGAGGCCGGGGGAGTCCCGTGCCCGAATCGGTCGTAGGCGTCGTTCTCGTAGAACCTGGGGGTGTAGCCCTTCTGGTTCCACATGGGGTTAGCGACAACGTAGTCGAACCGTTGGATGGAGCCCTCGGGGCCGAAGGCGGGCCTTCGCAACGTGTCGCCTATGGCGATCTGCGAGTCTGGGAAGTCGTGGAGAAACATATTCATCTTGGCCATGGCGAGCGTGATGGGGTTGAGCTCCTGGCCGTAGAGCCTCGGCGCTTTGCTCCTCTCCTCCGGGTTCTTCCTCTCGTAGAGCAGCCGGGACTTGATCAAGAGGCCCCCAGAGCCGCAGGCGGGATCGTAGATCTCGGCGTAGGGGCGGGGGTCGACCAGGTGGGCTATTAGCTCTCCTACTTCCCTCGGCGTGTAGAACTCGCCCGCGGACTGGCCCTGGCCCTCGGCGAACTTCCGCAGGAGGTACTCGTAGGCCCGGCCCAGGAGGTCGGGCTCCACATCCTTCAAGCCGAGGCGGTGCGTGCTCAGAACCTCAATCAGGCTCGAGAGCCTGTCGTCGTCGAGGGTGCGCTGGCCGCTCTGGCGCTCGTTGTAGTCCTTTATGTCGAGAACGCCTAACAGGTCGGGGTTGAGCAATGCTGCCTCCCGAAGCGCTGACGTTGCAAACTCGCCGAGGCCGTCTTTTCCGTGGTTTCGAACGGCGTTCCAGTTCTTGCCCTGCGGGATGTAGAAGCGGATGATGGGGACAGTGCCCTTCTTTCGGGAATGCTCAAGGTCTGCCTCTATGATCTCCCGGGCCGTCTTCTCATCTCCGTAATCCCGGACGTGGGCCGCAAACTCGTCGTCGAAGACATCAGAGAGGCGCTTGAAGAAGATCAGGGGGAGGATGAAGTCCTTGAACTTGGGAGCATCGGTTGCCCCTCGGATGACGCAAGCGGCCTCCCAGAGCCAGCTCTCCATGCTTGAGAGGTCCAGCTCGTCCTTTCCCTCCTTTCCGCTGGCTAGAAGGGGGCTTTGGGCTGCTGGTTGCGAGTTGGGCTGAGATTGGTTTTTCTTCCTTCTTTGCAAGGCTACCTGACCTCGGGATGATTGGCGGATGGAAGGCAGCTGAAAGGTATATCGGTTTCGCTTCTGGATGTGGGGGATTCGGGGGATTTGCGGCCAGATATCGATGGAGGCTTGCGGAAAGAAGTGAAAGGGCTCGGATTTGCATCGGACCATGGGCTTTTAGCTGGTCAGGAAAGCTCGATAGAAGGATGGGATCGAGGCGGGACTTGCCCGCCCCAAATCTATAGAAAGCCAGGCTTTGTATGCGCAGCCTACAAAACCGCCTTAGTTATCGCAACCCGCCATTCCCTCCCGTGAAGGCCGGCTGTCGTCCAGTAGGAAACCTTTCTCACAGTCTGGCTCTCTCCCGGATTGATGAAAGAATAGCCTCCATTTCCGAAGCGATCCTCCATCATCTGTTTGAGAAGCTCGAGAAGCTCGGGATAGTCCTGGTAGAGGGGATTATCAGGCATCTTTCCGATCTGGCTTGAATCGATAGCGTAGAGGATCGGGCCATCCTTCTCAGTTATGGTGATCCCAAAATCAGTTCCCACAATCCAGGGCCACACAAGCTCCTCTAGCATCACTGCTGGATCCAGGGTGGCGCTGATCCCGCCGATGATCTCGCCTGACTGGGAGAAGACCGGATAGGCAATCGAGATCGCATCAAACCCCTCTACAGCTGGAAATACGGTGCTCATTTGAGGATTTTATGTCTTGAAATCACATGAGGAGATTGAACCAGTACGTCATCGTCTGGAACAAAGGGTGAGAGCCTACATCTTCGTATACATGCTGGTTTATAGATTGCTAGCTATTTTGCAATGAAAGCTAAAAATAGCATCCAAAAAAGATGATGTATGTGGCACACCTGCAATAAGCAGGTCTTGAATCTATCTCCATGAGTCTTCTGCGATTCTGCCAGTATGCTTCTTTCATTATTTCAGCAAGCCGTGACTCTTAAGTGGAATGCCCGGAGTGGATACCACAATTCCATCAATAAAGTCATGCAATTTTTGGATATGCATCACGGGTTGAGAGCTTTTAAAAATAAATTTCGTTCCAGGTTTTTCTTCTCCAGGCAAATATATAGTTTTTTCTTCAAGCGATATTTGGACGCCACAACACTGCTCAAAGAGCTCAGGAGGACCAGAGATCGATAAAGTGACCCCTTTTCCCTCAATCTTGAAACCAAACTGCTGAAGCTCAGCTGCAACCTTGTCCATTATTTCAGACGACGGTAAATACGGCCTATGGTCATTTAGCGCATCTCTCCCCTCGTGCAAAATTGATCGCCCGCTTCTTGACTTGACATAGACTGTGGCCATGAGAATCTTAGGTTTGTCCGAGACAAAATCCATTTGCATACATCCTTTGGGAGGTAAGCCAGGGGGAAGCATCTCTTTCCCCATCTGGCTTCATTTAGGGTATATGATGATTACCTCAACACCTATTTCAAGGAACCACCGATGCAGAAGGCGCAATTGTCAAAACCACGTCTTCGAGCCTGCTCCAAATCGGCAAGAGGCACTTTGTTGTATGGACTCATCTTTTTAACCCATGGACATCCTCGTTTATGAATTTCAAGGCTCCTCCTATTTCCCACGTATTCGAATAAGGATACGTTCACGATCTTCGTATAACTGCCGACATTGTTTCCGTCGATTCGCAGAGTCGCAACTATGGGGTATGCCCCAGCCGGCGTACCCGCTGGTATGGAGTAATAAATCGTCACCTTGGTTTTCTCGTTGGACTTCAGATCCATACCTTCTAATTCACCAACTCCACCAAGATGATTTAACGTTGTGTAGAGTTGCGACTGATCGGCGACTGTCATGTGATCCAAGGTGGCCGTATCCGCCAATCGCTTGATCACCTTGACCAGAACGGTGGCAGTAGGAGGCAAGTTGTTGAGATCAATTTTGAGATCAGCCTGGTGTCCTGTGCCCTGCGGTCCTTCCATATAAAAGCTCCAGGAAGATGAACCTCCCGGAATAACATCTTCCACGCTAATATTCTTCCAGGCTACGTTGTTGCTATTGCGCACCATGTTGGTGAAGTCATCCGGAGAATGGATGGTTGTCAAATCGGGTGCGGGGTCCCCAGGGCTGTCAAGGATGCTGATCAGGCAATAATGCCCACTGCTCGGAATCAGGGCATCCGGCCATTCGATTGGACCAACAACGCGAAACTCCCCCGGCAGAAGATTTGGAACCGTCAACTGACCGATATTGGTCCAACTTGCGGGATTAGCAAACATGCCCGGATCCGTGAAATACACGGTGGCGGTGCAGTTGCCCGTCAACGTGCCCCGGTTTTGCACGCGAAGGTAAATATAATTTTCTTGTCCGTCCTCCACTTGGTCGCATAGATCATAATTGTGCTTGGCTGTTTGTCCCAATTCTCCTTGCGGGTCGTCAACCTGCTCGTTCCGCACAATGATGTCTGGGCTGGCATAGAGCCGGTTTGCAATCACTGGTTCGGTTCCATTGTCCTCCACGCTATCACGGCAGTAGGGGCTAAATTTACCTGCCTGTAGATAATTGATTGCCGCTTGTCCATCGATCAGGCCAAAGCCGGTAGCGGCATCCCAGCCGGGGTCGGCACTGTCGCCATTTGCGCTCGAACCTGTCTGAACATCCCGTGCCGAGTTCTCCAAGATGTTCTTAACTGCCATCGGTGTCAGGTTGTTGTGCTGCTGTAATAACAAAGCTGCTACTCCGGCCATCTGCGGCGCTGCTGCCGAGGTGCCGCTGCAGACACACCAGCCGTCGTTGGTGGCCGTATTATCGCCATTGGGAAAAGCACCAGAGCTTGCTAGGTCCTGATCCATGTAGTTATTTGGCTCAGTGGGCAACATGATCAGGCAGGCTCGGGGCGTTTCTCCGACCAAACCAACTACATCAGGACAGTGCCTCTGCGGATTGGTATATATGAAACTGTCATAGCTGCTTGAATAATTCGAGGCGCGGAACCCACCCCCATGTATTGGGTAAGCACCCCCAATGGAGATCAAGTTCGGGTGAGTCACCGTTTTAGCGTAATAAGAGCCCGGATCATCAGTGTGCCCGTTTCCTGCTGAAAATATGACGACAATGCCATTGGCTACGGCATTAGCTATCTCCAGCAGCAATGCATTATCAATTACGGCCGTTCCCCAACTACAGGTGATAATGTTTGGGTTTTGATGCTGGACCGCCGCTTGAAAACCAGCAAGTGGGAAGTTATTCCAGGAACCGTCAGAATACTTCACAAAGGAGAAGGTACAATTCGGTGCCACCGCGAGAACATTAGCGGCTTCAGCCGTTCCATGACCAAATTCGTCAGTATTGATGTCCAGCCCACCTACCGCTCGGATGTCATCAACATTGTAATTCTGGGCTAAATAGTGGGGATGAAGGCAGCTATAAACAACCTGCACATTTGTTGCTGCTCCAGGAAGGGAAGTTCCCAACGTAATCATGCTGCCCACAAAGCTTCCACCAGTAAAGTAATTCGTCCCTGTGTGTCCGGGATCGGTGGCAAGCCACACTCCCTGAACATGCCGTACTGTGTGATCAACAGTCACGTGAGTGCCATCTCCAGAAACATGTGTTTCGGCAATGCGTGTGACAAAGCCAGTGTCAACCATGGATACACGAACACCATTACCAGTTATTCCGGCTGCATGTACGGGGGCGACGTTAAGCTGAGCGGGGACATCATTGAGTACGGCCAGGAAATAATAAGATGGGTCAGGTGCAGGCGGGCTATCGTTGTGGAACGGAATGCCCGGTATCGCAAGTTGCACAGATTCTGCTAGGGGCTCAATCTTTCGGCTCATGAAGCTAGATTGACTGGCCTCATAAAATGAAATCTCTCTCTTTGGGATGTTGGGTTCGCGTAAGGACATCGTCCTTCGACGAATAGTGACGTCGAATTCTGTTTGGAAGAGGTCTTTTGGACCAGAGAACGAAACACCGACCTCCGTTCGTGCTTCGATAGTAAAGCCTGCTTGAGTGAGCTGGCTAACGACTTGATCCACTTGTCTGGCTTTCGGACGAAATTCGTCTACCCTGCTTAGCGATAACTTATTAATATCTTTATATATAGATAGGCCACTTCGGGACTTCAACGTCACTGATGCCATTATTTTTTCATTTGTCATAGTAATTCTCCTTTAGCACTGAACTGCTGCATAACCACTCGCGCCAAGGAAATCAAGCATAGCATTGCCCATAAGCCGCACGATCTATGTTGCCGACTGAATGGGCTGTTATGCCTAGATACTGGATTTCCATTGCGTATTCTACACTGTTTTTCACTAACGATGTTTAAACATATATAACTTTTGGAGATGTTTTTGATGTAAAATCTTAAAATTGTTTATATCTATTTTGGATTTTGAGTTGTCTCTTAAGGCAGCCCTCTTCGGTCACTGGCATCTGTTCAAAGTCAGAGAGCATTTCCGGATTGGGCAAGGGCTTCTCCCACTTGTTTATCTCCACTAACTGAGAAGAGCTTAAGCTGAAGATGGCCCCTCCCGGGCCGTCTCCTTGTCCCCGTACTCGCGGACGTGGGCCGCAAACTCGTCGTCGAAGACGTCGGAGAGCCGCTTGAAAAAGATCAATGGCAGGATGAAGTCCTTGAACTTGGGGGCATCGGTTGCCCCTCGGATGACGCACGCTGCCTCCCAGAGCCAGCTCTCCATGCTTGAGAGGTCAAGCTCGTCCTTTCCGCTTGATTGAAGGGGCCTTCGGGCAGCTGGCGGCGAATCTGGTAGAGCTTGGTTCTTCTTCCTTCTTGGCAAGGCGATCGGACCTCAGGGGCTGTTGGCGGATAGAGGGCGAGAGGGGGGTATATCGGTTTCGCTGCGGGAGTAGGATCGGGGGATCTATGGCCGGGTCCCTATGGGGGTTTTCGATTGTGGGGGAAAGAAGCAGCAGCTGCGAATTACGTCGGATCACGACCTTCTGGCGGATCGAGGGGAAGGCAAGCTGAAGAGGAAGGGGCGGGATTGAGGGGATTGCCCGCCCCTCAGCGGCGGAGAGCCACGCTTTTCATGCCCTCTTTACTCTACCATCCTCGTAATGGCCACCCGCCATTCCCTTCCGTGAAGGCCGGTTGTCGTCCAGCAGGCAACCTTTTTCACCGTTTGGTTTTCTTCAGGGTCGAGGAAGGAGTAGCTTTCCCTTCCAAAGCGCTCCTCCATAACCTGCTCGATGAGCTCAAGAAGCTCCGGATAGTCCTGGTAGAGGGGATCGTCCGGCATCTTTCCGATCTGGTTGAAATCGGTATCGTAGAGGATCGGGCCATCCTTCTCGGTTATGGTAACCCCAAAACCAGTTCCATCAACCCATGTTTCCACTAGATCGGCCAGCATCTCAGCTGGATCCAAGATGGCGCTGATCCCGCCGAGGAACTCGCCCGACGAGGAGAAGACCGGATAGGCGATCGAGATCGCATCGAAGCCTTCCACGGCCGGAAATATCGCGCTCATTACTGGGTTTCTGGTCTGCATGAGCTTGATTATGTGCTCCTGGTCGCTGATGTCAGCTCCTTCCGCGCTCTGGTAGATCGATGGCTCAACAGCCAGGATCACGCCTTCCGGTCCCATGGTCACAACATCCTGTAGCTTGGGATTGGGGGCAGTCAGATTATCAAGGATCCCTCTCGCCCGAACGCCCTCAAGCCCTGTGGATGACAGCTTCCAGGATGCGCCGGCAACTGCAGAGTCGAGATCTCTCAGGCAGCCATCTATATCGGCCTGAAGCCCCAGAAGGATGTATGTCATATCATCCTCCGGATCCGTTACAAGAGGGTCTGCCTCATCCAAGGCATCGGCATCATCCTCCGCAGCTGATACACAGCAGGGGAGAGAGGCCAACAACAGCGCAAGAATATACAAATGAATCCATCGCTTATTCATGAATTATACCTCGTGATATATTATATTGGCATGGTATAAAAAAATTTTCTAAAAGAGAGGGACCCCCTCTCCACCTGCATAGGTATCGATGAGGGCGACATAGGTTTGAAGCGAATGTTTCTCTCAATTCGATATGGATCAAGAGGACTTGACGAACCTGAATGTGGAGATTACCACGAATTCTGGGCTGGTCTCCCTATAGACCACTTCAACCTCGGTTGGCGAGATAATCCTCCCATCGAAGTAGCCGTCCTCATCTACCATATAGAAGGTCTCGTTGCCAAAGGTTATCATTCCAAAAAGGTTCTCGACAATTAGAGGATTTTCCGCGCGGAACCACTTGCCAGAGAATGCCTGGCCTCTCTGCTCCTCAATCGTCATGGCGAAAGAGGAATTTGAGGAGAAAGAGCAGGCCGCATCCCTGCCTTTTCAAAGGCAGGTTAGACCGTGCCTACAGACCGCAAACTATTTGATATAGCACATGTATATTATACTATTATGCCTCACGTGTTTCGGTATA
>Ga0265595_1000367_pt1 | contig 42549 bp, 41 predicted proteins | sample saktaG_15_FD_190148 | JGI IMG/M metagenome (GOLD analysis project Ga0265595, IMG submission 190148) | Saline water microbial communities from Sakinaw Lake, British Columbia, Canada - sak_2013_06_06_50m | ecosystem: Environmental > Aquatic > Non-marine Saline and Alkaline > Saline ...
ACAATGATTTTGCCGAGAAAATGCAAAAAGCCAAAGAAGAATTATTTAAAAACTTTAAACATTTACCTCAAGGGATGATAGAATTCACAACTTTCATTTCACACGCATTTGTTGATTAGAAAATACTCAGTAGTTATGCACATCAATTAAGGCGAATAAAACCGTCTCTCTTTTTTTGTTTGATTTATTGTGCATTTTTGTTATAATCATCAATATGTTAAGAGAACTCATAGACAAATTTTATTTGGATAATCAGGAGAATAAGAAGCAGCTGCATTTTTATGTTAGCGACGCTGGCAAATGCCCCCGAGCGATTTTTTTTAAGCTGAAAAACGCGCCCCAAGAAAAAGCCGACCCGCGGATTTTACGCATTTTTGAGCACGGCGAGCAGTTGCACCACAATCTTTATAACATTTTATATCGTTTGAAAATCGGCATCGTAACGGAAATTCCCATCCCGCCCCAGGAGATTGTTTCGGGCAGGGCGGACGCCATTTTGTGTCTGAACGGCGAGAATTACGTTTTAGACATCAAGAGCATGAACTCAATGATATTCAAGAATTTAACCGCTCCCAAGATTGAAAACGTCTATCAGATTCAGCTCTATATGCATTTTTTTGATATTAAAAAAAGCATCCTGCTTTACATTGACAAAGACCGCCAAGACATCAAAGAGTTTGTGGTGGATTACGACCCTAATTTGGTTGGAACCCTGCTAAGTAATTTTCGTGATTTAAAAAATAAGGTGGAGAATAATCAAGTGCCGGTGGTTTTGAGCGATTATCCCAGCGGCTGGCAGTGCAAGTATTGCCAGTTTAAAGAAATATGCGCTTTGGCGGGCAAGCAAGAAATTTCATGGAATGACTTCAAAGCCGAAATACAGTCAGGCGAGGACAAAGGGGCCCTCTAAAACAAAAAAACTGTGATTTTTGCCCTATAGTTCAAAAATCGCAGTTTTTTTGTTTGTTTCTTACTTGCAGTTTGCTTGTTTTTCAATTAAGATGAGTTAAAAATAACCAAGCGTGAATTTAACCAATATGCCGGAAAAATTTGTTATTGAAGGAGGAAAAACATTAAAGGGAGAGATAGAAGTTCGCGGTTCAAAAAACGCCGCGGGCGCTTTAATAGCTGCCTGTTTACTCACCGAGCAGGAATGTTTTATTGACAATTTGCCTCTGGTGGGGGATGTTTTAAACCTTCTGGACATTTTAAAAGAAATGGGCGTAGAGGTGGAATTTTTAAGCGAGCGAAAAGCGCGTCTGAAAGCCGGCAATAACGTTAATCCGGAAAAGATTAACTTTGAAAAATTTTCCCAGGCCCGCACTTCAGTGCTTTTAATCGGGCCGCTAATCGCTCGGTTTAAAGAGTTCAAAGTGTCCCGACCCGGCGGTGATAGAATCGGTTTGCGGCCTATAACCACTCATCTGGAGGTTTTGGGAAAGTTAGGGGTGACGGCGCAGGAACAGGGCGATTTTTATTATTTTAAGGCCAAGGAATTAAAAGGCCGGGAGATTATCCTGCCCGAGTTCAGCGTAACAGCCACGGAAAATTTATTGATGGCCGCTTGCTTGGCTCAAGGCCAAACCGTGATTAAATTGGCCGCCATTGAGCCCCACGTTGATAACTTAATTGCTATGCTCGGGCAGATGGGCGCTGACATTGAAAGGCCCGCTGGCCATACTTTCAAGATTAAAGGAGGCCAGGCGCTAAATGGCGTTGAGCAAAAGGTTATCCCTGATTATATTGAAAGCGGCACCTTTGTGATTGCCGCCGCTTTGGCGGGAGACGAGGTATTGATTAAAAACGCCGTGCCCGAGCACCTCAACGCTTTCTGGGAACGATTAAGCGAGATAGGAGTTAGATTTCAGATAGAAGAGGCAGGCGTGAGGGTTTTACCTAGCGCGTCTTTGAACGCTACTCGTTTGCAGGCTTTGCCTCACCCGGGTTTTCCGACGGACTTATTGCCCTTAATGGTGCCTTTATTAACGCAAGCCAAGGGCAAGAGTTTGGTTCACGATCCTTTGTATGAGAATCGCCTGAATTATATCCATCAACTGCGTAAAATGGGCGCTGACATTGAGATTGTTGACCCGCACCGCGCTTTTGTTTTTGGGCCAACACCCTTGAGGGGCGTGGCTATTGAATCGTGGGATATAAGGGCCGGGGCTTCCCTGGTGGTGGCCGGGCTAATGGCCGAAGGCCAAACTATTATTAACAACGTTGAGCAGATTGACCGGGGATACGAACGGATGGAGGAACGACTACGGGGCTTGGGAGCGGAGATAAAACGCGTCAGCGTTTAATTTTCAATTTACAAATTTTCAATTTCCAAACAAATCCCAATGAATAAATTTTAAAATTTTCAAACAGGCCGTAGTAAGTCTTTTTGTTTGAAAATTAAATCATTTGATATTGAAAATTCATTGAAAATTGATAATTGAAAATTGTAAATTATTTAATCATGTCTTTTTTCACTCACAAATTAGCTATTGATTTGGGCACTTGTAATTGTTTGGTGTTTGTTTCCGGAAAGGGGATTGTTTTAAACGAGCCCTCGGTGGTGGCGATTTCTCGCCCCGAGAACGCGGTGTTGGCCGTGGGGGCTGAAGCCAAATCAATGATTGGCCGCACGCCCGATAACATTGTGGTTTATCGGCCGCTTAAAGACGGCGTGATTGCCGATTATAAGGTGACCCAAGCGATGATTCGTTATTTTATTCGCAAAAGCAAGGGGCGTCTGGGAATATTAAAGCCCGAGGTTTTGATCTCCATTCCGGTGGGCGCTACGTCAACCGAAAGGCGGGCGGTAATTGAGGCCGCCTTGGCCGCGGGCGCTCGCGCCGCTTATGTGGCCAAAGAGCCGATTTTATCGGCTATTGGAGCTGGCATACCCATTAACTCTTGCGAGGGTAATATGATTATTGATATTGGCGGGGGCACCTCCGAGATCGCGGTGATTTCTTTGGGTGGCATTGTTACGGCCCATTCTTTGCGGGTGGCCGGTGATAAAATGGATGAAAAAATCGCCGAGTTTATCAAAAAAGAATACAGCTTGGCCATTGGCAGCCAGACCGCCGAAGAGGTTAAAATAAAAATCGGGCGGGCTTTTGCCATTAAGAAAGAAGAGTTTTACGAGATTCGTGGCCGTGACTTGGTGAGCGGGCTGCCCCGCAACATTAAAATATCTTCCAACGAAGTGGCCAAGGCCATTCACGACGTTTGTATGGAAATTATTGAGGGGGTAAAGTATATTTTGAAACAAACCCCCCCCGAACTGTCAGCTGATATTATGAATAAGGGGATGATTTTGGCCGGCGGCGGCGGATTATTAAGGGGTTTGGAGCAATTAATCGCTAAATCCACGGGAGTGCCTTGCTTCGTGGCCGAAGACGCCTTGTTGTGCGTGGTCAGGGGCACGGGCGTGGTGCTGGAAAATTTGGATGTTTACAAAAAAAGCGTAATGAGCCAAAAATAATGATAATCGGGCATCAGCAACAATGGAGTTTTTTAAAAAAAATGGCCGCGGGCGGGCGCGTGTCGCAGGCCTTGCTTTTTTCCGGGGCCGATGGTTTGGGCAAGAGAACCATGGCCATTGATTTTATTAAGTTGCTTAACTGCGAGCACTCTCTCCAAGCGCCTTGCGGCCGATGTTTTTCCTGCTTGAATTTAGAAAATAAAACCAACCCCGATTTTTTGATTATAGAGCCCCAAGGCAAGGAAATTCAAATTGGCCAGATACGCGGGCTGCAAAAATTTTTGAGCTACACGCGCCAGTTGAGCAAATTTAAGGCCGCGCTTATTGACAACGCTCATTGCTTGAATCAAGAAGCCCAAAATTGTTTGTTAAAAACCTTGGAAGAACCGCGAGAAGACACTATTTTATTTTTAATTACTTCGTTGCCCCAAACCCTTTTTAAAACCATTCTTTCTCGTTGCGAGCAATTAAAATTTTATCCGATTGAACCCCAAGAAATGGAAAGGGGCTTTGAGGCGCGTAAAGAGCACCCCCGATGGCAGGATATTTTAATATGGAGCGACGGCCGACCGGGATTGGCCGCTCGTTATTTTCAGCAGGAAGAGTCAGCCAACCGGCGTTCATCCGACTTGGCGATTATTGATAGTTTGTTGAAGAGCGGGCTGTTAGAGCGGCTGTTGCTCATTAAAAGCTATTGGGCTGGCTTGGCTGGCGGCGGTAAAGACGCAAGCGATGAGGGAAGCGACAATTCCGTGGAGATTATCAGTAATTTTTTGGAGGCATGGCTTTTTCGTCTGCGCCAATCTTTGCGCGGTGAGATTAATGCCCGCGGCAATGGCGGCTCAATGAAGCAGCTAGCGGAAAATTTAAAAAAAATTGAGAATTTGAAATTTTTACTATTAAACAGTAATATGAATAAAAGGTTATTATTAGAAAATTTAGTGATTAATTTATGACATACCAGGAAATAATTGAAAAAATTAACGCAGGGTTGCAAAAAGCGGTTGACGATTTTAAGGCCGAGGCGGCAAAGCTTCGCTCAAATCGTTTATCGCCGGCTTTGTTAGAAGATGTTGAGGTAAATTGTTTTGGCTCTTTTATGCCCATGAAACAGTTAGGCGCGATTGCCAATGCTTCGCCCCGAGAATTAACGGTGGAATTATGGGATAAAAGCTATGTTGAGGGCGTGGTAAAGGCGGTTGAACAAGCCGAGTTAAATTTAGGCGTGCGTATTGACGACAAGACAATTTATTTTTCAGCTCCCCCGTTAACCGAAGAGAGCCGGCAGAACGTTATCAAGCTATTAGACAAGATGAAAGAAGAGGCCTTTCAGGTGTTGCGTCGTTTTAGAGACAAGGCCTGGAAAGATATGCAGGACGCTTGCGTAAGGGGTGAACTGCGCGAGGACGACAAGTTCAGGGGCAGAGACAAGCTGGATGAAACCACGCGCGAATACCGCGAAAAAATGGAAGAGATAGCCAAGAGGAAAGAGGAGGAAATAAAAGGTTAGATAGCTTACTGTCATTCTGAGCTAGCAGGCGAAAAATCTTTGAATGAGACCCTTCGCTAGTCGCTCAGGGTGACACTTTATTTTATGTTGCTTACTATAATAATTGTCTTATTCAGTTTGGTTGCCCTAACCGCCCTTCATGAGCTGGGTCATTTTTTGTTAGCGAGAAAGTTTGGGGTCAAAGTGGAAGAATTCGGCATTGGTTACCCGCCGAGAATCTGGGGCAAGAAATTCGGCCAAACCGTTTATTCTTTAAATCTTTTGCCTTTTGGCGCGTTTGTCAGAATCTTGGGCAGTGAAGAAGCCAGCGACAGCAAAAATAGTTTTTCCCAAAAATCTATCTGGCAGAGAGCTTTAATTTTATTGGCGGGGGTTGTTTCTTTTTGGATAATAGCTTTTTTGATTTTTGTCTTGATTATTGGCGTGGGTGGCGTGCCAACGGCCGTGCCTGATGATTTCTCGCAAGAGGGGATTAACCCTTATGTTCAGATTTTTCAAGTAAGCCCTGATTCGCCTGCCTTTACGGCTGGTTTGAAGGCGGGTGACATAATAGATAAGTTGAAAGTTCAAAGTGAGAAGTTAGGGGTGGTGAGTATGGCCGAACCATTAGGAGTTGAAGAAACGGAAACGAATAAAATGGAGGAGGTGCAGGGTTTCATCGCCGAGCACAAAGGCGAAGAGATAACCCTTTATCTGCGAAGAGGACAGCAGAATTTAGAGATTTCGGTTACGCCAAGAGTAAACCCGCCCCAAGGCGAGGGGGCTATGGGCGTGGCTTTGGTGCGAGCGGCTGATTTGAAATATCCTTGGTATCAAACTCCTTGGCAGGCCGCTAAATTAACCGTTCAACAAACCAAGGCAATCCCTTTTGCTTTAGGGAGGGCTATTAAAGAGAAGATGGCGGGAAATAAAGATTCGGGTTTGCAATTTGTCGGGCCCATTGGCATCGGGCAGATAATGGGGCAAGCCATAAATCAGGGCTGGGGCAATTTCTTGACATTAATGGCGATGATTGCCATTTGGATGGCTATTTTCAATCTTTTGCCGGTGCCCGCTCTTGACGGGGGCCGCTTGCTTTTTCTAGCAATTGAGGCAATCAAACGTAAGCCCGTGAACCCTAAATTAGAACAGAGAATTACCGCCGCGTTTTTTTTCTTAATGGTAGCCCTAATGGCCGTGGTGAGCATTAAGGACATCATACGATTGTTTTAAGACGAGATTGCTTTTTCTCTATTTTTCTATAAGATATAGTTGAAGATTGATATGTTTAATAAAATTTTACGTTATTTTAATGAGGACATTGCTATTGATTTAGGCACGGCTAATTCGGCGGTTTATGTTAGAGGGCAGGGGATTGTTTTGAACGAGCCCTCGGTGGTGGCTTTAAACACTAAAACGGGTCAGATTTTGGCGGTGGGGGAAGAAGCTAAAAAAATGGTTGGCCGAACGCCCGCCCACATTCAGGCGGTTCGTCCTTTAGTGCGGGGAGTTATCTCGGATTTTGAAGTAACCGAGCAGATGTTGCGCTATTTTATTGAAAAAGCCCACCGCCAAAAATTTATTTCGCTTTCCTGGCCGCGGATTATTGTGGGCATTCCCTCTAGGGTAACCGAAGTGGAGAAAAAAGCCGTAGAGGACGCCGCCAAGAATGCCGGGGCTCGAGAGGTCTTTCTGATTGAAGAACCGATTGCCGCGGCTATTGGCGCTCGGCTTCCCATCCAGGAAGCCAAAGGCACTCTCATTATTGACATTGGCGGGGGCACTACGGATATCGCGGTGATTTCTTTGGGAGGCATTGTCACTTCGCAGAGTTTAACTATTGCCGGGGATAAACTGTCAGATGATATTGTGCATTACGTGCAGCAGAAATATCAAATTTTAGTGGGTGAGCGTTCAGCCGAAGAAGTGAAAATTAGTATTGGATGCGCCGTGCCGTTAAAAGAAAAAAAGGAGGCCCGTTTGCGAGGCCGTAACTTAGTGTCGGGTTTGCCCGAAGAAATTGTTGTTGATTCCGAAGATATTAGGAAAGCAATGGAGAAATCATTGAATTATATGGTGGAGGCGGTTAAAGACACCATTGAAAGAACCCCGCCGGAATTATTGGCGGATATTATGTCAAGCGGTATTTATATAGTGGGTGGAGGCGCTTTGTTAGCCGGCTTGGATACATTATTGTCGGCGGCCGCCAAAATGAAAGTAAAAATAATAGAAGACCCTTTAACTGCCGTGGTGAGGGGCGGCGGCATTGTTTTGGAAAACTTAGACACATTAAGAGAGGTTTTGTCCGATACCAGCTCCGGTATGACTATTAAATAATTATTAATTGTTAATCTTATGATTGACGAGGCATTAGTTAAACACATTGCTCATTTGGCGCGTTTGGATTTATCAAGCAGCGAGCAAGCCAAAATACAGAAAGATTTGTCGTCAATTTTGGATTACATTGCCAAACTTAATGAGATAGATGTTAAAGAAACAAAGCCATTTCGTTCCGCCGCCTTACTGCATAATATAATGAGAGCCGATGAGGCGGTTTCGGAGTCGCCGCAAACCAATCAGAAAATTAAAGACCAGTTTCCTCATCAAGAGGAATCTTTTCTGAAAGTTAAGACAATTTTATAAGGTTTTTTATGATATCCAAACAATTAACTATCAGCCAGATTCATCAGGGCTTGCTTAATAAGGATTTTTCCGCCAAGGAATTGGCCGAGCATTACTTGGACAGGATTCAAGAAGAGGAAAGCAAAATAGCCGCTTTTTTATTAGTGAGCAAGGATTTAGCTTTAAAACAAGCGGAGGAAGCGGACAAAAAGATTGCCTCGGGCGAGGACTTGCCTTTGCTTTCGGGCGTGCCTTGCGGCATTAAGGATGCTATACTGGCTGAAGGGCTTTTATGCACCGCTGGTTCGCTAATTTTAGAAAATTACAAAGCCCCCTATGATGCTACCTGTGTTGCTAAATTAAGAAGCCAGGGAGCTGTAATTTTAGGCAAAACCAATTTAGATGAGTTTGCCATGGGCTCTTCCACCGAACATTCCGCGTTCAAGGTTACTAAAAATCCTCATGACTTAGAAAGGGTTCCGGGCGGCACTTCCGGCGGATCAGCAGCGGCGGTGGCGGCGGATGAGTGCGTGTTTTCTTTGGGATCTGATACGGGTGGCTCTATCCGTCAGCCAGCCAGTTTTTGCGGAGCAGTGGGATTAAAACCAACTTATGGAGCGGTTTCAAGATACGGTTTGATAGCCCACGCTTCATCTTTAGACCAAATAGGGCCGTTAGCCAAGACCGTCAATGACTGCGAGATTGTTTTTAAGGCCATTAAAGGCCGCGACCTCAAGGATTCCACCTCAACTGATTGCGAAGCAACGCAAACCGCGAACCGCGGGCTGAATAATGCTATAATAGGGATACCAAAAGAATACTTTGGCGAGGGATTAGAAAAGGAAACGCGGGATATTATTAAGAGGGCAATCAAAAAAGCGGAAAAAGCGGGCGCTAAAATTGAAGAAATTTCCTTGCCGCATTCCGAATACGCCTTGGCTTGTTATTATTTAATAGTTACTTCCGAGGCCAGCGCGAATTTAGCGCGTTTTGATGGCATTAGGTACGGTTTAAGCGAGCAAGGTAATGATTTGTTTGATGTTTATTTTAAAAGCCGAGGGAATGGTTTTGGGGCCGAGGTGAAGCGAAGAATAATGCTGGGGACGTTTGCTTTATCCTCGGGTTATTACGATGCCTATTATCTCAAGGCCCAGAAAGTGCGCACCTTGGTCAGACAGGATTTTAATGAGGCCTTCAAGAATGTGGATTTTGTTTTCACGCCTGTTTCTCCTTTTCCGGCCTTCAAGATAGGCGAGAAGGTTGACGACCCTTTAAAGATGTATCTTTCGGATGTTCTTACCGTTCCCATAAGCTTGGCCGGCGTGCCAGCTTTATCATTGCCAGTCGGCAAGGATGGCCGTTTGCCCGTTGGCATGCAAATTATTGGCAGACACTTTGATGAAAACGGAATTTTTCAAATTGCCAAAGAGATAGAAGAGATAATTTTATAACCATTTTTAACTAAAATGCCGCCTGACTTTTTTTCTACCACAACCGAAATAAGCGCGGTTGGCCAAGGGATTAAAAAGATTCTGCAGGTTTTGTTATCCTCTGATTTGCAGCGGCAGCTTTGGCCCCTGCAAATAGTTTTTGTTTTGTTAGCTATATTTTTTGCCTGGATGGTTGTCTATTATTCTTTAAGCACGTCTTACTGGAATAATAAATTTTTGGGCGATGCTAAAAATTTTCTTTTTCCTAAAATTTTTGAACGAAAAGCGCAACTGCGGCGATGGCAAAAAATTAAAGAGGGCTTGGATAAAGATTATGAAGATCAGTGGAAATTATCTTTGATAGATGCCGCTGGTTTTTTGGACGATTCATTGAAGAACGCCGGCTTTGGAGGCGCTAATTTAGGGGAGCGGTTGCAAAGGGTAACGTCTGAAGATTTGTTGAACATTGATGAGCTGAACAAAGTTCAAAAAGTTTGCGCCGATATTGTGCACGACCCTAACTACAAACTGACTAAGGCGGCAGCTAAAGATGTTATTATCCAGATTGAGAGCGCGCTAAAGGAGTTAGGTGCTTTGTAATGAACGCCAAAGAGAATTTTTTAAGGTTGCTTTTTGCGGCTTTTTTGTTTAGAATAACAATGCGGGGGTTCAAGGCAACTGCTTGTCTTGAACGGGCAATTTAGGTCGCCTAAGGCGACCGTGAAAAATTGCCCAGGGTTTTCTAAAATTTAATATTGCGGGGTGGACTAATAGTAGGTTATCAGGCTCATAACCTGGAGATTCCGGTGCAATTCCGGGCCCCGCGACATTAGAATAATTTAACGAGGCGAAGCCGAGTTTAGCCGCTCTAATGCCAAGGTAGCTCAACTGGTTAGAGCATCGCCCTCATAAAGCGGAGGTTGCGAGTTCGAGTCTCGCCCTTGGCACACAAAACAGGCGCGCTTCGGGCGTGGCTTTGTGTTTTAATTCTTGAAAAACTTAGAATTTTTTGCTATTTTAATTTAATGCGGGTGTAGGAAAGCCAGGAGTTTCCGTCTCCCTGTCACGGAGAAGATCACGGGTTCAAATCCCGTCACCCGCGCATAAAATTTTCTAAAAAATATGGAAAAATGGGAAACAGCTTTAGATGAATTTCTCATTCCTTGGAGGAAAAACAAAGAAGTAGTCGGAGCGTTGGTCTGCGGCAGTTTCGTGATGGGCAACCCAACAAAACATTCCGATATAGACCTTCATATAGCGCTTTCTGAAACAACAAAGTGGCGGGAGCGGGGAAATAAAATAGTTGATGGTTTTTTGATAGAGTATTTCGCTAACCCTCCCCGGCAAATTATTGAATACTTTAAAGAGGATTATAACAATGGAAAACAAATGGCAGCCAGCCAGTTTATTACTGGTAGGATAATTTTTGACAATGGAAGTATTAAGCAGTTAAAAAAAGAAGCGAAGAAATGGCACAGCAAAAAAATATCCAAATTATCTAAAGCAAGCAACGAGCTCAATAAATACGCTATTTGGGATATGCTTGATAATCTAGGGGATAACTTTGACAAAAAAGATGTGAATTTTTGGTTTGTTTATCACAATTTTATCGCTGGGCTTCTTCAGCATTATTGCAAGTTTGTTGGTTATCCTGCCATCAAAGATTATAAAGCGCTTGATATTTTCACCAAAGAAAAAGTAAGAAAAAAATATTTGCTTTCCGAATTTCCCGATAAAGCTTTTTTAAGTTTAATTGTTAAAGCAATTACCGCGAATGACAAAGATAAAGCAATGCTAATGTACAAAAAAATATCAAATCACATTCTCAAACAAATGGGCGGATTCAACATCAACGGCTGGAAAATAAAAAGCCCAGTATTAAACTAAGGCAAAATAGATATGCGCAAGCAAACACTCAAACAAATTATTCAATCTCTAAAAGAACTCTCTGAAAAAGGGTGGATTAAATCTAATCGCGCGCATAATACAGGTATTGGGAAAACTCTTGAAGATCATCTTGGAATTAAAGAAAATAATATTGCCCTACCTGACTTTGGGGTAATGGAGTTAAAATCTCAAAGGGTTAATACGATTTCAATGATGACATTGTTCACGAAAAGCCCGGACGGCATTACTAACGCCGAAATTAGAAAACGCTTTGGTTATCCAGACAAAGAATTTCCCAAAATTAAAATACTTCATCAAACTATATCCGGCGGCAAAAGAAACGCCATGGGCTTTCAAGCTAAAATTGATGAGGCCCAAGGCAAGTTGTTGATTCTCAAAAAGGGAAAACTTTTAGGGCATTACGAATTGGAGTTTTTGAGAAAAAAAGCTGTAGAAAAAATTGGCAACGGTTTGATATTAGTCCGCGCTGAAACAAAAAAGTTGCGCGGGCATGAATATTTTCACTATAAAGACGCCTATCTTCTGAAAGAGATTGATCCCGCTAAATTTCTTACTCACTCAAAATATGATATACGCCTTGGCGTATATCATAGTGGCGCGAAAGCCGGGCAACCCCACGACCATGGTTCAGCGTTCCGTCTTACCGAAAAAGCGTTGCCCCTTTTATTCAAGATTCACAAAAAAATTCTTTAGTTTTTCCTTAGCACAACGATACTCTCTTTGTTCATTGTCTCTTCTAACGCTCCGACAATATTTGTCGGGGAGTTTTTTATTGGCATTCTTTTGCCCGGGATATTCCTCACAAAAACATCTTCGCAGGTAAAGCCAATTTTTTCGCCTAACTCTGCGATGATAAAATCAGTTGGTATGCGTACTTGTTTAACGAGCCGATTGCCAATAACCAAGCAGAAATATTTTTTGGGTTTCAATATCTTATAAGCTTGCCTCAGGCAATCGTTCAAACCGATATAAAAACTTAAAACATCTTTTGCTCTCTTTTCGTCTATTTTGGCAATTTTGTTTAAAGAATCTTTTAAATAACTTGAATTCAAAGAGTGCTCAAGGGTTTTTGTCGCTTTCCCACCGAGTAATTCATTATCTACGCCAGAGGCCTTGTTTGGGTCTTCAAAAATATCAATCCATTGCGCCGAGAGGCGAGAAAATTGGCCATAAGCTACCGTTGTTCTGCTATCGCCATAGGGCGGCGAAGTAATAATACAATCAATTGAATTATCTTTTATACCGTTGACTTTTGAGGAATCGCCATAAATTATTTTGGTCCAAGCCTTTTTGTTCGCGTCTTTGTAAAAATCAGTCATTCCTTTGATGTTTGCTTCTGTTTTCTTCTTGAAAATTCCCAAAACATCGGGATTATAATTTTCCAGCTTTTCTTTTTTTATTCTGACAAGTTTAAACTCGCCGTTTTTCGTATTTGAGGATAGCCGCACGGTTTCGCTAAACGATACCATAAAATAGTTCCGTATGGCTCCGTCGTTTATTTCCAAAATTGCTTTTTTAATTTTCGCTAATTGAATAATAACTCTTTCTTTGAACCAAAAATCAATATTATTGAAATTTGGCTTTTTAATTTTCGTATCTTTTATTTTTTCAATTGCCGAGAGAAGTTTAAAGTATTCGCTTGTAAGGGCTGGAGGATTAATAGCCGTTGTTTTGGCTTTCGCCAGAAATATTGCTAACGGGTTTAAATCAATGCCGTAGGCATTACGGCCCGAAAGCTTGCTTTCAACCAATGCGGTGCCAGACCCGCAAAAAATATCGCAGATTGTTTCGCCCGCAACGCTATAATTTTCTAAAAGCCGTCTGGCCACTTGCGGAATAAACATTGCCGGATATGTATGTATGCCGTGCGTGTATGATTTTGTCTTTTCACCCCTGTAATCCCACGAATAATCTATTCTCCTAATGTATTTTTCATCCTTAGCTTTCTCTTTTTCAGTTTGTGTTTCTAAGTTTCTAATAATTTTCACAACAACCCCTCGTATTTCAACCTCTTGTCTGTAAATGGGAAAAAGTGTCGGGTTGGCGGGTTGCAATCTAATCCGGCTTTTTTCTCTGTAAAGTTTTTTTAACGTTGCTTCGTTATCGTCAATTATGGCAACGACTGTTTGCCCGTTGTCAGCTGTTTCTTGTTTTCTAATAACCACAATATCCCCGTCAAAGATTCCCTCGTCAATCATACTGTTGCCTTGAACGCGCAAGGCGTAGTTTTTACCATACTTTCCGATTTCATCTTTTGAAACAGTAATTGTTTCGCCAGAATTTTCAATTGCCTCAATGGGCTGTCCGGCCGCTATCGTTCCAATTAAAGGCACCTCAATTGTCGCCTTTTCGTTTCTGGCCGACATAGCTCTCGGCTGGTTACGTTCTTTTCGTAAATAGCCAGCTTCTTGGAGTTTCTTAACGTGGTGATGGGCCGTAGAAACAGAGGATAGTTTAAGGCGCTTTCTTATTTCCTCAAGAGATGGCGCGAAACCTTTCTTCTTCTGAAAAGAGGTTATAAAATCAAGCGCTTCTTTTCGGCGTTTTGTGAGCATAGTTTTATACTTATTGACTTTCGCTTTATTTTCTACTACGCTTTAATTATAGACGATTTCAAAAATAACGTCAATACTATTTTTTATGGACGACATAAAGAAATTCAAACAATACTTTAATCGTGATTCTTGGCGAGCCTTTCAGGATAAGCAATCATAGTTATGATGCTCTAATTTTGCTGGCACGAAATCTAGAAGTAGATCTTATCAGGTTTTTAAAATAAACGCCTTCAGATTGCCGATTAGCGCGCGTAGTGTTGACAAATCAATTGTTTTAGCGTATTATATAAGCAATTAGATCTCGTTGTTTTTTAGGGAATTGATGAGATGGTTACAAAACTATTTCGTGGCGGAATGGTTTCGCAACCACCTCATAATTAAGGTGCTGTATCTCCTATCTAAAAAATTAAGAGACCTGTTCCGGTCGCTTTTTTATTATGGCCGGGTAATTAGATAATAAGATGATGTATTCTAGAAAAAGTTTTAACAGTAACAGCGGAAGCAGAACAGCCAGAGGGCCGCGGGCCAGGTCGTTTGGTTTTGCTAATGGAGGCAGCAGGGGCAGGGCGAGCGGGCGATACGGCAAAAAAGGCGGCCAATTCGGCCAGTCAATTAACCCGGCCAAATTTATTAACAAGGCCGTAATCACCGAAGAAGCGGAATGTTTCATACCTGAACACAAGTTTCAGGATTTTTCCATTGACGAGCGCTTAAAGCGCAGTATCACGGCCAAAGGGTACTCTTTGCCTACGCCCATTCAAGATAAAATTATTCCGCATATTCTCAAGGGAGCGGATGTGGTTGGCGTGGCCAACACCGGCACCGGTAAAACAGCCGCTTTTTTGGTGCCTCTTATTAATAAGGTTTTGCTCAACAGAAAAGAGCAGGTTATCGTGATGGCGCCAACCCGCGAGCTGGCCATTCAGATAGACCAAGAGCTCAAAGCGTTTGCTCGGGGCATGAAGATCTTTTCAGTGTGCTGCGTTGGCGGGGCGAGCATTGGCCGGCAAATGTCGGAATTGCGTTATCAAAATAATTTTATCATTGGCACTCCCGGCCGCTTAAAGGATTTAATTAATCGCAAGGCGTTGCGTTTGGCTAATTTCGGCAATGTAGTGCTTGACGAGGCCGATAGAATGTTAGATATGGGGTTTATCGGCGATATGCGTATTATATTAGCTGAAATGTCCAAAACTCGCCAAACCCTATTGTTCTCGGCCACTATTTGCTCGGAAATTGAAAGGGTTATCGGAGAGTTTCTTAAGTCGCCGGTTCGTATCTCGGTTAAAACAGGGGATACCCCCAAAAATATTGACCAAGATGTTGTTAAAGTTGCTCATGGCCACGACAAACTGGATGTTCTGGCCGGCCTTTTGGTTCAGGAAGAATTCAGCAAGGTGCTTATTTTCGGGCGCACAAAATATGGCGTGGAAAAGCTTTCAAGAACATTGGTCCAGAAAGGGCTCAAGGCCGAGTCAATTCACGGCGACAAAAATCATAGTAAGCGCCAAACAGCCCTCAATATGTTCAGAAGCAATCGCGTGCGAATTTTAGTGGCCACTGACGTGGCCGCCCGCGGCCTTGATATCGCCAACATCAGCCACGTGATTAACTACGACCTGCCCGCCACCTTTGACGACTATATTCATCGTATTGGCCGCACCGGCCGGGGCGACAAGCGCGGCAAGGCCCTCACTTTTATCGGCTAAGCCGGGTAAGCGCTTCCCGAAGGCCCGGCTTTAACAAAAAAATCAGCCCGACAAAATGGCTGTTTTTTTGTAGATAATTGTGGATTACGGCAGTTGTTTTCGCTCTGAAAATAGGGTAAAATGGAGGAATGTTAGACCTAAATAAAATCAAAGAAGAGGCCAAAGAGGCCCTGTCAAAGATTGCCAGCAACGAGGAGGCGCAGGAGCTTTTCCGCAGGTATTTAGGCAAAGACGGCGAGGTTGCCAAGGTCTTTTCGTCGTTAAAGGACGCGGCCGAACAGGAGCGCCAAGTTATAGGCAAAGAAGCCAATATCCTCAAAAAAGAAATTGAAAGATTGTTAGAAGAGAAAAAGGATTTGTTGAGGCGTGAAATGAGGCGCTTGGAGACAGCGGGCGATGGAATTGACGTTACGCGGCCGGGCGTAAGGCCGGAAGTTGGCCATTTGCACCCCTTAACCCTGGTGCAGAGGCAGGTTGCTGCGATTTTTCAATCAATGGGCTTTGAGATTGCTCAAGGTCCGGAAATGGAAACCGAATGGTATAATTTTGACGCTTTGAATATGCCCAAAGACCATCCGGTGCGGGAAATGCAAGACACATTTTGGCTCAAGGGAGATAAAAAAATGCTAATGCGCACGCAAACATCGGCTGTGCAGGTGCGCTATATGGAAAAGCATACCCCGCCCTTGCGGATTATCGCTCCGGGCCGTATTTTTCGCAACGAAGCCACCGATGCCACCCATGAATGCCAGTTTTACCAGGTGGAGGGCTTGATGGTTGATAAAAACATTACCGCCGCCAACTTTAAAGCGGTTATTGAAGAGTTCTTGGAAAGATTTTTTCAAACAGACGTGGAAATTCGTTTACGGCCGAGTTTTTTTCCGTTCACCGAGCCCAGTTTTGAAATTGACGCCAAAAGAAAAGGCGGCAAATGGCTGGAATTGATGGGGGCGGGCATGGTTAATCAAAATGTTTTCGCGGCTGCCAAGCATCCGCGCAATAAATATCAGGGGTTTGCTTTTGGCGTTGGCCTTGACCGTTTGGCGATGATTAAATACGGCATCAACGAGATTCGCCTTTTTTATCAAAACGATTTGCGATTCTTGAAACAATTCTAATATGAAATATTCCTATAATTGGTTAAAAGATTATGTTTCGGGCGTTATGCCCGAGCCGAGAAAACTGGCTGATCTCTTGACGAGCCGCAGTTTTGAAGTTGATTCGGTGGAAAAACAAGGTAATGATTGGGTTTTGGATATTAAGGTGTTGAGCAACCGGGCGGCTGATTGTCTGTCGCATATGGGTATCGCGCGGGAAATCGCGGTGATTTTGCAAAGACAAATTAAATTACCTTCCTTGGCTGCTGTCCCGAAGGATAAAAACAAAAAAAATAAATCGCTGAAGGTTAAGATAGAAAATTTTAAGGATTGCCCCCGTTATTCAGGGTTTATTATCAGGGGGGTTAAGGTGGGGGCGTCTCCCCGGTGGCTTAAGTCAAGGTTGGAGGCCTGCGGTTTGCAATCCATTAGCAATATTGTTGACATAACCAATTATGTGATGTTAGAAACCGGCCAACCGCTTCACGCCTTTGATTTGGACAAGCTCGGGGCGAACATAATTGTCCGGCGGGCGAGAAAAGAGGAGTTTATCAAAACATTGGATAAGGAAAAAACAAATATTATTCTTGATGAAAACGTATTGGTTATCGCTGATGATAAAAAACCGGTCGCTATAGCGGGCATTAAGGGCGGCTTGGAAACAGGCATTGATGAAAACACTAAAAACATCATTATTGAAGCGGCTAATTTTAGTCCGGTTATAATTCGCCGCGCTTCGCAAAAATTAAAAATAAGAACTGATGCTTCGTGGCGTTTTGAGAATGGCCTTGATTTGCGTTTGACTGATTTCTCGTTGGCCAGAGTTGCCCGCTTAATTAAAGAAATAGCCCAAGGCGAGGTAGAGTCGTATATTGATGTTTCGGTGGCTTTGCCCAAGGCCAAGCAAATTCGTTTGGATTTTAAATACCTTGAGGGTTTGCTTGGCGTTAAGATATCGCCGCTGGCTGGCGTAAAAATTTTGAAGAGCTTGGGCTGCCGCTTACTCAAGAGCAGTCAACAGAGCGTTTTGGTTGAGGCGCCTTCGCGGCGGTTAGACCTCAAAACGCCCGAAGATTTAATTGAGGAAATCGGGCGATTTTGGGGCTGCGAGAAATTGCCCGAAACATTTCCCGAAGTAACGCTTGGCGCCCCTCAAATCAATAAAAGCTGGACAGTAGAAAACAAGGCCAAAGACATTTTGGTCAATTTGGGATTTAGCGAGGCCTATAATCACACTTTTATCGGCGAGAACGATAAAGAAATTTTTAGCTATCGCGATGATGGCCTATTGGAAATCGCCAATCCAACGAGCGAGTTAAACAAGTTTTTGCGCCCGTCATTGGCTCCTTATTTACTAAAAAATGTTAGAGAAAATTTTAAAAATTTTAACGAAATTAATGTTTTTGAGATTGGCAAGGTTTTCACCGGCCAAAAAGAGTGGTTGCGTTTGGCCGTGGTAATGGCCGCCAACAAAAGAGCCGACAACCTGTTTTGCCAATTAAAAGGGCGCTTGGAGGTTTTACTGAATGATTTGGGAATAAAAAACATTTCTTTTAACGAACTAAGCGTTGACTCGCCATTTGCTTTTAACAATTGGCAGAAAAACAAAACCGCGGCCATCTTGAACGGCCAAAATATTATCGGCGTTTTAGGCGAGGTTGACAGCTTGTTGTTAGAAAAATTGACTATCAAGGGAACAGTTTGGCTGTGTGAAATAAATTTTCAGGCAATTTTAGAGCTTTCAACGCCTAATAAAGTTTTTCAGCCTATTTCGCCTTATCCAGCTTCGTTAAGGGATATTGCTATTTTAATGCCCGAAGCAGTTAAGGCGGCTGAAGCAATGGAGGTTATCAAATTGGCTGGGGGCAAGTTGCTGGTGGAAGTAGAATTATTTGATATTTACAGCGGCCCGGGATTGCCCCAAGGCAAAAAAAATCTGGCTTTCCATTTGGTTTATCAATCCGGCGAAAAAACATTGTCAGCGGAGGAAATAAACGTTATTCATCAGAAGATTTTTGAAGCCGTGGGAAAAGCGGGCTGGGAGGTGAGAAAATAATTTAAAATTAAAAGTTAAAAGTTTATGGCTGCAAAGAAAGAAAAAATCAATAATTCAAATTATACCGCTAAAGACATTTATGTTTTGGAGGGATTGGAGCCGGTTAGAAAGCGGCCGGGTATGTATATTGGTTCAACCGGGGTTGACGGGCTTCACCATTTAATTTGGGAAGTTTTAGACAATTCAATTGATGAAGCGATGGCCGGCTATGCTAATGAGATAACCGTGAGTTTGTTATCGGGTAATCAGGCCAAATGCGCTGACAACGGCCGGGGCATTCCCGTTGAAACCCACAAGCAAACCGGTAAATCCGCCCTTGAAACCGTAATGACTACCCTGCATGCTGGGGGCAAGTTCGGCAGCGAGGCCTATAAGGTATCGGGCGGGTTGCATGGCGTGGGCGTTTCAGTGGTTTGCGCTTTAAGCAAGTTTATGAGGGCTGAAGTGTGCCGCGATGGCGGGCTTTACGCGCAGGAATATTCTAAGGGTATGCCCAAGGCCAAGGTTAAAAAAATTGATTCTTGCAAGCAAACCGGCACCACCGTGATTTTTGAGCCCGACGAGGAAATTTTTAAAGATAAGGACGCCAAGTTTAACTTAAAGCGCATTTTAACCCATGTGCGCCATCAGGCCTACTTAACACCCAAGGTTAAAATGGTAGTGGAAGACGAAACCGTTTCTCCTGCGTTTTCCTACACTTTTTATTTTGAAGGCGGATTGAAGTCCTATTTGCGTTATCTATTGGGCGATAACGAACCCAAGCATGAAAATTATTTTTATTGCAAAGCCGAAAGAGACAGCATTTTAGTGGAAGTCGCTCTGCAATACGCCAAAGAAATAGAATGTATTGAAGAGAGTTTTGCCAACAACATAACCACGGGCGAGGGCGGCGCGCATTTGACTGGCTTTAGAACCGCTTTAACAAGAGTTATCAACGACTACGCTAGGAAAAACGGCTACCTTAAAGAAAAAGATGAAAATTTAATGGGTAATGATATGAGAGAAGGGCTGGTGGCAGTGGTGTCCATTAAAATTCGCGAGCCGCAGTTTGAGGGCCAAACAAAAGCTAAATTGGGCAACACCGAGGCCAAGCCCGCGGTTGAGGGCGTATTTGGCGAGGCATTTAACGATTATTTGGAGAAAAATCCTTCTGACGCCCGGGTTATTATTGAGAATTGTTTGTTATCAGCGAGAGCCCGCCGAGCAGCCAAAGCAGCCCGCACTACAATTTTAAGAAAAGGCATCTTAGACGGGCTTACCTTGCCCGGAAAATTGTCGGATTGTCGTTCCAAAGACGCCGCCGAATCAGAATTGTATATTGTGGAAGGGGATTCAGCCGGCGGTTCAAGCCGCCAAGCAAGAGATAGCCGCTTTCAGGCGATATTACCCTTGAGAGGCAAGATTTTAAACGTGGAAAAAGCGCGGCTTGATCGGCTTTTGGATTCACAGGAAATCAAATCGTTAATTATCGCCTTGGGCACCGCCATTGCCCAGGATTTTGATATTGAAAAATTACGGTATCATCGCATTATTATAATGAGCGATGCGGATGTGGACGGCGCGCATATTAGAACCTTATTGTTAACTTTATTTTATCGGCATTTTAAGGAGGTGATAGAAAAGGGTTATTTGTATATTGCCCAACCGCCGCTTTATAAAATTCAATCTGGAAAAAAAATGGAGTATGCCTATACCGACACGGATAAAGAGGAGATTTTAACTGAGTTCAAAAAAGCAAAGAAAGAAATTATTGATAAAAAGACAGCCACCAAGAAAGCTCAAGTGGCAGAGACAACTGAAGTCGGAGAAACGGTTGGCGAAGAAGTGATTGAGGAAACCGGAAAAATAGCCGGCGTTAATATCCAGCGCTACAAGGGTTTGGGCGAAATGAATCCCGAGGAGTTGTGGGAAACCACTATGAATCCGGAGAACCGTATTTTATTGCAGGTTAAAATTGACGACGCCCAAGAGGCCGATCATATCTTTGACACTTTAATGGGTTCGGACGTAGCTCCTAGAAAGAAGTTTATCCAAGTGCACGCCAAACAAGTTAAAAATTTGGATATATAGTTGTTAGAGCCCATTAAAGTAAGATAGGGGTCGGGAAAGAAAAATTCTTTCCCGTGGCGGAAATATTAAAACCGAGGGGTTTTAAGGAGCGGCGTTAGACCGAGCGGAGCGAGGTCGTGCCGCGACACTTTAATGGGTTCGGACGTAGCTCCTAGAAAGAAGTTTATCCAAGTGCACGCCAAACAAGTTAAAAATTTGGATATATAAAATTATAAAGCCCATTAAAGTATGGTATGATTTTTGTTGACTTTTCGGGGGAGGGGGTATATTGTTAAGGCAATGAGCCCCTTGTGAGGGGTTTTAAAATAATTTCGTGGAAAATGGCTATAAAAGACAAAATTAAATTATTTTTTAAAGAGGTTTGGACGGAATCAAAAAAAGTTGATTGGCCCAATCGCCAGCAAACTTTGCGCTACACGGCTTTGGTGGTTGGAATTTCGGCGGCCGTGGCCATTTTTTTGGGCGCCTTGGATTTTGTTTTTGTCAGCATTTTATCCAAATTCATAATTTAAAAGTATATGAAACAAAAGATGCAGCAGGACCGGAATTGGTATGTTTTGCATACTTATCCGGGGGAGGAGGAGGCGGTGGCTCGCAATCTTAAACAGCGTATAGAAAGTTTGGGCATGGAAGATAAAATTTTTAATGTTTTAGTACCCAAAGAGAAAAAAATTAAAATTAAAAACGGCAAGCGCAAGATCATTGAGGAAAGGATTTACCCGGGCTATGTTTTTGTGGAAATGATTGTTACCGATGATTCATGGTATGTTGCCAGAAACACTCCTCGGGTGACGGGTTTTATCGGAGCGGGCACCACGCCCATTCCGGTCTCCCCTAATGAGATTGACGTTTTGAAAAAAAGAGTGGGCGCTATGGAGCCGCAATATCAAATTGATGTGTCGTTGGGCGTCTTAGTAAAGATTACCGACGGCCCCTTTAAGGATTTTGAGGGCAAAATTTCCGAGGTTGACGAGGAACGAGGTAAATTAAAGGTTTTGGTGAACATTTTTGGGAGAGATACTCCCGTTGAGGTTGATTCTTTGCAGGTAAAGAAGGTGTAAAATTTGTAAAATTTACCGCCGAATTTTACAAAGCGCAATTATGGCGGAAAATTAACGATTTCTAATATGGCCAAGAAAATAAAAGCAATAGTTAAATTGCACATTAAAGCCGGCAAGGCGACCCCGGCTCCCCCAATAGGGCCTGCCTTAGCGCAGCATGGTTTAAATATCGGCGAGTTTTGCAAACAATTCAACGACGCTTCTCGTCCTCAAGAGGGCTTCACTTTGCCTGCCATCATCACTATCTACGAAGATCGCAGTTTTGATTTTAAGATGAAGTCCCCGATTACGTCCCAGTTAATCAAGAAAGAAGTTGCTATTGAGAAGGGATCGGGCGAGCCCAACCGCAAAAAAGTTGGCAAAATAACCCAAGCCCAATTAAAGAAGGTTGCCCAGCAAAAAATGCAGGATTTAAACACTACCGATATTGCTCAAGCCATGAAAGTGGTGGCCGGCACCGCCAAAAGCATGGGGCTTGAAATTAAAGAGTAATCTTTACAACTAATTTTTATATTATGCCTCAAAGACCAACTTGGGATGAGTATTTTATGAAAATGGCCGATACGGTAGGAGAGCGCGGCACTTGCGACCGCGGCAGAAGTGGCTGTGTTATTGTAATAGATAAAAGAGTCATAGTTACTGGTTATGTTGGTTCGCCTCCTGGCCAGCCGCATTGCGATGAGGTTGGTCATTTGATGCAAGAGATTATTGACGATAATGGCAATAAATCAATGCACTGCGTTAGAACCATTCATGCTGAAGAAAATGCCATTTTACAGGCGGCAAAATTTGGCACACCCTTGAAAGGTTGCACTATTTATTGCAAAATGACACCTTGTTTTAAATGTGCTCGTATGATTGTGAGCATCGGGGCGAGTAGAGTAGTGGCTAAAAAAAGATACCACGCCGATAGGTTATCCATAGAATTGTTTGAAGCTGCCGGGGTGCAATTTGATGTTTTGGAAAACGAGGTAGAAAAATATGAAAGACAGTAAAGAATCATAAAAATTGGAATGGTCCTGTTTAGGGCTTTTTTGTTATAAAAAAATTTGTTATTATGGCCTTAAGAATATGGTTAAATCACTCAAGGGAAAATTCATCGTTTTTGACGCTTTAGACGGTTCCGGGCAATCAACTCAAATAGAATTGTTAGGCAATTTTTTAAAAGGCAGAGGGCATGATGTTTTAATCACAAAAGAGCCAACCAAGGAATCAGAGCCCGGCCAAAGAATAAGACGCATTTTACAAAAGCAGGAGAAGGCCTCCCCAGCTGATTTACAAAGGTTGTTTGTTGACGATAGAAGATGGCACTTAGAACAGATTATTTTGCCGCATCTTGAGAAAGACAATTCAGTTGTTATCTCTGACCGTTATTTTCTTTCTACTCTATGCTTCGGCATGGCCGACGGCCTTGATGAAAATTGGCTATGGGAAATGAACAAGGGTTTTCTTATCCCTGATTTTACTATTTTTTTAGACGTAAAACCGGAAATTTGTATCGCAAGGATAGAAAAGAGGGGAGACAAGCGAGATTTGTTTGAGGTTAAGGAAAAGCTGGACAATGCCTATAAAAATTATCTTTATATTTTGAGCAAGCTTCAAAACAAAACTAAGGTTGTTATTATTAACGGGGAAAGGCAAGTTAAGGAAGTTTTTCAGGAGGTTAAAAATAAAATAAATATATAATATGAATTGCAAACAATTAGCCAAAACCATTGACCACACGAACATTGAACATATAGCAACAGCCAAAGACATCAAGAGGACTTGTCAGGAGGCCAAGAAATACGGTTTTCGCGGCGTGGACGTTAACCCTCAATGGGTAGAGTTAGTGAGTCGGGAGTTGGCGGGCGCTGATATTAAAACCGTGGTTTTGATTGACCCGCCTATGGGCTTAAGCCCGCACTCCAAGAGAATGGAAGTATGCCGCCAGGCCAAAAAAGACGGCGCTGACGAGCTGGATGTGGTTATAAATGTAATTGATGTAAAATATGAACGTTATGATGATGTTTTGGAAGATTTGCAGGAAATTTGCAAGACATTGCCCACGAAAGTTATTATTGGTTCTGGCTATTTAACCGACGGGGAGATTAAAAAGGCCTCCGAGCTTGTTAAAAAGGCCGGAGCATTTTGCGTTAAAACCGCCACAGAAAAAGACCCTTTAGACCGTCTGGAACTGAAAGAGAAGGCCCGGCATCTAGGCATTATGAAAAAATCAGCCCCGGGGTTGCAAATTAAGGCATCAGCTAAGATTAAGACCCACAGAGACGCCTTAATGATGTTGGCCGCCGGCGCTGACATAATCGGCGCAAGCAGCAGCGTTAGGATAATACAGGGGTGCAGAAAAGCGCAAAGCGCAAAGCGCAAAGCGCAAAATTAAAAGTTAAGGAAATAATTTTTTATGAAATACGAACCAACCATTGGATTGGAAATTCATATTGAGCTTAATACCAAGTCAAAGATGTTTTGCGGCTGCCCCAATGATTCTTCGGCCGTCGCGCCCAATAAAAACATTTGTCCGGTATGCTCGGGCCAGCCGGGAACACTTCCTGTCGCCAACGAAGAAGCAATTAAGAAATTAGTCAAAACTGCCGTGGCCTTGAATTGCCAGGTGGCGGGCGAGACCTTTTTTGAAAGAAAAAATTATTTTTATCCCGATTTGCCCAAGGGCTATCAAATATCCCAATATCAAACGCCTTTCAGTAAAGATGGTTATTTGGACTTGCCAGTTTCAGACAAAAGGATTCGCGTTGAGCGGATTCATTTGGAAGAGGACGCGGGCAAATTGGCGCACCCTGATGGCGTTGATTACTCCTTGGTGGATTTAAACAGGGCCGGCGTGCCCTTGATGGAGTTAGTCACACAACCTGACATTCATTCCGCGGAAGAGGCCGTGGAGTTCATAAAAGAGTTACAGATGATCTTGCGCTATTTAGACGTTTCGGGAGTCAATATGGAAAAGGGCGAAATGAGATGCGAGGTTAACATTTCATTGGCCGAAGAGGGCGCCTCGGAATTAGGCGTAAAAAGCGAAATAAAAAATTTGAATTCTTTAAAAGCCGTGGAACACTCAATTGAATTTGAGATTAAACGTCAGAGTGATTTACTGTCCCGCGGCGATGATGTCGCGCAGGAAACGCGCGGCTGGCACGATAAAAAAGAAGTTACCTTTTTGCAGAGGAGCAAAGAGTCATCTCATGATTATCGTTATTTTCCCGAACCGGACTTGCCGCCCTTGAGTATTGACGAAGGTTTTTTAAACAGGGTTAAGGCGGAAATTCCGGAATTGCCACCGCAGAAACGCCAGAGGTTTGTCAAGGAATATCATTTAACTGAAAGAGAAACAGACCTCTACGTTAACCAGCGCGATTTGGGCAATTATTTTGAAAAAGTTATTTCTGAATTAACCAATTGGGTGGCTGAAAAATATAAGAGCGGCGTTCCCGCCGCGGAATTTCAGAAGTTAATTAAGCTGGCCTCCAATTATATCGCTACTGATTTGCAGGCCTTATTGAAGGAGAAGGGGATTGACAATTTTAGCGAGGCCGAGTTTAAGATTACGTCCGAAAATTTCGCGGAGTTTTTAAGTATGATTTATTTAGGCGAGATTTCCAGCAAGATCGCCAAGATGCTTTTACTGGAGATGTTTCTTAACGGCGGGGATCCTTCGCAGGTTGTTGTTGATAAGGGCTGGCAGATGGTTTCTGACGAAGGAGCGATTGAGAAGGCGATTAAAGAGATTATTGCCGCCAATCCCAAAGCAGTTCATGACTATAAAGGCGGCAAAGAATCATCAATGCAATTTCTCGTGGGCCAAGTAATGGCCGAAACCAAAGGCAAGGCCAAACCGGAAATGGTTCAGACCTTATTAAAAAAAATTTTGTGACAGGCGAACCAAAAATTTTTTACGCCTCGCTATCTGCGTTTTATGAGAAAATGGCTCATGACGAGGTGAGTAGTTTTTCTGTGCCGGCTTTTAACTTACGGCTTTTAACTTTTGATATGGCCAGAGCTCTTTTCAGGGCCGCTCAAAAAGTTAATACCAATGTTTTTATTATGGAAATCGCTCAATCGGAATTGGGCTACACCAAACAAACACCCAAGGGTTTTGCCAAGCAATGTCGGGCGGCCGCTGCGGCAGAAAACTATCAAGGGCCGATTCTCTTGCAGGGCGACCATTTCAAACCAAAGAATAATTTGGAAAAGCTGATTAAAAAGGCGGTTAAAGCCGGTTTTTATAACATTGACATTGATTGCTCGGTGCTGCCTCTTCAACAAAACATTGAAGAAACTAACCGGTTTATTGAATTTATCAGAAAAAATCAGCCCCAAGATATCGTTGTTAATATTGGCGGGGAGGTGGGGGAGATAGGCGAAGAAAATACCAGTGTTGAACACTTGAAGCAATTTTTACAAAGTGTTAAAGGCATTAACAAAGTGGCCGTTCAAACCGGCACTGCTCACGGTAAGGGGGGGCAAATTGACTGGCAGTTGTTGAAACAGCTTTCAGCTGCGGCCAAGGAATATGGCTTGGCCGGGGTTGTCCAGCATGGCGCCTCCACGTTGAGCGAAGACGATTTAAGGAAGCTGCCCCGGCATGGCGTTTGCGAGGTGCATTTGGCAACCGAACTGCAGGATGTGATTTTGGACCATCCTTTGTTTCCATCGGAAATCAAAAACAAATTTTCGCTTTATGAAAACAGGAAACAGGCGCTTGGGCCTTTAAAAAAGCAAATAAACAACATTCCTCAAACCATTAAAGACCAAATTATGGAGGAGGTTGAAAAAAAATTTATTTTTTTCTTTGAGTGCCTGGCCGTTGATAACATTACATTGTCATTCTAAGGTCGCCTCAGGCGACCGAATAATCTCTTGTAAACTTTTTCATCAAGCTTGCAGCTTGCGAATAATTTTTTACCCAGTGAATTTTTTTATCTTTTTTAAACCAGGTCATCTGCCGCTTGGCAAACTGAATTGTATGAGTTTTTATCAAGGAAGGAGTTAAACTCCTTCCTGGCAGGAAGGAGTTTAACTCCTTCCATTCAGAATAGCCAATGGTATTTTCTAAAACAGGCGTCCAGCCGTATTTTTGAACCAATGCCGCAACTTCTTTTCCAAGGCCTTGTTTGAGCATTTTGTCGGTTCTTTTTTCTATTCGTTTTTTTAAGTCCTCTCGGTTCATTATAGCGCCTAAAACTAAGCAATCAAACCGCGGTTTTTTTGTTATTGAGGGTGTCTCGCCCAACTCTTTTGCCATTTCAATCGCTCGAATTAAACGACGAGGGTTATTTTTGTCTATGTTTTGGGATCTTTGTTTGTCTAATTTTTGTAAAATTTTAAAAAGTTGGACGGGAGATTTTGCCTCAAGTTTTTTTCGTAGTTTTGGGTTGGCCTTTGATTTAGGAAATTGCCAGCCCTCAACAACCGAGTTGATATAAAAAGCCGTGCCGCCAACTAAAAATGGAACCTTGCCCCGCCTTTGAATACCTCTAATGGTTTTAACTGCCAATTTTTGATAATTTGAAACATTAAAAGTTTGGTTTGGCTTAATAATGCCGAATAGATGGTGTTTTATATTATTAATCTTTTTAGATTTTTCTTTGTGGTTTTTCGTTTTTCGTTTTTCGTTTTTCGTTTGCAATGGGGAGGCGGTGCCGATGATCATTTCTGAATAGATCTGCCGCGAGTCAGCGCAAACAATCTCGCCGTTGAATTTTTTGGCGAGTTTTATGGCCAAATCGGTTTTACCGCTGGCCGTTGGGCCTAAAATTACAATAAGTTTATGCATATAACAGCCACTTTGTCATTCCGAGCGGAGCGAGGAATCTCTTAGTCGAGACCCTTCGCGGAGCCTGTGCTGAGCAGTAGCGAAGTGCTCAGGGTGACACAAGGTCAGTAAAATTTGTTCTCGTCGTTTTTTCTCTTCCATGGGCACGTTGTCTTTCAAACGGAAGGCGGCGGTGCCTGCTCGGGGAGAGTATTTGGCAATAAAGGCCTGTTTAAAGTTAATTTTTTTCATAACTTCAACGGTCTTTTCAAATTGTTGTTTGGTCTCTCCGGGAAATCCCACAATAATGTCCGTGGTTATAACAACTTCGGGCATTGCTTTTTTTATTTTGGCAATCAGCTTCAGGTAATCGGCCCGGGTATAATGGCGGTTCATTTTTTTTAAAATAACATTGTCGCCCGCCTGAAACGGCAGGTGCACATGCTTGATTATTTTGGAATTTTTCGCCATTTCTTCAATAAGTTTGTCGGAAAAATCTTTGGGGTGGTTGGTTAGAAAACTCATTTTAAAATTGCCAGACAAGGCGGTTATTTTTTGCAAGAGGCCGGCAAAGTTAGGGTAAGAATTAACGTTTTGAGCGATTAAGGTTATTTCTTTGATACCTTTTTTGATAAGCCCGGCAGCTTCTTTAACTATGGCTGTTTGGCTGCGGTATTTTTCACGGCCCCTGGTATAGGGCACCACGCAATAGCTGCAAAAATTATTACACCCTTTGCCAATAGTTATCAAGCCGCTTAGTGGAGGAAACTTTTCCAAATCATTGAATTTTTTAATTTCAATATCTCGGTCTTTAAACCATTGCCTGTCCGAAGTCAAAACACATCCGCTAACAATAATTTTTATTTTTTTGCTTCGTCCGTCTTGGCGAAGGAAGGTTATTTTGTTTTTTAGTTTATCAATTGATTTTTGCCGCACCGAGCAAGCTAAAATAACCAGCAAATTCGCCTTTTGAGGAGAGGGGGATTGCTCGTAGCCCTTTTTATCTAAAAGTTGGCTGATTTTTTCCGCGTCCGCTTTATTAAATTGGCAACCATAAACCAAGATATGATATTTCATATTGCGCCATTAAAGCATATTTTAAGTTAAACAAAAAGAGGGTCGCCTTAGGCGACCCTCTTTTTTAATAGAAGTTTTATTGCTTACCCTGCTGAGATTGAACTTAATTTTGTTCTTGGTTTTGGATTGTGCCTGTGTTCTGTTCTTTTTCTTGGTTTTGTATTTGATTATTAGTTGCTACCGCGCATTCTTCTTCCCATGATCTCAAACATTTTTGTTTGGCTTCGCACCAGGCGTAGCCGGCCGAGCCGATACAGCCGTGCTCGTCTTTGTCATTTCCTACGACGTTCTGCGTGTTCGTTGTCGCTCCGCCATCTTGCCCGTATCTTCGGGTAGCGGTGGCGTTTTGCAGATTTTCTTTAATGACTTCAACTTTTTGCCTTAAGGTTGAGCCCTCTGGCAAATTTTCTCTTATTTCGTTTATTAGTTCCTGTTTTTTTTCAATAGTGCCTTGCGCTTTTTCTAAATAATTTTCTATTTTATCTTGAGCGGCAGATGACATATTTTGCACTTTTTCCATAACCGTTTCTCTTACTCGTTGAAGCTGTTGGACCGTTGAAGTTGGAAAGCTTTCTTCTAATCTTTTTATAATCCGCAGCTCTTGAATCGGCCTAATATCATTTTCTTTCAGGGCACTAAGGCCTTTTTGCACTCGTTCTTGGACCTTATCTTTGTCTTCAAGCTTTTGCATCACTTGGCCAAATTGCTCTAATTGTCTTTCCCTTACTTGTTGGATTTTTTCGAGCGTGCTTGTCGGCACCTGGCTCGCTAACTTATCCAGGATTTGCTCTTGCAGAATTTGTTGCTTGGTGAATTTATCCAAGAATTTGCTCACCGCTTCGCTGGTGGTAGCTGTTTTTTTGAACTTAGCAATGTTTTTTTGAACGGCCTCTATTTTGTTTTGATAGAGTTCGGTGGCTTTGTTAAGGATTGTCGGGCTGCTGGTTTTTTCAGCTAATTTTTGCGCCTCTAAAAGTTTTTCCGACGCTACTCTTAGATTTAGCTCGGCTTTGTTGACCTGGCCGAAGGTAAAAACCGACTGGATTGCCCTTTGCCAGGTTTTTAAAAAGTAAAACTTGCTGTCGGGCAGCAAGGTTGGCTCGGAAACCCCTAAATCTTGGGCAGTTACGGTGTCCTCAGCGGCAACTTCTTGGGTGCTTACCGCGTTCACGGAAGCGGCATCGTCCGTTGCTTCTTGAGCGATTGCTGCGCCCGCTGCTGTAATAACTAGCAAAGAAACTGCAAGGAAAATTATTTTTTTAAACATATTTTAAATTATTTTTTATTTACGACCTCTTCTCTTATTTTAGCAATAAATTTGTCAATTGCCATAGCGCCTTTATCCCCAGCGCCCCTTTGGCGCACCGCCACGGATTTGGCTTTAACCTCTTTGTCGCCAACTACCAGCAAATAAGGGATTTTTTGCATCTCTGCTTCGCGAATTTTTTTGCCAATGGTCTCATTATCTAAATTTAACGTTGCTCGGATATTATTTTGCTTCAACAAGCCCAAGATTTCCTGGCCGTATTCTTGGTGGTTTTGGCCGATAGGCAAAATAATGGTCTGGATAGGGGACAGCCACACTGGCAAAGCCCCCGCGTAGTGCTCTAATAAAATGCCAATGAATCTTTCTAAAGAGCCCATAAGCGCTCTGTGTATCATTACCGGCCTTTGTTTTTTCCCCTCTTTGTCTATATACTCCATCCCAAAGTTTTTAGGCATAAAAAAGTCAAGCTGGATTGTCCCGGATTGCCATGTTCTGCCTAATGAGTCGTACATTTGAACATCTATTTTGGGTCCATAAAAAGCGCCGTCTTTTTCTTTTAAGCCGTATTTTATTTTGCTTTTATCTAAGGCGTTTTTAAGGGCTGTTTCCGCTTTTCTCCAAGTTTCAATGTCTCCCATAGCGTCATCGGGTCTGGTGGAGAGGAAAAATTCTCTCTTCAAGGAAAACGGTTTGTATATTTTTTCTAAAATACCTAAAACTTCCACTACCTCTTTTTCTATCATATTTTCAGCGATAACAATGTGAGCGTCGTCTTGGGTAATTTGCTGAACTCTCATTAAACCATGTAATTCTCCGGACTTTTCATTTCTATACACTGTACCCAGCTCGCCAATTCTTATGGGCAACTCGCTATAAGAATGGGGTCTCTCTTTGTAAAAAAGGATTGTTCCCGGGCAGTCCATCGGCCGCAAAGCCATTTCCACGCCATCGTTCTCCGTAAAGAACATATCATTTTTATAATGGTCATAGTGGCCGGACTGCTTCCATAAAGAAACATTAAGCACCGGGGGTAATTTAACCTCCATATAGTTATGCTCTTTTTGTATTTCTCTCCAATGCTCCACTAAATTGTTGAATATTATTAAGCCGTTATTATGCCAGAATGGCATTCCGGGCGACTCGCTATGAAAAGAAAATAAATCTAAGTTAGCGCCTAGCTTGCGGTGGTCGCGTTTTTCGGCCTCTTCTAACATCTTTAAGTAATCCGCCAATTCTTTTTCAGTGGCAAAAGCCAAGCCGTAAACGCGGGTGAGCATTTTATTTTTTTCATCGCCTCGCCAGTAAGCTCCCGCGATCTTGCTCAACTTGAAGGCCTTGGTATTGATTTTTTTTGTGCTTTCAATATGCGGCCCGGCGCACAAATCCGTAAAATCGCCGCTTTGGTAAGTAGAAATTTTTTGTTCGCCAAGCTCTTCAATGAGTTCAATCTTGTATGGCTGGTCGGCGAAAAGCTTTTTGGCCTCGGTTTGGGAAATTTCTTTTTTAATAAAGTCCAAATTTTGCTTGATAATCGCCTGCATTTCCTTTTCAATTTTTGGCAAGTCATCTGGTGAAATTCTGTCATTCTGAGGAGCCGAAGGCGACGAAGAATCTCTTTTCGCGAGATCCTTCGCCTGCTGGTTCAGGATGACATTGGAGAAGTCAAAGTCATAGTAAAATCCGTTTTCAATGGCCGGACCAATGCCAAACTTAACCTCCGGATAAAGTTTTTTAACCGCCATAGCCATAATGTGGCTTATTGAATGACGAACAATTTCAATGTTTTTGATATTTTTTTTCATATTATTTAGAAATTAGAAATTTAGGCCGTTAGGCCTCCAAAATTTCTTCCACTAATTGGGCGATGATTTTCGGCTCGCCGTCGCGGACGTCCTTTTTGCCGGTAATTAAAACAATTTTATTTTCTTGAAATATTTCGGGATTGGCTTCTAAAATAGACGGAAATACCACCACCTCGGCTTTGTCGGTGAGGTCTTCTAATTGCATAAAAATCATCGGCTGGCCTTTTTTAGTGATGATTTTTTTAACTGAAGAAATAATGCCTCCTACCCTAATGGTATTATAAAAAACATTATCTTTCAATTCTTTGAGCGGCATTGTTCTGTCGCGCAGGATGTATTTTATACTATCTAACGGGTGCGCGGAGATAAAAAGCCCTAAAAGTTCTTTTTCCCATAATATCTTTTGTTTTGAGGGTATTATGTCGGCGCTTGCCAGCCGTAATACGGGAGCTGTGGTGTCGCTTAATCCGAACAAACTTGCTTGGGCGCTGGACTTGGCTTTCCTGATTTCGCGGTTGAAATTAAGCACTTCTTCTATATTGCTTAATAATATGCTCCTTTCTTCAAACTTATCAAATGTTCCAGCTTTTATCAATGATTCCAGCGATTTTTTGTTAAAGTCCTTGGATTCAATGCGGCTGGTGAAATCGGAAAAAGATTGAAACGGGCCATTGTTTTTTCTCTCTTCTAAAATAGCTGTCACGATATTTTCGCCGACGTTTTTTATAGCTAAAAGTCCAAAACGAATCTTTGCCACGTCGGGCGTTACTGAAAAGTTACGGTAGCTTTCATTAATATCGGGAGCTAAAACCTCAATACCCATTTGTTTGCACTCATCAATGACAAAAGAGATTTTTTCCACATCGTTTTTTTCCGAGGTCAAGACAGCCGCCATAAATTCCACTGGGTAGTGCGCTTTCAAAAAAGCGGTTTGCCAGGCAATCATTCCGTAAGCCACACTATGGCTTTTATTAAAGCCATACTGGGCAAAGGGCAAAATCCATTCCCAAAGCTTTTCGCCAACCGATTTAGTCGCGCCGTTCTTTACAACCCCCTCCACAAATTTATCTTTTTGGGCTTTCAGAAGTTCGGGGATTTTTTTACCGATAGCTTTCCTTAAAATGTCCGCTTCGCTCAAAGAAAAACCCGCCACATCTCGGGCGATTTGCATTAACTGCTCTTGATAAATACAAATGCCTTGGGTTTTTTCTAAAATCGGCTTGAGCTTGGGGTGCATATACTCCACCGGTTTTCTTTTGTTTTTTCGTTCAATGTAGTCGGGCAGAAATTGCATTGGGCCGGGCCGGTATAAAGCAATCATCGCTACAATGTCGTCAAAATCAGTGGGGCGCAGTTCTTTTAGATAGCGCTTCATCCCACTGCTATTATGTACTAAAAATCCGTTAGCAACAAAATTATTTCCTGGGGAACGCATCACGATGTCATATGTTTTTTCTTTTCCAATATATTTTATCGCCTTAGCTTTGACAAAATGGAATTGGTCTTCCGTTGGTATTTGGGGGCATTCCCATTCAACAAGGTTTTTATATTGAAAAGCAAATTCGGCAAATTTTGTCGTGTTTATCAAAATAAAATTGTATTGAGGATATTGTTCTTGAAATCCTTCAATTTTTTCTTGGTCTAATTGATGCATCCAGCCCTTGATTTCGTAAAAAGTTTTTTTGGAGGGTACATAAAAATCAGGGGTGTAATGAACCGCTTTTCCATTTTTTAATTTTATTTCAAATGTTTCTGGCTCGTATTGGTATTGTATTTTTTGCAAGTTTAATATTCTGGCAAAGTCAGCTTCCCAGTTTGACCGTACATAATGCCCAAGGTCTTTGCGAAATCCTCCTTTACGATGCGGACTGGGCTTTCCAAACATCGGGTTGCCTTCCCCGCTAAATTTTTTTGATATTTTTTTTCTTGATTCTTTTTTGCTTGGGTTTTTGTAAAATTTTGCCGAACATTTATAGCAAAAAACGCTTTGCCCGTCTTTTTGGCCGCTAATTTGTTTTCCGCATGTTTCGCAAGTGTTGTAAATCAAATGTTCAGCTTTATTTTTTATGAAAATTTCCTCACCTAATTTAACGTTTCCTAACTGTTTCCAGCCGTCTCTAGTAAAAAAGAAATGGTTTTTTGTCGCTTTAATGTACCAGCCGTTTTCAGCGATTAACATAAAAACATTTTTTTCGCCGCTGTATAGAACATTTTCTATTTTGTTTTTATGTATTTTACCTTCATCTAGATAAACTGAATGTAAATTTTTTTTGTGTCTTTTTTCGTATAATTTTTTCATTGTAGTCGTTGAAACAATCGTGTCGCCTGCCAAACACTCCAATTGGAACACAGATGTTGTTTGCGCTTTTTGAAAAAGCTCCATTGTTTTTTGGTCAGCCATCGGAATCTGCGATAAATCCAAAGATTCGCCTCGCACCTTGTAAATTCTCGCTAAAGTATTTTCAATAATCGTTAGATTTTTCAAGCCCAAGAAATCCATTTTTAAAAGCCCCAAATCATCAATTGAATGCATTTCGTATTGAGTCATAATGCTTGTGTCATTTTGTGTCGGATGCTGTAACGGCACAATCTCGTCTAGTGGCTGGTTGGATATAATAACGCCGCAGGCGTGGGTTGAGGCATGTCGCGCCACACCCTCCAGTTTTTTGGCAATATTAATCAGCTTTTTTGCTTGTTCATCGGTTTGATAGAGCTGGCGGAATTCTGTTACTTTTTCTATACATTGCTCTAAGTTCAAGCCAAAAGGCACCAGTTTGGCTAACTGGTCGCAAAAGCTGTAAGGTATTTGCATCGCTCGGCCTACATCCCTGATTACCGCTCTAGCGGCCATTGTCCCGAAAGTGATGATTTGCGCCACTTTATCTTTGCCGTATTTTTCCGCCACATAATTTATCACCTCGTCTCTTCTCCTGTCAGTAAAGTCCAAATCAATGTCCGGCATGCTGATTCTTGACGGATTAAGGAAACGTTCAAAGAGCAAGCCGTATTTTATCGGTTCAACTTCAGTGATATTGAGTAAAAAAGAAACTAAAGACCCGGCGGCCGACCCCCGGCCGGGGCCGCAGACAATGCGATTTTGTTTGGCCCAGTTTACAAAGTCCTGCACAATCAAAAAGTAAGACGCGAAGCCAGTGCCCTTAATAACCGAAAGCTCATATTCAAGCCGTTTTTTGGCTATTTCTTTATTTTCTATTTGATCGGACTTCTTATCCAGACCATCGTAGCATAGCTTTCCCAAGTAATCGTTGGGGTCCTGTTGATTCGGCGTTTCAAAAGAAGGCAGCTTGGTTTCGCCTAACTTAAATTCAAAGTTGCACATTTCCGCGACTTTTTGGGTATTTGTTATGGCTTGGACGGCCCCGGATTTTTCGCAGAAAGCGGCCATTTCTTCGGGGCTCTTCACGGAAAAATCATCGCCCTTCATAGTAAGCCGTTCGGGGTCGTCAATCTTGGCGCCGGTGTTAATCAGCATTAAAACGTCTTGGGCATCGGCGTCGTCGGGTTTTAGGTAATGGCAATCATTGGTGGCAACAAGAGGAATATTAAGTTTTTTTGAGAAATCAATTAAAGCCGTGTTGGTCTTGGCTTGTTCGGGGATAGAGAGGTGCTCTTGGATTTCCAGATAGAAATTATCTTTGCCAAACAATTTTTGATATTTAACGGCAAGCTCGGCGGCCTCTTCCGTCCGATTACTTGTTATCAAATGGGGGATTTTTCCTTTTACGCAGGCCGAAAGGGCGATTAAGCCATCAGCGTGCCGGGCTAAAAGATCTTCATCAATGCGCGGCTTGTAGTAAAATCCTTCCAAATGCGATTTAGTAACTAATTTTACTAAGTTTTTATAGCCGCGTTCATCTTTAGCCAAAAGCACTAGATGGTATCTTTTGTCGTCAATGTTGGGCCGTTTCTGGCTTAGTTGTTCAATGGCTGCGTATACCTCTACTCCGATTATTGGTTTAACGCCGGCTTTTTTAGCTTTTTTGTAAAATTCCACCGCTCCATACAAAGCTCCGTGGTCGGTGATGGCCACGGAGTTCATTCCCAGCTTTTGGACATAGGCGATTAGTTCATCAATTTTAGGCAAGCCGTCCAATAGGGAATAGTGCGTATGAACATGCAGATGAGTGAATTTTGGAATCATGGGTCTCGTCTTAGCTTATCATTTCTCTTAGCTTATCATTTCTTTGTAGCTGGTTTTATTCAGGTTAAACTTTCCTTTAATGACAGCTTTTTTACAAATAAAATAGTTGGCAATTTTTGTTTTTTCCAAGGTTACGTTTCCCCCAACGAAAATTTGCACAATATCCAGGGTGCCTTCAATGGAGGACCCGCTTAAGTCCACGCTGCCGGCAATCACGGCCTCCCGCAAGTAAACATCTCCTTTGATAACCAAGCCCGCCTGATAACTGTCGTCAACCTTCATATTTCTTAAAAAAATATCTTTTTTAAATTGGGCCCGCGACAAGCTCACAAAGCCCTCGGCTCGCAAATCATCTAAGTTTAACGAACCCGCCACCATTGCTTCAACAAAATTAATGCCCCCTTTAATTTTGACGCCAGAAAGGTCTATATCCCCGCCCGCTTGGGCCTCGCCCATATAAAAAGAGCCGTTGATTTGAGCGCCTTTTGCCATAATGCCTTTTTTCAAAATTGCTTCTTCTAAAGAGATGGTGCTTAAAACCGTGGCTCCTTCCAAATTAAGAGTTTGTTCTATAATCCTTTTTTGCAGGGAGAGCCCGGGCAATGTTTTGCCGGCAAAATCAATGTCTCTTTCTTCAATGGCCGCGACGCGAATTTCTTCTTCAACGGCCGAGCTGGTAAGGATGTTTTCATTAGCCATAAATTTAGGTTAAAATTGAGATACTCGTAAATTATCGCATTATAACCTTTTTTTACTTTCTGTAAAATGGCAAGAAAACAGAAAATTATCGTGGGAATTGATGAAGTTGGCCGTGGCCCGTTGGCCGGGCCAGTTTTGGCTTGCGCGATAACACAAATTGTTAGTCATTCTGAGGGAGTGGAACGACCGAAGAATCTCAATGGCCGAGATTCAAAAAAATTAAGCGTAAAACAGCGGGAGGAAATTTATGAAATATTAAAAAAAGACCCATCAGTAGAATGGGGGATTGGCAGGGTTTCCGAAAAAGTTATTGATAAAATAAATATTTTTCAGGCCACCAAGCTGGCAATGCAAAAAGCGATTTTGGGCTTGGAGAAAAAAGTTGGTAAGCGGGCGGATATGCTTCTGATTGACGGCAATTTCGGCATTGGTATCAAACGCTCGCAAAAATCAATTATCAAAGGCGACGAAAAGATTTTTTTAATATCTTTAGCTTCAATTGTGGCCAAAGTAGAGCGAGATCGGCTAATGGTAAAAATGCACCAAAAATATCCCCAATACGGCTTTGACCGGCACAAGGGTTATGGCACGAAATTGCATATTGAAATGATAGGCCGGCACGGCCCTTGCCCTTTGCACCGCCAATCTTTCGCGCCGATAAAAGACAGTAGGCAGGGATTTAAAATTTGACTTCAGTGAAGAAAAAATTATAATAAATCTATATGAACAATGAAATACAAACACGAACCATTGCTAATTTGGGCGAGAAAAGATTAAAGGCACTAATAAAGGAAAGCATCAAAGAAAGCATCGGCGCTGAAATTATAAAATTACGGGCGGCGTTTTTGCCTTATGTTTCAGAGAAAGAGCAGAAAGAGATAGAACGGCTTTATAAAAAGCCGTCTCGCAAGGTAGCCAAAATCTATAATTTGGCAAGATAAGGTTGATCGCGGAATTTGACTTTGATAACTACCTTGTTTTTGTTGAAAACATTGATTATAGGGGTGGAGTGTATAAATGACGGGTTCAAAGATAAACCAAAAAATGGGCGCGGAGCTCGTTTTTTAATTTGTTTAACATTTTAATTGAGAGGATTTTGGCTGGGCGCTCAAAAATTAGGGGACAATAGGAAATAAAAGGGCCGCTCTATTGCCAAGAATAGTTTTTTTTGGTAATCTAAAAAAACGATTTACAATATGGCAGTTCCAAAGAAACATACAACTAAGGGTTCAAGAAACCAGCGAAGATCGCATATCTTTTTGAAAGAGCCGGGTTTGACTATCTGCGCTAAGTGCGGCAAGCCCGTGAAACGGCACACGGTTTGCGCTAATTGCGGCTTTTATAAAGGCGTGGAGGTTGTCAATGTTTTGGCGAAATTGGAAAAGAAAGAAAGAAAGTCGCGGGAAAGGGAAATCAAAGAAACAGAGAAAGAAAAGAAAGACGAAAAGCCAATGACAATGGAAGAGTTGAGTAAAAAGAAGTTTTAAATAAGCCTCTAAATTTTCAATCCGCCTGAGGCGGAGCAGAAAATTTAGCCAGGCGAATTTACCGAGCACATAAATCTGCGAGCAAGTAAATAGGTAAAATGATGTTATATTTGCATCGTTTAGTAAAAGTTTGAATGCTTTGTTCGTAAATTTATGTGCTCGGTATAAGAGCTTGTAAATCTCTCCGCCTAAGGCGGATCAATTAATAATCTCTAATATGGCATCGCGTCATTTAGCTCGTTCAATTGTTTTGCAGTCGCTTTTTGAGTGGGATTTTTACAGCCAGCACAAAAACGATTTGCAAAAAGCCGGTCCCGACTTGGATGATATAATGCAAAGAAATCTTGACTATTTTGGCGGCGAGTTTGACGAAAAGGATTTTGCCAAAAAGATTGCCCGAGGCGTGGTTGACAACTTAGAAAAACTGGATAAGGTTATTCAGAGCTCGGCTCCCGAGCGTCCCATTGGCCAGTTGAGCTTGATTGATCGCAACGTGTTAAGAATTGGCCTCTACGAATTGCTTTATCAGAACAAGGAAGAGGTGCCGCCGAAAGTGGCTATTAATGAGGCCATTGAGCTGGGCAAGAATTTTGGCGGTCCCAGCAGCGGCAAGTTTATCAATGGTGTTTTGGGAACAGTGTATAAGGAGTTAGAGCCATCACTATCAAATAACCAAACAGATGTCTGATTTTGAAAAATTAGAAAAAAAGCTGCGCGTTGAGTTTAAAAACAAGGATTTATTAAAGCAGGCCTTTTGCCATCGTTCCTACTTAAATGAAAACCCTGACTTTTATTTACAGAACAACGAACGATTGGAGTTTTTAGGGGACGCCGTGTTAGAGGTGGTGGTTACTGAATATCTTTATCGTAATTACCAAAACTCCGAAGGCGAGCTTACTAATTGGCGCGCGGCCTTAGTCAACGCCCAATCCTTGGCGGAATTGTCAACGGAACTGGGGTTTGATGATTACCTGTTGCTTTCCCGGGGAGAAGCCAAGGATACGGGCAAGGCGCGCCAGTATATTTTAGCGGATGCTTTGGAGGCCTTTTTGGGTTCTTTATATCTTGACCAAGGGCTGGAGGTGGCGAGGATATTTATTGAGAAAAATTTATTGAAAAAATTGCCTAAAATTTTGGCCGAGGGCGCCTACAAAGACGCCAAATCAAAGTTTCAGGAAAGGGCCCAGGAAATATCCAAGGTTACCCCAACCTATAAGGTAACGCAAGATTGGGGGCCGGATCATGCCAAACATTTCGTGGTAGGCGTATTTTTAGCCAAAGATTTGGTGGCTGAAGGCGAGGGTTCATCAAAGCAGGAGGCCGAAGAGGCAGCGGCCAAAAATGCCTTACAAGTAAAGGGTTGGGCTTAAGGCAACGAATTGCTTCGGCCTTACTTTAATTGATTTATAATAAAATAAAATTTATGCTTTCTATAAGATTTTTCAGAACCGGTAAAAAGAATCAGCCATTTTTTAAAATTGTTGTTACTGATAGGCGCAATGCCCCGCGAGGCGGCCGATTTTTAGAGATTGTTGGTTTTTACAATCCCATAACCAAAGAAAAACAGCTCAAGCAAGAAAGGATTCAGTATTGGCTGGGCGTGGGCGCTCAACCCTCCGACACCGTGCATAATTTATTGATAAAGGAGGGTATTTTGACGGGCGAGAAAGTTGCGGTTCATAAGAAATCCAAGAAAGAGGCCCCCGTCGCTGAAGCTACGGAGGCTGTTAAGCCCGAGGAGGCTAAACCGGCAGAAAAACCCGATATTGTTCAAGAGCCAAAAGCCCAAGATGAGGCAAAGCCAGAGGAGAAGCAGGCCGAACCTTTACCGCAAGAGGCCCCCGCCGCTTGATCATCAGATGTTGACATAGAGTTTAAAATGCCTACAATGTAATTAACAGATAATGGAAAGGTCGTTAAGTAAATGTTTTTTGAAGAAATATGGCTACAGAATCAGATAGAGAGTTCTTAGAGCTTATTATTAAGGCGCTGGTTGATCATCCCGAGGAAGTTCAGATTGACAGAAAAGTGGATGAAATGGGCGTTTTACTTTCTTTGAAGGTAAACCCCGAAGATATGGGGCAAGTTATCGGGAAAGCCGGTTCCACCGCCAGAGCCATCAGGAATCTTGTTCGTATCGTCGGCTTAAAAAATCACGCTCGGGTCAATCTAAAAATTGAAGAGCCAGCCGGTGGCAGAGCCAGACCAATGAGGAGCTCCAGCGAAGAGAAAAGAGAGGATTTGGAGGATTTGAATCTCTAAGTTCTAATTGAAAATTTGGAAAACGGTGCTACTATGAAGGTGGTGCCGTTTTCATTTATAAGCAGCAAGGTTTTTATGAAAATAGATATTATTACAATTTTTCCGGAAATTTGCGACTTTTATTTCCAACAGTCATTGTTGAAAAAAGCTCAAGAGGCCGGCTTTTTAAAATTGAAAGCCCATAACTTGAGAGATTTTACGGTTGATAAACATCGGGTGGTTGACGATAAGCCGTTCGGCGGGGGCAGGGGAATGGTTCTAAAAATTGAGCCGCTCTGGCGAGCGATTCAATCTTTAAATCTCAAATCTCAAATCTCAAATCTCAAATTTAAGGACAAGAATTTTTATAAAAATAAAGCAAAAAGAAAAATCGTTTTGTTCTCGCCAAGGGGGAAGAAGTTTAATCAGAAAATGGCCACGCGATGGGCTAATCTTGACCAGCTGGTTTTAATTTGCGGCAGATATGAAGGGGTTGATGAGCGAGTAGCTAAACATTTGGTTGACGAAGAGATATCAATAGGTGATTATGTTCTAATGGGCGGCGAATTGCCCGCCTTAATTGTGGCTGAAGCTGTGGTAAGGTTGTTGCCGGGCGTGGTAGGGCGCTCCGAGGATTTGATCGGCGAACGGATTACCAAAAGCAAGGGGTTTTTGGAATATCCGCAATACACCCGACCAGAAGTGTTCGTTGATAAACACGGTAAAAAATTACGGGTGCCCAAAGTTTTGTTGTCGGGCAATCATAAAGAAATAGAGGCCTGGCGGCAAAAACACAGCAAGGTGATTGAATAATCAAGCAAATTTTGCTATTTTAATGTATATGGCAAATTTGCCTATAGGACAAGTAAAGCAACTTTATTACGAAGATAAGCTAAGTTCTTCCGAGATTGCTGAAAAGATCGGAGTTAGTCAATGGGTTGTATTAAAGTTTATGCGAAAGCATAATTTACCGCGGAGAAATTTTTACGATTGCAATGCCATAAGATTTGAGAAGAAGCCGTTAACTTTTTCAGCAAAAGAGAATTTGTCGCCAGAGGAAGAGAAATTAAAGATAGCGGGTTTGATGATTTACTGGGCAGAGGGAGCGAAGCCGGGCATTAGAGGGAAAAATTGCACGGTTGATTTGGCCAATAGCAATCCGGAAATTATCAAAGTGTTTTTAAAATTTTTGAGAGAGATTTGTCGGATAGACGAGAAAAAACTAAGAATATTTTTGTATTGCTATTCCAATCAGAACATAGCGCAGATCAAAGATTTTTGGAGTTGTGTGACAAGGATATCGTTGAAGCAATTTACCAAACCATATATTAGGAAAGACTTTTCTCTTGATAAAAGCGGGAAAATGAAGTATGGTTTGGTTCATGTTAGATACAATGACAAGAAGCTTTTGTTAAAGATAGGTTCTTGGATAAAAGAATTTGTCCATGGTATTGATGGGGGTGCGTGGGAGAGCAGTCAAATCCACCTCTCTGTAAAAGAGGTGCCTACGGGCTACGCAGGTGCAAATCCTGCCGCACCCACCAAAATTGGTACGCCTGGATAGTTCAGTGGCAGAACGCCATCTTGGTAAGATGGAGGCCGAGAGTCCGATTCTCTCTCCAGGCTCTGGAAACAAAACAATTAAATAATTTTTGAAATATGGCAAAAAAGAAAAAACCAATCTTAAAAATGCAGTGCGCTGTTTGCAAAAAAATTAATTATTTCACCCACAAAACCAAGGCCACCGAGGGTAAGTTGGAGTTGAAAAAGTTTTGCCCGAGCTGCAAAAAACACACAGCGCACAAGGAAGCGAAAAAATAATCTTGATTATCACAGGAACCCAAGATAGGCGCGGTTTCTGTGGGGGTATAAGCTTAATGGTAAACTGCGGCTCTCCAAAAGCCGACTTCTGGGTTCGAGTCCTAGTACCCCCGCTAATGACTCTCAAAGATTTAAAATCTAAAATTATTGCCGTGCCCGATTGGCCGAAAAAGGGTGTGATTTTTCGCGATATTACGCCAGCGCTGGAGGATAAACAGTGTTTTCGGTTTTTAGTAAATGAATTGGCCAAACTGGCCGGGAAGCAAAAAATTGATAAAGTGGTTGGCATTGACGCTCGGGGGTTTTTGATAGCCTCAGCTTTGGCCTATAAACTGAAGGTTGGCTTGGTAATCGTCAGAAAAAAAGGTAAATTGCCTCGAGCGGCAATGGGGGAAAGCTATAATTTAGAATACGGTTCTGAAACTTTGGAAATACACCACGACAGCATTAGAAAGGGAGAGAGGGTTTTGTTGGTAGATGATGTTTTAGCCACCGGGGGCACTATGTCAGCCACCGTGAAAATAGTAGATAAATTGGGCGGTAAAATTACCGGCCTTTTGTTTTTTATTGAATTGAGGGGTTTGGGCGGCCGAGCAAAGTTAAAAGGCCAAAAAATAAAATCATTAATTAAGTTTTAAAAACTATGTCCTAATTTGTGCCGATCGCAAGAATTAGGACATAGTTGAAAATTTATGTTGGAAGAACAGACGCCAGAAGAAAAAGCAGTGATTGGCATAATCGGCGGGTCGGGGTT
>Ga0265595_1000371_pt1 | contig 42368 bp, 41 predicted proteins | sample saktaG_15_FD_190148 | JGI IMG/M metagenome (GOLD analysis project Ga0265595, IMG submission 190148) | Saline water microbial communities from Sakinaw Lake, British Columbia, Canada - sak_2013_06_06_50m | ecosystem: Environmental > Aquatic > Non-marine Saline and Alkaline > Saline ...
CGATGTTGCTGGCGGTTTTGAGTTTTGCTATCGGCCTCACGGCCAGGAATAATAAGTCCATCAAGGAGATGCTAAGCATAAGAAACTGCACGTATGTCATCATGACCAAGGACGGTAAGCGAGGCAGACGCTACCTGATTAAAAACGGGAAATTCTCGTCCGATACCGTCCTGAAAGGCTACGACCTGGCCCTGGTTTTCGAGAATGCCGACGTCGGTTTCAAAACCCTGGCTCTGGGCGGCGATACCGGCTTGCAGGTGGCCATGAACAACTACAATCTAAGGTTGGAGGGGAATCCCAATATCTTTAATTTCTTCGGCGTCCTTATTGCGGTTTCCATGGGAATGATGAAGAGGAAGTAGGCCAGAGCATTTGGTGCGGATAATCATTTTTCTTTTGACTGACAGTGAGAAACAGGGGTAAAGAAATGAAAATAAATCTCAGCTACAGCAAATTTATTAAAATTGAAGGTTATGATAACGATTCCACGATCGAGGTGCCCGATAACTGCACGGTGCGCGACCTGCTGGCACTCCTGAAGTTGCCGGGCTACGTGCAGAAGGCCGTGATTGTACATGTAAACGAGGAGCCTGTCTGGAATGCCACGGTGCTCAAAGAAAGCGACTCGGTAAAGCTGTACCGTCTGGTGAGCGGGGGCTGAGAAAAAAGAGGGATCATGGATTCGAGATACGCCGTATATTTGTCAATATTCCTGCTGCTTATTGTCTTTCTATGTAGTGGATGTTCAACATCGGCTGCGACGGTGAATGTATCGGCGGGTGCAGGCCTCACCGAGGCTATGAGCGAGATCAATCTTCTCTATAAATATCAACAGCCGGATGTGGCTGTAGTCGCTAATTTCGCAGCAGCAGGGACTCTTCAACAGCAGATCGAGAACGGCGCACCGGCGGACGTCTTTATCTCGCCGTCTTCAAAACACATGGATATGCTTCAGGCAAAGCACTTGATAATAGAGAATACACGCAGGGATTTGTTGTTCAATAAAGTCGTCCTGATAGTTCCCGGGGATAGCACTCTGGGAATCAGCGGTTTTAAAGACCTTACAGGCGACATGGTGAAAAAAGTGGCTATTGGTGACCCGGAATCCGTTCCTGTGGGCATGTACGCCCAGGAGATTTTTATGGAGTACGGCATTATGGATGCGCTGAAATCCAGGCTGGTCCTTGCCGGCACCGTGCGGCAGGTGCTGCAATATGTTGAAAGTTCCAACGTTGACGCCGGCGTCGTATTTATGACGGATGCTAAAACATCTCCGGATGTGCGAATTGTGGCGAACGCCCCGGACTTTATCAATAGCAAGGTCGTCTATCCTGTGGCTATTATAGACACGGGCAAAGATAGAACGGCTGCTGCAGATTACCAGGAGTTTTTATTCAGCAGCCAGGCGGGTAGCGTTTTTGAGAAATATGGCTTCGGCGTGATCGGGCGTTAAACATGATGGTTCGCTGGATGCACGGGTGGCACAGATGATGGAGACATACCTGTCACCGCTGTATATCTCTTTATCGACGGTTTTCACCGCCACAGTTATCACCTTTTTTACAGGTATAGCTGCCGCCCGCTGGATGGCGAGATACCAGGGACAGATGAGGGATTTCATCGACGGCATCCTCATTCTTCCACTCGTTTTACCTCCAACCGTTGTGGGCCTGGGCCTGCTGATGCTATTCGGCAAACACGGTCCTGTCGGACAGATGCTCCTGTTATTAGGGGCGACTGTGGTTTTTTCATGGCCGGCGACGGTTATTGCTGCCACGGTGGTGGCCTTCCCTTTGATGTATATGAACGCCCGCGGCGCATTTGAGCAGGTTGACATAAATGTAGAAAATGCCGCGCGTACGCTTGGAGCCAATGAGTGGAGGGTATTCTGGTCGGTCACCTTACCGCTAGCCTGGCCTGGAGTGGCAGCCGGCGCTGTCCTGGCTTTTGCCCGGGCTTTGGGTGAGTTCGGCGCTACCCTGATGCTGGCCGGATATATACCGGGTAAGACGGCGACCATCCCGGTAGCAATTTATTTTGCTGTCCAGGATGGGGATATGAACCAGGCGCTGGTGCTTGTAGTGATCGTACTTTTCATCGTCTTCGCATCCCTCGGCGCCCTGGCATACTTCAAGAGCAAAACTTACAAAGCTGTAACCGTTTGAATGCTCTTGTAAAGAACCTTAGACGATTAAGTGGTGGCGCCGTCCAGCTTGACATCCTTGATATCCAGCAGACGGTATTCATTTTTTGATATCACGCCGCCTGTCACCAGCGATAACTTTCGAGAGAAAAGGGGTCCGTTTATTACCACTGTATGGTATTCACCGTTTTCGCCGCAGGGGTCGATATTGTTGCTGTGGAGATAATCCCGGAAGGCATTGTCTACAAACTTGCCCACCCATTTTTCATCCATATGCCTGGAGTTTACGCCCACGATGACCGCCTCGAAGCCGAGTTCGATAAATTTATCCAGCAATTCACCCGTAGACCGGCCCCAGAGGGGCTCCCTGGCCTCGATGCCGATTTCACCGCATACCCTCTCTACCCATTCTTTATGCACGTCGAGGTAGATGTCGCCGAATATCATCCCATTCACCCCGGTTGGCAGCAGTCCGCGCACTGCGGCCTTGAAATCCCGTTCATAGCCGTCCCATGTCGTCTCATATTGCGCTACCTCTATGCCCATGGCGGCGCCCTGCTGCTTTATCAGGTCGGCGTTGGTCCCGTGAAACCTGACCCTCTTCTCATCGTTCGAGATAAAGTTCACCAGATGTGTGATTTTATAGCCGAGGCGTAGCGCTTCGTTAAGTGCCATGCAACTGTCTTTGCCTCCGCTCCACGATACGATGTAGTTGGCGTCTCTTTCTCCCGTTGTTTTTCGGTCCATGTTTTACACCTGCAATTCCCGTTCGCTGTAATACTCATTTAAATAGTCGGTTATATCCCCCCGGGACAGCTCATGCTTAAGGTTGTAATCGTACAGCCTGTATTCGTGGTTGGGGCTTTTAAGAGGTTTGAACCAGATATGTGGAGGTTCATTATCACGCTGGGTGTAGCCCGCCTGCCGGTTGAGATCAAGCCACGTATCCCACATACGCGCGCTGGCCCGCTTGAGTTCCATGGCGGTTGTTTCGATTCCGGTGACGGCTGAATACAGCTCGGCCAGGATCTGGAGACTGTAAAAACGCGATATATACAGGCGGTGGCACTGTCCGAGCATATTGAAAAGCCCGAAGAAATCCTCGCCGTGCTTGACCAGACGTCCCAGGTTAAAAGAATCAGCCGTAAAAAGTCGTTCCATATCAGCTTGAGGCACACCGCAGCGCTCGGCCTGTTTTCTGATATTGGCAAGGGGCCACCCGGGGCTGTAGGAAGGTGCCCCCATGGCAGCGCCCACGCCCAGGGTGCGTCCGGGATACACCAGCATGCTAAGGTGCATGGGCAGGAAACCACTCATACGCGGGTCAAAGGCAATGAATTGTCCTTTGACCACGTTTTGCATGCGGCCGGCAGCCAGGTTACCTATTTTACGGGCGGCACTTACGATCCCATCGCATAGAATGGCTCCAAATCCTTCGCGTGCGGCGGTCATGCGTATAAGCGCCAGCAGCGTGTCATAGCTGCGGTCGAGCTCCAGCCCGTTTGTATCTCCCTTATTGATGATCCCCTGCTCGTAAAGCGTTATGACGAAATCGGCCAGGCCGTTAAAGCTGTAAAGACGATCAAGCCCCAACCGGTTTATCTCGTCATAATACCGGATGGCCATACCGTACCTTTCGGCAGAGGTGCCGTTGCTGCTGAAGCCGAGGGCAGGAGAAAGGGTCATTGCAGCCATCTCCATAAATACGGCGGTATCGTAGGCGCTGCGGCTGCCCGGCAGGTCCAGACGGTCCTTGTCCGATAGGGGACAGGTCGCACAGGCGATCTTTTTTCGGGCGTTCTTGTGTAATTGGTAAAGATCTGCCTGAATTTCCTTTAAATCAGGTGGGTAGGGTATGAGCTCCGAGGAATTGCGGGCTACTACGCCGGGAGGTATCCAGCCGGAGGTCATGGTCATGGCGCCGCCACTCATCATCTCATCACGCAGGTGGTAGCTGTTGATCCTTTCCAGCAGCCCGTCCACGATTACCCGAAGGCGTTTTGGATCGGCCACTTCGATCGACCTGCTGCCCATGCGTGCTACGATGGCCTTGAGCTTCTTGGAGCTCATTACTGCTGCCAGGCCGCCCGAGCCGATGGTGCCTCCCTTATCGATGTGTGTCACCGAGATGGCCGATTGCCGCTCCCCGGCAATCCCAATGGGGATGATGCTGCAGGGGGAATGCCTGAGCCTGAGCTCATCGGCTGAATCGAAACCGTCCAGACCCCATATGTCCGAGGCGTGCTTTAAGCTGACGCTGTCATCTTCAATTGTCAGGTAGACCGGCCATTGCGACCGCCCGGTTATCACCAGGAAGTCGTAGCCCGAGGATTTGAGAAAGTGGCTGAAAACCCCGCCGCCGTTGCTGTGCGGGAAGGAGCCGTTAAGCGGGGATTTGTAAATCGACATTGTCTGGGAAGCGCCCGGTATGAAGGTCCCGTTGAATGGCCCTGTACCGATAATGATGGCGTTGTCAGGGGAAAGCGGATTGATGTCGGGCCGTATGAGGTCGAGTGCCAGCCTGTTGTTGATGCCGGCCCCCCCGATACACTCCCTGACCAGGTCCTCGTCCAGTGGCTGCTTGCGGATAGCGCCGTCCGTCAGATTCACGTAAAGGATATTGCCTGCATAGCCACCCAGCTTCATATCAAATCTCTCCTGCCTCTTTACTTGCGGTCAAGGCGCCGTACGGGCAATAGCGGACACAGATAAGGCACGCATCGCAATCCTCACTGAAGCTGATGTCGAACTCATTGGGGCGGCCGACAAGCCGCTCTACCTTGATACACGAAGCAGAAAGGTTGAATTTGTTGCCCGACCTGATGGAGCAGCGCAGCATGCAGGTAATGCAGCCGGCGCATTTAGCAGGATCGGCCTCAATGAATCGTCTGCCTTTCTCCATTCTGACTGTCATGTCATATGCCTGTGTAAAAAGTAGGGACGGGTCTTCAGACCCGCCCGCTCGTTCGGGCGCAGCTAAAGCAACGCCCCTACAGTTACTACAGCTACTACAGCTACTCTCTATTTTATTCCGAAGGTACCTGCCAGCGCACCGATGCCCAGCTTTTCCATGCGGTCTTTGCTGGGTTTACCGCTTGACTTGTCCCAATCGCGTATCTCGTAATACTCGGGCAGCATCTTGGCCATGTTGGGTATATTGCCTTCCTGCCCGCTGTCGGGTATTGGTCGCAGGGCGATCTCCGGCAGCTCGTCGTCTTTGGGAGTGACGCCGAACCTGCAGGTCATAGCCCTCATCAACTGGAAGATGCGCTCTCCTGCCTTCAGAATGGCGTCCTGGTCAATGCCCCAACCGGTGGATGCATTAATCATATCCACTATCGACTGCGTCGGCATCATGGCGAAATGGCAGATACCCAGAGCGTCGGTGAGAGAGCGCCAGTCCTGCGAGAGCACTACCATGGGGGCCTTGTCGTCGCCCCAGCGGTCTCCCGGATTTAGGCCCAGGTCGGGATTGCCCATACCGTTTTCAACCAGGTAGGCGTCGCTTTTATTGTGGTCGGCGCCGCGGTTGCTTGTAGCGTAGGCCAGGCCCATGCAGCAGTAGGCACGCGGGTCGTGCATGGGGAACTCCAGTCCCTTGACCTGCATGGCTTCGCCGGGACGGTTATACCTGGCCGCCATTCGCTTGGTGCCCTCCTGTATAATCTTGCCGAACCCCTCATTTTTGGCTATGAGATCGATCAGTTTAAGCGTGACGTCAATATCACCCCACTTCAACTCCAGCCCGCCCGTATCCTTGCTGGTGATTACGCCTTTTTCATAGAGGTAGAAGGCGAAGGCCGTGCTGGAACCACTGCTGATGCTATCGAAGCCGTAGCCGTTGACCAGCTCGTTAAAGTGGTTGATGGCGCCCATATCGGCTATCATCAGCTGTGGACCCCAGGCTATCAGCGTCTCGTATTCCGGCCCTTCGGTTGGGTTTTCAGTTTTAAAACGGCCTTCTTTTATGTGCAGCACCTTGCGGCAGCCGATGGGACAGCCGAAACAGGCGGTATTCCCGACCTGGTATTTCTCGGCCTGTGTAACGCCGCTGATATCGGTCGCCTCGGGCATGGTGGCAATAGTGTAGTACTTAGAGGGCGTATCGCCGTAGGCGATGCCCGAATCTACCCATCCGCACGTGCCCGTATCGTGCATTATCGTTGTGACAAAGCCGGACTTGACCTCTTCCATGGCACCGCGGGCGGACTCTCTGAACTTCTCGGGATCCTTCATGGGAATTTTAGCTTTGCCCCTTACTGCAATGGCCTTGAGTTTTTTAGAGCCCATGACGCAGCCCATGCCGGCACGCCCGGCGCAGTGGCCGTCCTCGGTCATGATATTGGCGAATAGAACCTCGTTTTCCCCTGCCTGGCCGATGCAGGCCACGCGAGTACGCTGGTCAGCATACTCTTTGCGGAGAGCCTCGATCGTCTGGTAGGTGGTCTTACCCCATAAAGAAGCCGCATCTTTGAGCTCGGCTTTGCCGTCCTTGATGTACAGGTAAACGGGTTTATCGGATTTACCCTTGATTATGATTCCGTCGTAGCCGGCGAAGCGCAGCTCCGAGCCGAAATGTGCCGCTCCATTGGCATCGCCATAGAAGGTTGTATATGGGGAACGGGCGGCGACTACCCAGCGGCTGAAGCTGGGCCCACCGGTCCCGGTGAGCAGGCCGGCCATAAAGATGAGCGGATTATCCGGGCCCAGCGGGTCGGTTTTCTCCGTGGTCAGGTCAGCCAGGTAGCGGCAGGCGATACCTCCCGCGCCTATGAAATCGCGGGCATACTGCTCGTTCAGCGGTTCATCCCGCACCTCTTTTTTTGTCAGGTCGACAACCAGGATCTTGCCCATAAATCCGTTCATGGCGGACTCTCCTTACTTGTTATTATGAGGACGGGTTCAAAGGCCCGTCCCTGCCGAGCGTGATTAAAAGTCTACCGGTTTGCCCTCGTAGGCGCAGACGAACACTTTCTGCAGGTCTTCGCTTTCGGGCACCCTGGTTACCGCGATCGACATGGCTTCGTTCACCGCCCTGTCGACAAGGTCGGGCATGGCCTTCATGTATTTGTCTTTATCGATCTTAAGGTCTTTGACTGAAGGGCTTTGCCCGATATCTTTCATCAATTTACGTACAGCTGCAACAAGAGCCTTGCAGCATTCTTTATCGTTGCCCTGTGCAATGCCGCAAAAACGGGCGATCTCGGCGTACCTCTGAAGGGTCTCCTCCGAACCGTTTGCTACGTATTCCATTGTATAGGGAAGGTATAGCCCCATGGCCACACCGTGCGGGGTATGGAAGATGCCTCCCAGGGCATGCCCGCAGCTATGCGCCAGCCCGGCCATGCCGTTGCCGAAGCAGGTGCCGGCCTGGCATGCTGCATACATCATATACTTGCGGGCTTCTTCATCCTTGCCGTTATCGACAGCTTTCTTGAGATTTTCGAAGATATATTTAATGGCAACCAGTCCCGGCCCGTCCGTAAACGGCGTGCGCCAGGTTGTTGTGTAGCCTTCAATAGCGTGGGTGAGGGCGTCCATGCCGGTAGATCCTGTTACATGCGGCGGCATACTCATCACCATGCGCGGGTCCAGGATGGCGACATCGGGCAACGTCTCGTAAGAGCCCAGTGCTACTTTTCTTTGACCCTCGACATCTGTCAGTACGATGGCCCAGGTGGCCTCGGAGCCGGTGCCGCTGGTGGTGGGGATACAGATCAGGCGAGCTTTGGCCCGGAGATCGTAAAAATCAGACGGCGACATATCCAGCGGACCGATGCCGGCGCAACAGCACACCATGGTTGATTTGCAGGCGTCCATGGACGAGCCCCCACCCAGGCCGATGAACCAGTCAGGCTTGAAATCCTTGGCGATGACCGTTGCCTTTTGTACAGTCTGGATGGAGGGATCGGGCTCGACTCCGTCGAAAACCTTGCACTCGATGTTGGCTGCTTTCAACTCAGCCTTGACCAGCTCGTGCAGTCCCAGCTTGACGATGTTGGCGTCGGTAACTATGAAGGCGCGCTTGCCCTTGATGGTATTGAGATATTGCAAAGAATCGTCACCGAAGACGGTAAAGGGAACACCAAAAAACTGCATAATCCTTCCTCCTCAGTTCAAATACCGGGATACTTGAATAATATTTTGTTTATCCACTACTCTGGATACTCGGTTTTAACCTGTGTTACGCAGTTGACCAGCTCCTGCGCCGCCTTGACGGCGCGCATAACCTTGCCCATGTTGCCGGTAAGCTTGAGCTGGCGTGTGACGATAGCCTGGATGGGATCGACTTTCTTCTCGGCAACCTTGCGCCAGGTAGCTATTGAAGCTGACAGAACGAATTCCGGCTTATACTTATCTTTCTCTGCCGCCGGTATGACATCAACTTTGCGGCATTTGCCGTGCCAGAGGTCGACATATTGGTAACCGGGCTCTTTGACTGCTCCGCCCGGCTCGATAATGAAATAGAAATCGCCTTCCCAGGTCTTTGCCGCGTCTTCATAAGGTTTGCTTGCGTTGATCGCTTCCATGAAAGCGTTTGCCCACTCGATTGTTCCAAATACTGCCATTCCATACCTCCCTTAATAAGTTTTGTCGCTATTCTATGCGGGTGGGATGGGGATGTCAATATCCATCAGTTACGGAAATCTCAGGCTCAGTAACCTATCGGTAAACTATGCGCTGGTTGACAGCGGTTTAAATAGTATACAATGGTTCCTGATGATGTTTAAGAGGAATGCCGGGATACTGAGCCGCACCTCGAAGTACATCTGTTTAAAGGAGCGGTCGTGACGCGCCAGCCTGAAGAGTTGAAGAATGTAAGCTATGAAATTTTCATAGCTGCACTCTCGGTTATCTCAATATCAAATATCCTTATTTTCTACTTGACTCAGGACCGGGATATCGCCGGGGTGCTGTGGGTGATGGACTGGACTTTCAGCTTCATATTCCTGGTTGACTTTATAATGCGTATGTGGCTGTCCAAGTCCAAATCCGCGTATTTTTTTCGTCAGTTCGGTTGGGCCGACCTTCTCTCGATAACCCCTTCACACTGGGCCAAGCTGCTGCGCATCTTCCGCATCGTGCGCATAGTACGGATGCTGCACAGTTATGGTGCACACAACATTAAGCGTGATTTGAAAGAAAGCAGCGCCGCAGGCGCCTTTCTCACAGTGCTGTTTCTCATCATGATCATGCTGGAATTTGGGGGCATAGCCATTTTGCAGGTAGAGAACAGGGCATCCGATGCCCAGATCAGGAACTGGCAGGACGCCATGTGGTTCATCTATCAGACCATTACAACCACCGGCTACGGAGACGTGGTGCCGGTGACGGGGGAGGGGCGGTTCGTGGGGATCGTCGTTATGACCGCAGGCACTGCCCTTATCGGCACACTGACCGGTTTTTTGGCCAACGCTTTTCTGCGTGGACGCAGGGGGAGGGATCTTGGGAGGCGGGTCCGTGTGGGAGCGAGCGATCATGGAGTTACGTTGTCAGAGATAAAGCACCTTTTGCAGGAGCAGAAACAATCTCAGGAGGAACTCGAGGCAAAGATCGACGAACTGGAGCAACTGCTTTAGCGCCTGCGGCCGATGTCTCCGGTTTAAGTTGCCCGTACAGGCTTGTTTTTCAGAGACGTATCAATCGCCTTAAAGGCATGCTGGACAGACATCAGGGTAAGTCAACGAACCGCGATCAAGCTGTGATTAATCTATGCTTTCCTTGGTGCTGGGAATACTGCCGGAGATGCGGGGATCGATGCGGGTGGCCATATCGAGGGTTCGTGCCAGCGCCTTGAACAGGGCTTCGGTTTTGTGGTGGTCGTTCCTGCCGCTTAAAACCCAGGCGTGAATATTAATTCGAGCTTCCTGGGCGAAAGAGACGAAGAAGTGGTGCACAAGGTCGGACTGCATTTCGGATATAACGGCTTCCTTGATAGAAGTCTCTATAATAGCGTGGCCGCGGCCGGATATATCCAACGCCACCAGCGCTACAGCTTCATCCATCGGCACTACAGCATCGGCCATCCTGACAATGCCCTGCTTGTCGCCCAACGCCTGGTTAAATGCCCGTCCCAGCATGATGGCCACATCCTCTACCACGTGATGTTGATCGGATCCATTGGCCGATATCTTGAGGTCGAAGACGCCATGCTGGGCAAGCTGGCAGAGCATGTGGTCGAAGAAAAGTATGCCTGTAGTGACCTCATACTGGCTGCTGCCGTCGATATCGATCTCAACCCTGACCGAGGTTTCCTTCGTGCGGCGGGTGACACTTGCTTTGCGTTCGGACATTTTCACCTCTTTACTGCTGGATTCAAGGCAAAGGGTATCACATATTTCTGAGCGCGGCAATTACACGGGCCGTATCCTGCGGACGCCCTGCGCTGATACGGATGTAATCTTTTAGCTCGGGCGTCTCGAAATAGCGGATGAAGATACCCTTTTTCTGCAGCTTCAGGTAGATGTCTTTGGCGCTACGGCCCAGCACGGCGCAGAGGATGAAGTTGGCCTGGGAAGGATAGGGTTTCAGCCATTTGAACTGCTGCAAGCCCCTGTAAAGCGTGTCCCGCTCATTGACCAACGCCCTGACGGTTTTTTGCAGGTAATCGATGTCTGCCAGCGATTCCAGTATGCCAACATAGGCGGCCATATTGATGTTGTAGGGCTGCTTTATCTTCATCATGTACGGGACGATATTGACCGGGCAGATGCCGTAGCCGGCTCTCAATCCTGCTATTCCGGCCCACTTGCTGAGGGTGCGCAGGACAATCAGATTGGCGTATTGAGGGACCAGCGGTGTGAGAGAACTGCCGCTGAACTCGATATACGCCTCGTCTACCACCACCATCAAGCCCAGGGAAAGCAACTCTTTTATCTCCGCTTCGCCAGCCTGATTGCCGCTGGGGTTATTGGGTGATGCAATGAAGACGGCCTTTGTTTTAGCATCAACCGCCTTTTTTATGGCGGCCAGGTCGAGCGAGAAATCAGCGGTGCGCTGTACTTTTAAGACTTCTCCTCCCGCTATCACGGTGCAGAACGGGTACATGCCGAATGTGGGAGGACAATTAATCACCCGCTCTCCCGGCTCGATAAATAACCGCAGGATAATATCGATGAGGTCATCGCTGCCGGCGCCGGCCACGATGGATTCTGCCGATACACCGGCGTACCCGGCCAGGGCCTTGCGTACCTCCCTCTGGTCTGGATCGGGGTACCTGTTGTAGTCCTGAAATTTAGCCAGCGCCTTCTGCACGCGCGGCGAGCAGCCGTAGGGATTTTCATTGCCGTCCAGCTTGGTGGTCTCACCCGGGGGCACTTCGGCGCGGCCGGTCAGCACGTCGTTGGGATCGACGGGAGTGTAGGCCTTCATGCGTTTAAGGCCGGTGCGTATCATTTTTTCAACGTCGTTTGAGTTAAGCATCTTAATCCGAAAAGTGCTGCCGCCGGTTTATTCAAACAAAATGCAGCGTTTTAATTTTACCATTTCACAGGTGAGCGCTGCATGCGGGACAGGTTGATCTGCTTAAATAGCAACGAGGAGTGTAGAGGCATCCAATACGAAAAATATTCGTTTTCAGTATATTGATTACCCGGCGTTTTCGCGATCTTCGCCAAACCGGACATCACCGTCACTGAAGAATTTAAACTGGTTGCGGCCGTGCTCTTTGCAGTAATACAGCGCGGCATCGGATTTTTTAATCAGGGTTTCCAGGTCTTCTGCATCTTCCGGGTAGATGGCGATGCCTATGCTAATAGACAAATGCAGCCGGTGCCCTTCGATCAGCAGCGGCTCTGCAGAGGAGTCCAGGAATTTTTGGGCTATGGCAACGGCACCTTCCATATGAGTGGTCTCCAGCATTATCAGAACGAACTCGTCTCCCCCGATTCGGGCTAAAGTGTCGCTGGCACGTATTATCCTCGAAAGCCGCGTACTGACAACCTTGAGCACCTGGTCCCCGACAGCATGACCGAGGGTATCATTGATGGATTTTAACTTATCCAGGTCCAGCGACATGACGGCAAGCCTGGCTTTGTTACGGTGTGCCAGCGCTGACGCCATTTTAAAACGGTCGATCAGCAATGCCCTGTTTGGCAACCCCGTGAGGAAGTCGTGGGTGGCCATTTTTACCAGTTCTTGCTCCAGCCTCTTTTGCTCCGTGATATCCGTTATCAGGGCTGTGACGCCAACGATCTCTCCATCTTCATAGATAGGCCGGCTGGATGTGCGGACATATATGATCCTTCCATCTTTATCCACCGCGCGGAATTCCCACGGCTCAAGATGACCGGACACCAGTCGGTTGTAACTATCTAAAAGCCCCGGAAGGTCATCCTCGTAAACAATACAGGCAAAAGGTTTTCCTATTAAGTCGCTGACCTTATATTTGCTCAATCGCTCAACCACAGGGCTGACGTAAGTTATGGTGCCCTGGTTATCAAGAGTATAAAAAACGTCATTAATATTCTCTACCAGCGCGCGGTATTTTTCCTCGCTTTGCCGCAACGCCTCCTCCGCCTTTTTCTTGCCGGTGGTGTCATGTAACGATATGGTTTTACCTATAGGGTGCCTGTGCCGGTCTTCCACATCGTAGGCGGAGGCCTCGTAATAACGAATCGAATTCAGATGGTCCAATACAATTTCGATATGGCTGGACTCATCCGCCTCGCTCAGCTTCATTAAATCCGGCCGATCCATCCAGACAATGGCTATGGACCGGCCGATATCGGACCGGGATAACTCCAGTATTTCATGGGCTGCCCTGTTGTATCCCACTATCCTTTTCCAGCTGTCCAGCACTATGATGGCATCATCAATGCTATCGACAACCGTATCGTAGGCCATGGGCACAATGTTGAAGAGACCGTGACTGAAAATGCTCCAGGCGATCACCACACCGGTGACGGCAAAGGCAAAGGGAGTCAGGTCCAGGTGTCCAAGGGGCATCAGGCCGAAACCTACGTAAAGGATATTGACCGTCCATGGAACAGCCACACCGGCCAGCATGGCTATTACCTGTTTGCGGAACATCGTACCCGGTTTCCCCATCTTTGCGATCAGTAAAAAGGTGGCTGCCAGAAGTGCGATATAGGAGTAAATAGAGTGTACCCAGAACCACGGCCCCCGGGTCAGCTCTATCATTGGGAAAGGACCGGTGGTGTCCACGCTGGCTGTACTGTAATAGAAGTGGTGCAGCTGGTTGGTGGCCACCATTACTATGGTGATAGACGGGATTACGAAAAGCAGGATCACATTCCTTGCAGTCACCCATTTTTCGCGCCCCGTATACAATAACGTTAAAATCAGAAAAAGTACGGGTACGGTGGCAATTCCCAGGTATTCCAGCGCAGCGCTGATCAACATTCCCTGGAGTTGCAGGCAGGATAGCTCCACCCCATAAAAAACGGACCATACGCATAAAGCCAGCATGAGGAAGGCAAAGACGCGCGAGCCCACCAGCGGGCGCCGGGTAAAAGCGTAGACGGCCAGACTACCGGAGATCAGGGCGGGTATGAGCAGCGAGAGGGCGACGGGATTTAACCTGATAAACGATTCCATGTATCCGTACGTGCCAACCTCTGTCGATTCCTTCCAAGTAATTATAACATTGTTGAATAATCATTAGGATATCACCACCGGATTATGACTATTGGGTGAGAAAAGATTTACAGGCCGAATACCCCTTGGGCATTCCCATAGAGGAAGAGTTTTTTAACCTCCTCTGTTAGCTGCAGCGAATCCAGGTCCTTGAGGCACATGGCCAGGGAATCACGTAAATGGTGGTTGGCAGTGGCGTTTGGCCGGAGGGGTTACAGCTTGTCGACGTTATGGCTGATGCGGGTCATGAGCTTAAAGAGGGTGTTTTTTTCCTCTGCGCTTAACCCCTCGAATAGCTGCGAATTCATCTTATCAGATATCTTTTCTAAGACAGGCTTGATTGTCTTGGCCTTTGCGGTAACCTGGATGTTTACCCGTCTCTTATCGCTGCTATCTCTTATCCTGGTCACGTAGCCGTTCTCCTCCAGGCGGCTGATGACGGTCGTTATTGTAGATTTGTCCTTGAGGGACAGCTCGGTTAAATCATGCAGGTGGAGGGTGCCCTTCTTATCAAGGATATGCAGGATGTCGCCGTGAGAAGGAGCGATGCCGCGGATACCCTGTCTGGCGAGTTCCGATTCGAGATAGGCGAACAGGCTTTGCCTGATGCTGTTCAGCGTGTACAGAAAATTGCCGCGGTGTACCCTGATCATTTATAACACACAACTGCCCATTTATTTTCTCTTCTTGTCCAGCCTGACCCTGACGGCATTGGCATGACCGGTCAGGCCTTCGTTGTCCGCCATCAGCGCGGCCGCCGGGCCAAGCGTCCCGATGGCAAGGTCATCAAGGGCAATGATGCTGTTTATTTTGAGGAAATCCTGCACGGTCAGAGGTGAGCTGAAGCGGGCACTGCCCCCCGTGGGCAGCGCATGGCTGGGACCGGCAACATAATCGCCCAGTACCACCGGCGAATAATGCCCGGCGCAGATGCAGCCGGCGTTCCTTATGCGGTCAATGTAGCTACTTGCATTTCTGACCATGAGTGAGAGGTGCTCAGGTGAGTAAAGGTTGGCCAGATCTATAGCCTGCTCGAGAGTTTTCACTGTAATGATCAAACCGTTTGCCTGCAGCGCCCTGCCGGCGATGTTATTCCTTTTTAGACAGGCAAGCTGCCTTTTAAGTTCAGCCTGCACTTTAACAGCCAGCCCTGCCGACGTGGTTATAAAAATTGACGAGGCAGTGGGGTCATGTTCCGCCTGTGCCAACAGGTCAGCGGCGCAAAAAGCGGCATCGGCGGAGCCGTCCGCTATCACAAGGATCTCACTGGGCCCCTGCAGGGCATCGATATCCACCAGGCCGAAAACCAGCTTCTTGGCGGTCATGACGTATACATTGCCGGGACCGCAAACCTTGTCCACACGCGGCACCGAATCTGTCCCAAAGGCCATGGCTGCCACGGCTTGCGCGCCTCCGATCTTGAATATTCGGTCAACGCCCGCAATACCGGCGGCGGCCAGCGTACCGACCGATACTTTCCCGTCCCTGTCGCAGGGCGTGGCCATGATTATCTCTTTTACCCCGGCCACCCTGGCAGGGATGGAAGTCATGAGGACCGTGGAGGGATACGAAGCAGTCCCTCCGGGGATGTACAATCCCACGCGTTCGAGGGGCAGCACCTGCTGTCCCAGCCCGTCTTTGAGGAAACCGTGGCCGTATCTCTGCATACAGGTTTTGTGAAACCTTTCCACGCGTGCAGCGGCGAATTTGAGCGCTTTCATCAATTGCGGGTGGACTGATCTGCGGGCGGCCGCCATCTCACCAGGTGTGACCTCTAGAGATCTCAGCCGTGCTCCTTCGAAGCGCTCCGTATAGGTAAGCAGGGCCGCATCCCCGCCCTTTTTTACAGCTTCAATTATCTCGCGCACGGAAGCTTCGATCCTGCTGCCGGGGTCGTACTGGTTGCTGCGGGCCAGGGCTTTTTTAGCCTTTTGATAATCCTTTATCACCTTCATTTTCTGCTTACCGCCTCACGGAATATCCTGACCAGGTTCTCAATTCCGGCCCTTTTCCTCTTCGCTTCCATGCTGTGTTTGTTGCCTATCAGACAGGCCGTCGACTCGAAGAGCGTATCTATAATCTTGAGTTTATGCCGCGACAGGGTCTGACCGGTTTCAGTGTTTTCGATCAGCATGTCAGCATCCTCTGGTAAATAGACCTCAGTCGCCCCCCAGGTGGGTATGACACGGTAACGGGCAATGTGTTTATCTCGTAAATACTTATCGGCTATGTTGACGTACTCCGTGGCTATGCGCAGAGGGATCATCTTCCCTCCTGCTATGAGGCTGCGCAGGGCGCTGATTGAGTCCGCAGGCACATCTTCGCTGACCACGGCCACGATGCGTACCCATCCGAAGCCCAGGTTGACCAGTTCGCTTACCGGGCTGGAAGGGAATTGGTAAAGGTGGTCGAGCAGCCAGTCCCGGCCGGTGATGGCCAGGTCAAAATTCCCGTTTGCAACCTGCTGGGGCATGTCCTGAGGCCGGATGACTTTGATGCTCAGCCAGTCGAAATTGCATGAAGGGCGTCGCCTTAAATCATCCCGTGAGTATCCTTCAAGCTGGATCCCCGTCTTCTGCATGTAGGTGGCGGTATGCTCCTGCTGATGGCCGTCGGCCAGCGCCAGCCAGACATCAGCCTTCCGGCTGATACCGCGGTCGTTATTTATTACAGGCGGCGCCTTCTCTTTGAATTTCCAGGGCTTATCTTTCAGGGACGCAGATGATGCGAAGCGTTCAAGGAGGCGGCTGAAGTCGCTGCCCTGGAGACTGTCCCTGTTGGCGATGATGCAGGCGTTGCTGTCACATATCCTGCTGACCGGCCTCAAGTTCAGGCTGCGCAACATGTCCTCATCACTGACGCGCAGGACGGAGAACTCCGCATTCTCGGGCGGATAGGCCTCGGTAGAACCCCAGCAGGGGAAAATGCGGTACCTTTTCAGCCGCATTTTATATGCGGCTGCTTCCGCCAGGGCCGGGTACTCGGTCACGATGCGCCAGGCAGAGGTGCTGCCGGCCATGGTCTCAGCGGATATTTTAGAGGCGGCGGAAGATGCCATGTAGATACCCGACATGTCGTAACCGAGGTCGGCGATCTTAATCACCCGGCTGGCCGGGTAGCGGACCAGCAGCTCCTGCAGCCAGTCTGAACTGCAAATGCCGAAATCATAGTTGCCAACCGCTACCTGTACCGGTATATCACGCTCGTTAAGCATCTTTGCGGTCAGCCCCGGCATGGACCGGGACTTCATGCGGTAAATACGTGTCCCGGAGTTATAATCATCGAAGCCCAGCTTTATGGAATTGAGGAATAAAGCAGTGCGTGCCAGCATTCGGCCCTTGGGCAGGGCCAGGCGTGTCTCGACTAACGAGCTATTTGGCAATCTTGTTGAAACCCCCGATGACATTGATAACGTCGCTAACGGTATACACCATTTTCCGGGATTTTGTATTGTTATCTATAATAGTGAACATGCTGGGGCGTGCGCTGATAGCGACCGTCCAGCGTGCTTCAAGCTGGCTGCCGCGGAAATCAAGTTCCGCTATCAGCCCAACTTTGCGCATGGCCGCAGCCGCTTCAAACGCGGTTTTGACCATGGAAGCTGATTTCCCTGTGGTTTTAACCGATACGGTCTTCTCGGCCTTTTGTTGCGACCATGGTTTAACCATGTCAGTAATGCTGTCCAGGTAGAAGGCGAAACCGCAGGCCGGTATATCTTTGCCGCCCACCAGTCCTATCAGGTTGTCGTACCTGCCACCGCTGCATATCCTGGCGCCCCCCGACGTTATCTTGAAACACAGGCCTGTATAATATTCGAAGCCCCTGATGGACGTGAAGTCGATAGAGTAGCTGATCCCTATTTTATCGAGCAATGCGGTAACCTCGGAGAAGCGGGCGATCTCATTCCTTACGTGCGCCGATACGGCGGGCATGGCCTTGAGGTTTGCCAGGAAACCGCTTGATTTCCCCTTTAGCTTGATAAGGGTTGCAATGGCGTTGACTACCTCCCTGTTCTTGCTTTTGACACTGGCAAAGGCCTGCCAGTTGCCCTCGAGTATATCATCCAGCAGGGCTGTTTTGCTGTCACCATCCAGCCTGAGTTCGCCGATGAGCGCCTTCAAAATGCCTGCATGAGACAGCTTTAGCTCCGGCTGCGATAATCCCATTGCCCGCGCTATCTCCAGCGCCAGGGCGATAACCTCGGCATCCGCAGCCCGGTCACAATCGCCTAAAAGCTCCACTCCGCATTGCCACTTCTCACGGTTCTCACGGCCGGTTTCCTCAAATGCGAAGACGTTGGTTATATAGTAGAGGCGTGCTATCTTCTGGCCTGAGAGGTTCTCGCTGTAGAGCCGGGCGGCCGGTATGGTCCCGTCGGGACGCAGGACGACGCGCTCGCCTCCCCAGCCGTCCCAGTCGAGAAATGAGTAGACGCGCCCCAGCATGGCGGGAGTAAGGGTACCCGCCGCTGTGAAGAGGTGAATGTATTCCAGCGTGGGAGTTCTGATCTCACGGTACCCCCAGTTCAAGCAGGAATTGCGGAAGGCGTCCTCAACCTGCCGGAAACGCTCCATGTCATCCGGCAGCAGATCGCGCGCCCCTTTGCACTTTTGACTTTCCATTACTATTTTTCCTTTCTGTAAAACGGCATAATTCTACACTAATAGTATCACAGCTACAATCGGTGTATAGATGCAGTGAGGCGCAGTCATATTGGCAGTACCCGCAGATGTATCGTGCCGCTGTTATGGCCCGGTTAAGAACGGTATGACAGGCGTGGTATTACATTTTAGCGAAGCTGACAGCCTGCCGCGTTTTACCCGTCAACCTGAACAGGCCGCATTGTGTAACCCGCCGTACGATCTGCTCCTCTTCCAGATGATGATCGTTGACTGAAAGGATGCCGTCCGGCTTCACCACGCGGTGCAGTTCCTTGAGAATGGTTTCGGCATCGGCCAGATCGTGCAGTATATCGTAAAGAAGAGCTACATCTATGCAGTTATCCTCTAACTGTGTCCCGTTGCCCGACCTGATTGCGGTTACATTAAGCAGCCTTTTTTTCCTGCTCAGGTCTTGAACGTATTGGATTGCCAGCGGATGTATATCGACGGCATAGATGTTGCCCGCATCCCCGACAAGCCGATATAGGGGTAGTATGTAGCTGCCCGGGCCACAACCGTAATCCAGCACGCTGTCACCCGGCTTTATACCGATATCAGCGATTATCTTTTCCCGAGATTGCAGATAGTCGCGCAACTTGAATCCAAAGGCCATCAGGTGGAAATAACAGTCTCGCATATGCTCGCTCATAGTCCGTCTCCGATCAATAAATAACTTCTTTATAACACATCGCGGCATATTTTCTCAAAAAGACGGTTTGCCTCCCTGGCTTGCCTCCTGCTCAAGTGTCAAACGATCGAATTGGTCTAAAGATGCTACAATATATTGGCAATGCTCAGAAACCTTCTTCGAACCCTTTATCTTGCCTGCTTTGTACTGGGTATGATTCTTTGCCTGCTGCCGGTGGGGGCGCAGGCTGATGGCGGGAGCGTTGTTGTGCTTACGGTTAAAGGCAATATAGTTCCCGTGGTAGCCGACTATATCAGCCGCGGCATAGGTGAGGCTGAGGATGGCGGTGCTTCAGTTTGTATTATCACACTGGACACGCCGGGGGGTCTGCTGGATTCCACCACAAAAATAGTCGAGCGTATCATGAATGCAAAGGTCCCGGTGGTAGTATACGTATCTCCCCACGGCGCCTGGGCCGCTTCGGCTGGCACTTTCATCACTGTTTCGGCGCACCTCTCCGCCATGGCTCCGGCGACCAGCCTGGGAGCAGCTCACCCGGTGAGCGTGGGCGAGCAGATGCCCGAAGATGTTCAGAAAAAGGCGACGGAATACTCGGCAGCATGGATACAGAGCATAGCTGAGAAGCGCGGGCGCGATCCTTCCCTGGTCGAGGCCGCTGTAAGGGAGAGCAAGTCGTTCACCGCCAAGGAAGCCGTCGAGAAAAAGCTGGTGGATTTTCAGGCCGATGACCTGGACAGCGTTATAAAGCAGATCAATGGGCAAAAGGTGATTCTGGCAGACGGCAGAGAGGTCACCATCGATACAGAGGAGGCCGGCGTCACTAAAAGCGATATGATGCTGGTAGAAAAGATACTGCAGGTTATAACCCATCCCAACGTAGCATACATATTGCTTACGCTTGCTTCCATCGGGTTGATCACCGAGATATCCAACCCGGGGCTTATTTTCCCCGGGGTGATCGGCGGTATCTGCCTTTTTTTGGCCTTCTACTCTCTGGGGGTACTGAACGCGTACTGGGCGGGGCTGTTGCTCATAGTGCTTGCTTTCGGACTTTTCGTAACTGAGATTTTTGTACCTGCCTATGGTATACTGACCTCTGGTGGAATAGTATCACTGGTTATCGGTTCACTTATTCTCTTCAGTGAAAGTGAGGCATCCATGCAGTTTGATAAAAGTCTTATCGTGTACGTCGCCGTATTTTTGGCCCTCTTTATGGCCTTCCTGGTGTGGGCTGTTGTCAGGGGTCAAAAAAGGAAGGTGACCACCGGCAAAGAGGGCATGATCGGCCAGGTGGCCGAGGTCAAAATTGCTCTCGAGCCCAGGGGTATGGTGATGGTGGAGGGGGAGCTGTGGAAGGCTGAGCTGGACGAAGGCCAGGCGCACGCGGGGGAAGAGGTGATTATTAAGAAGGTGGACAACCTTAAATTATACGTAACAAGGAAAAAATAAGGAGGCAGTCATGCAGTATGCGGGAATAATAGTACTGGCGATTTTTGTACTGATAGTGCTGTTTGCATCTATCAGGATAGTTAACGAGTATGAAAGGGGTGTGGTCTTTCGCCTCGGCAGATACGTGGGAGTAAGGGGGCCCGGGCTTATTTTACTCATACCCTTTATCGAACGCATGGTTAAAGTCGAGTTGCGCGTTGTGACCATGGACGTGCCGCAGCAGGAATGTATCACCATGGACACGGTGACGGTCAAGGTAGATGCAGTGGTATATTTCCGCGTGATGAAGCCGGAGTCGGCGATCCTGAACGTGGAGCAGTATATCAGGGCTACGTCCCTGCTCTGTCAGACGACACTGCGGAATGTGGTTGGACAATCGGAACTCGAAGATCTGCTGGCGCACCGGGAGAAGATAAACGAGAAGCTGCAGATCATAATCGATGAAAGCACCGAACCGTGGGGCATCAAGGTGAGCCTGGTCGAGGTGCGCGATGTTCAGCTGCCCGATAATATGCAGAAAATCATGGCTGCGCAGGCGGAAGCAGAGAGGGGGAGGAGAGCCAAGATAATCGCCGCCGAGGGTGAAGCGCAGGCGGCCGAGAAGCTGGCCGAGGCCGCTAAGATCATCTCCAGTCAACCTGCGGCCCTCCAGTTGCGCTATCTCCAGACGCTGGTGGCCATAGCTTCAGAACGTACCAATACGGTGGTGTTCCCACTGCCCATTGAGCTGATTGAGCCCATGCTGCAAAAGATAGGCGGCGATCAGAAGAAGCTGGGCGCCTGATACGAAAACGGGATAATGAAATAAGGGCGGCTTTAAAGCCGCCCTTATTTTTTACCGCTGTCGGGGACGATCGATACGTCTCCCGCCACGATCTCCTGTACAGTGCCGTCATCCCGGCGCAGCAGCAGATGGCCGGATCTATTGATGGCTTCCGCTATGCCCTCGATATCGCGGTTGCCTGATTGTACCTTCACACGACTGCCGATGGTAATCATATTGGCTGCCCATTCATCGAGTATTACCTCCGGATTTTCAGAAAGCAGGTAGAGGTCCTCCAATTCCGTGTACAGGCGTAACGCCACATGCTCTACCGGAAGCTCGTGGCCCAGCTCAACAGATAGGCTTGTGGCGGAAGCGGCTATCTCAGGATACAGTACCGTATCGAAATTGATGTTGATGCCGATGCCGATAATGCTGTAGCCGACAATACCGTTAACCATTGTATGTTCTATTAAAATTCCACACACTTTGCGCCCGCCGATAAGGATATCATTCGGCCATTTGATGCCGGCCTTGATACCAAGGTGCTTAATGGCGCGAAAAACCGCCAGGGCGGATATAGCCGGCAGCAGGGGAACCGCTGACATGGCGGGCCGCAGGATTATCGATGTTGCCAGACCACCCTCAGGGGATAACCAGGACCTGCCCAGCCTGCCGCGGCCCGACCGTTGCATCCCGGCTATGACAGCCGTGCCCTCGGGCGCCCCGCGGTCGGCCATCTCCCTTGCTATATCCTGTGTTGAAGACGCGATCGCCAGGTAATGCACCTCCTTGCCGATGAAGCTGGTAGTCAGGTTGCTCTTTAGGTAACCTATGATATCAGTCATGATATAGCCATATTAATATATCAAAGAGATCAAACCATGTATAATTAGTGAGTGTATTCATATGGGGAATACAAAATATCAAGGGGATTTGAACGATGGAAGGCAATGAAATAGCGCAGTTAGCTGTGCGGGTTGCCGATCTGATTGTTAATTCCAAACGATGCGTGGTTTTCAGCGGGGCGGGCATCAGCACTGAGTCCGGCATACCGGACTTCCGGGGAGAGGACGGCATCTGGACGAAGATGGACCCCGAGGATTTCACCATCCAGAGGTTTGTCGCCCGGCCTGAGGTCAGGAAGATGCAATGGAAACTTCTGGCTGAAGGAGGCCTGATTAAGGATGTGCAGCCGAACGCAGCGCATTACGCCATAGCCGAGCTGGATAAACTGGGCAAGCTGGATTGCGTTGTAACGCAGAACATCGATAATTTGCACCAGTTGGCAGGCGTGCCGGATGAAAAGGTCTTCGAGCTGCATGGCAACATGCAATATGCCCGCTGTCTGAGCTGCCACAAGCGTTATCCCATGGCTGAGATAGTGGCACGCCTTGCCACGGAGGAAGTGCCGGAATGCGAGGCCTGCAAGGGCATCCTTAAGCCTGATGCCGTATATTTCGGAGAAATGTTGCCACAGGCCGTGCTGAGCGAGGCTTCCCGCAGGGCCAACCAATGCGACCTGTGCGTGGTAATTGGTTCAACGCTGGTCGTGTACCCTGCTGCCTACATACCGGAATATGCGCATAACGCCGGGGCCAAAATCGTCATCATTAACATCGGCGCAACGCCCATGGACTCCAGGGCGGCTGTGCGTATCGAGGGTAAGGCGGGAGAAACCATGGGCATAGTCATGCAGCGTGTCAGGGACATAATGCGGAAATGAGTATATTGACAAGCCAGGGATACAATGTTAGATTGTGAGAAATATCACACGCACGGAGGTGTCAATTTGAGAAAGGCGGCTATAGCCATCATGATGTTGGCTGTGCTGGTTTCGGGATGTGTGAGACCGGCGGTTAATACCAAATTGGCTCCCCTTGCCTATATCGATTCCGTCTCGTCTTCACAGATTTACGTCGGCGAGAAGGTCAAATTCTCCGGGCATGCAATTTCATCCACCGGCCAGATTGTGGGCTATAACTGGCGTTCCAGTGTCAATGGGAATCTGAGCGAGCTGGCCTCATTCGAAACCGATTCGCTGACAGCGGGTTCGCACACGATCTGGTTCAAGGCGCAGGATAATTACGGCAACTGGTCCGACGAGGTCGGGACGAACCTCACCGTGATCATTCCCGGTGGACCGGAAAAGATGTCGATCAGGGTATTTACAGCTACTCCGCCCGAAATAAAAGACGGTGACTGGTCCACACTGACCTGGGACGTATCGGGATTCGGCAACGTCCGTATAGATCCCGACGTCGGAGATGTATCCATGTCCGGCAGCCGGGCGGTACAGCCCAGGCATGACATGATGTACACCATCTATGCCAGGAATGATGAGGGCACAATGACGGCCAATACGAGGATACTGGTCACCCCGCTGCACGTTTACACAACCACCCTGTATTCGGTCGCAGCCGAGGATGGCACGGTCAGGAAGGACAAAGTAGTTCTCGATGGGGTTATGGTCGGACAGAACGAGATGCAGATACAGATGCAGGGCTTCCTGAGTTTCGATATATCTTCCATCCCGCGCGACGCCATTATCAAGGATGTAGATCTCGATATCTCAAAATCTGTTGTGGTTAATTCACCATTCCCTTTTCAGGGCTCGCTCAATATTTATAACCAGCAGTACGGCAGCTACTTGAGACCAAGCAACTACATGGTTATTGTTCCCGCGGGCTACCTTTACAGTTGGAACTACAATTTCGTGGCCACTATGATGCCGAGCACACCGTTTACCTCGCCGGATTTTGTCACGACCTTGCAGAAACAGCTGGATGCCGGCAGCAATCGCTACCAGACACGGTTGCAGTTCGAGAAATACTATTATTACAGCCGGGCTGACTACACTGAGCAGAGGTATACGGGGGCTTACAGCGGTGAAAGCAGCGCCAATTACCTTGATGTCAGCGCCGGCAACGCCAAATTGATCGTCCGCTACGTGTTGCCAGAGTAACGTTGAACTGGGGTCGGGAGCCCAACTTAAGCAGCGCTTTTCGGCTATTCGTTTTGATGCCGGCAATGCGGCCCCGGGAGGATCCAATATGAAAAAATTGTTTTCATCTTTTTTGTTGTTACTTGTATTGGTGGGGTGTATATATCTGCCTGTTCCTGTATCTCAGGTAATCCCGCAGGCCGGGAGGCCTGTTGTGACCAATTTTGCGGTCATCCCGGCAATTGTGACTGCAGGGCAAAATGCTGCGCTGGTCTGGGATGTGTCGGGCGCCCAGACAGTCAGCATTGATAATGGGGTTGGCACCGTTCCCTTGAGCGGCTCAAAATCCATCTTGCCTTTCGCGACGACGGCTTATATCCTGACAGCAGTTAATTCTGCCGGGAGCAGCACAGCGGTAGTGACGGTGGCGGTCGTGGGTAATCTGCCCGTGCAGCAGGACGGCGAAAGGGTAGTCATATTGCCTATTGTGCCGGGCGAGAGCGGGTCTCTGGTGAAAAGCGGCGCTAGTTACTCCGCATCTAATGCTGTCTGCGCCGGGGATAATCCGGCGAACCAGGCCAGCCGCGCGTTCCTGAGCTTTGATCTGACAACGCTGCCTCCCACTGCGGTAATCAGCAATGCCCAGCTGGATCTAACCGGATATTCAGTTATGGGGAACCCCACATACAGCAGCGCTATGTGGGGCAATATGGGTGCTCTCGAGATATGCCAGTATCAGTACGGGTCGACAGGCAGTTTGGGCAGGGTAGCCTATGAGGCGATAGCGCCAATGGTAGCCGGCTTGAAGCTGATGGATCTGCAGGATGGCGCTTCCCTCCTAGTTGATGTAACGCTGGATGAGCGGGGCAATAACGTAGTACAGAAGCTGATTTCCGGTGGTCAGGGAAGGTGCCAGTTCAGGCTGGGTTTCTTTACGTCAACAAACTGGGATAGCATAGCTGACATGATATGCCTGGATGGGGCAGTATTGAAGATAAAATATAGCGTCCCCTGATCTTCAGGCAGGCCTGACTTTCTCCAGGTCGAAACGGAAATTCTCGATGACCGGGTTGGCCAGCAGCTTTTTACACATATCCTGCAATTGTGCTTGTGCTTGTTCCATGTTGTCCGCAGCAATACGGATCTCGATGTATTTGCCGGCCCTGACCTCCTCCACATTACTGAAGCCCAGAGTATGAAGGGCGCCTTTGATAGTCAGGCCCTGCGGATCGTTCACTGTAGGTTTGAGCGTAATATAGACTTTAGATAAATACATTCTTCAACTTCCTCCCGGTCAGCAGCGAGTATGCATCGCGGTAACGCTCCGCCGTCGCCTCAACCACGTCTGCCGGCAAGGCCGGTACAGGCGCCTTTTTGTTCCAGCCGGAGGCGGTCAGCCAGTCCCTGACCGGCTGCTTATCATAGCTCGGCTGGGATTTTCCCGGCTCATACTGGCTGGCATCCCAGAACCTGCTTGAATCGGGTGTAAGTGCCTCATCAATCAGGATAAGCTCTTTATCATGGAAACCGAACTCGAATTTAGTATCGGCTATGATAATGCCGCGCTCAAGGGCATATGAACGTGCAAAATTGTAAAGCGTAAGACTATTTTGTTCAAGCCTGCGTGCGGTCTTCTCCCCTACCAGATCAATGAGTTCCCCGGGAGTGAGGGGAAGGTCATGTCCAACAGCTGCCTTGGTGGTAGGTGTGAATATGGGTTCCGTCAATTCCTGACTCTCCACCAGTCCCCGGCGTGCCTTTCTGCCATTGATTGTTCCCTTTTTCTTATACTCTGCCCAGGCCGAACCGGCTATGTAACCACGGACAACGCATTCCACCGGTACGCGGTCGGCTTTTAAAACAACCATGGAGCGTCCGAGCAGCATTTCGTCAAGCGGTCTTTTCCAGAGAGAATATTTCAGCAGCGCCCTCCGGCTTTCAACCGATTCAACCATGTGGTTGTGCACCAGGTGATAGGTTTTCCCGAACCAGAAAGCCGATATTTGATTCAGCACGGTCCCTTTATCAGGTATGCCGCTGGGAAGCACAAAATCGAAAGCGGAGATGCGGTCGGTAGCCACGATCAGGAGCTTATCTCCTGCCTGGTAAGTATCCCTGACCTTGCCTTTCCCGAATAAAGGTAGCCGTAGTGAGCTGTCAAATAGAATATCCAAGTCGTAACTCCTATCGCTTATTCTGCGTCTTACGCGTTTTTTTTAGTAAGCCCAGACGCTCAAATACCGCGTCTGTATGCTTGAGGAAACGCCGGTAATCGAACAAGATTTCCAGTTCCTTGGCGTTGAGATATTCTGAGACATCAGGATCCTCTTTCAGTAGTTTCAGGAAGGGAGTCCTGGTTTTCCATGCTGTCATCGCATTGCGCTGCGCAATCTCGTAGGCTTGCTGGCGGCTTAGCCCCTTGCTTACCAGCGCAAGCATGACATTCTGGGAAAATACCAGTCCCTGCGTTATCTCGAGGTTGCGCTTCATATTATCCGGGTACACCTGCAATCCCTTCATGACGCCGGTGAATATGCTCAGAATATAGTCGAGGGCAAGGCAGGCATCCGGCAGTATCACACGTTCGTTTGATGAGTGACTGATGTCGCGCTCATGCCAGAGCGCCATGTTCTCCAGCGCGGTAATAGAATGGCCCCTGATCAAGCGGGACAGTCCGCAGACCCTCTCGCAAAGCTCCGGGTTACGTTTGTGCGGCATGGCTGAAGAACCTGTTTGACCCTGTGAAAAAGGTTCCTCTGCCTCCAGTATCTCTGTCCTCTGCAGGGCTCTGATCTCTGTGGCAAATTTGTCAAGAGAGCTGGCCGTGATGGCAAGCGTCGTTATAAGCTGGGCGTGGCGGTCACGCTGGATCACCTGGTTTGAAATAGGGGCGCAGGCCAGCCCCAGTGAAGCACATGCTTTGGCCTCGATATCGGGTGGTACCGTGGCATATGTTCCGACTGCACCGGATATCTTGCCCACGCTGATGCATTTTTTTGCCTCTTCCATCCTGATACAGTTGCGCTTCATCTCCTGCGCCCACAAGGCCATCTTGAGCCCGAATGTAATGGGCTCGGCATGCACCCCGTGAGTCCGCCCGATCATGATGGTGTCCTTATTAGCGACAGCCCTGTCCTCGAGCACCCTGATCAGCGTGTTCGTATCCTCCAGCAGCAGGTCAACGGCTTCGCGAAGCTGTAGCGCTTGAGCCGTATCCATGATATCCGAGGATGTAAGGCCGAGGTGAATATAGCGAGAGTTCTCCCCCACTGTTTCCCCCAGGGCATTGAGGAAAGCGGTTACATCATGATGGGTAATCTTGAGTATCTCCGCCATGCGATCTAAGTCGACTCTGGCCGACCGTATTTTTTGTAAGGCTGATTTAGGTATGCGCCCGGCGTCAACCCAGGCCTCACAGACGGCAATCTCCACTTGCAGCCATTTATCGAACTTGTTTTTGTCCGACCAGATTTTTTTCATTTTTGGGCGTGAATATCGTTCAATCATATATACCTGCCCTTACGCCTCAGCCAGCCTGCGTTTGTATTCTGCAAAAGATCTCTTGATATCATCGAATTTTATACCCAGCACCTGAACAGCCAGAAGAGCGGCGTTTTTAACGCCGGCTGTGCCTATGCCTGTGCAGGCAACCGGAACACCACCCGGCATTTGCACGATGGAATACAGAGAGTCCACACCTTTCAGATCACTGGTGGGCAATGGTACTCCTATGACTGGCAGGGTCGTCCACGAGGCGATGACCCCGGGCAGGTGGGCAGCGCTGCCTGCCGCTGCAATTATGACCTCGTAACCTTTGGAATCTGCTTCAAGCGCATACTGGCGCACCCTGTCCGGCTTGCGGTGGGCCGACAATATGGATATATCGTACTCTATCTTGAACTCCTTAAATATGTCGAGGGCAGGCTGAATAAAATCTTCGTCTGTTTTGCTCCCTATTACAATACCAACCAGCGACATCAAATCACCTCCCTTGCTGCGATATCCCTGCGGAAGTGGCAGCCCTCAAAATCGATATTTGACATGTTGCGGTATACCTTCTCCCTCGCCTCTTTCAGTGTACTGCCTAAGGCTGAAACCGTTAGTACACGGCCTCCGCTGGTGACGATATTGCCGTCGTCGCGCTTACCGGCGCCAGCATAAAATATGTTGACATCCCTTTCCAGCCTATCGGAAATAGTAATGGGGAAGCCCGTGCGGTAGTCGCCCGGGTACCCGCCCGACGACATGACCACGCCCACGCAAGCATTGCTGCTCCATTCGATCTTCACCTGGTTAAGATTGCTCTCGATTACTGACAACATGATCTCCACCAGGTCGGATTCCAGCCTGGGCAATATCACCTGTGTTTCAGGATCGCCGAATCGGGCATTAAACTCCAGCACTTTCGGACCCTGCTGCGTGATGATCAGCCCTGTATAAAGCACACCTTTGTAGGGGGATCCTTCTTTAGACATGGCAGCAATGATAGGCTTAATGATCTTTTCCAGCACCTGGTTGGTCATCGCTTGATCAAAGAAACCGGGTGGACTGTAGCTGCCCATACCGCCGGTATTGGGGCCCTGGTCGCCGTCGAAGACTCTCTTGTAGTCGCAGGCCGGCACCATGGGTATTGCTCTCTCACCGTCGGTAAAGGCCAGGAGGCTGACCTCCTTGCCGAGCAGGCATTCCTCGATGACCACCCTGTCGCCGGCGGTCCCAAAAGCCCTGTCTTTCATTATCAGATGAAGCGCATCAAGCGCTTCCTCTGCGGTCTTTGCCACGGTTACTCCCTTGCCCGCTGCCAACCCATCAGCCTTGACAACGATGGGGGGGTTCTGGCTTTCGATATAGCTTTTAGCGTCACTATAGCTGGTGAAGGTCCTGCCAGCGGCACAGGGTATATTGTTTCTTTGCATGATATCGCGGGCAAAAGCTTTGCTTGACTCCAGGCGAGCGGCCGCCCTGGATGGACCGAAAACGCTAATACCTGCCTGGCTGAAAAGATCTGCGATCCCTGCGGCCAGGGGAGCTTCAGGTCCAACAACGGCCAATCCGATTCCAAGCTCCACGGCTTTTTTTATTATCGAGAGGATATCGTTTAAAGGTATGTCCAGGTTTGTAGCCAGACTGGCTGTGCCGGCATTCCCCGGGACAGCATATAGGCCGTCGACGAGGGGGCTCCGGGCAATTTTCCATACGAGGGTATGTTCGCGTGCCCCGTTGCCGATAACCAATACCTTCAAGCCGGAGTCTCCACCAAAACCTACGTGGTGATCTTTTTCACTATGTTACGCTTGCTGCTCTTGGTCTTGCCTCGGTTCTTTTTTGCCGCTTTAAGCTTTGGTTTATGCGCCATTTTTCTTCTACCTTAATTCGTTATTCAATTTTTCAGCCTGGACGGGGTCAAGCAACCTGAGTAGCTTTATAAGCCTGGCTACATGACCCTTTTTATCTTCGAGTATTTGCTCGATGGTGTCCGCGGCATCTTCATTGTCGATCATCTCAACCTGTGCCTCGTACTCGTTTATAGATTTGAGTTCGGCCATCAGGTTGTCGCGTATCATTTCGAGATCCATAGATGTCTCGATACACTCCTCCTGCTCATTGAAAGGGTCAAAAGTCATAGTTTCCTCCGGGTGTAAAACCGCAATATGGTACAAACCTGAAAATGATGCCTACTGCTTTTGTGAAATCGCCTAGAAAGTATATATTTTTAGACGTTTAAAATCAAGACAAAGGGAAGCATTAAATATAGCCGGGAACAACCTTGAATAGTCCATCTCCCCGCCCCGGCGTTTGCCTGTACATCGATAAGCGCGTCGGGTTACTTGTTTCGCTCGGCAAGGCATTTCATCAGGCTAACCGTTGTCTAATAGATGATAATGCTCTGATGGATCGTGGTTTAATTCGCCTTTGATGTGTGCCGCTGTCCGGCTTCCGGCCCCTACTTCTTTCCGGATTGTTTCAGGTCAGAGCCGGACAACCTGAGTATAACCGAATCTCCCACGGTTACTATATCATCCAGTTTGATCTTGTATTTCTTGTTTAGACCAGCGTTAATGACCGCATATTTAACGGTTCCTGATACGATGTCGATATCAAGATCGGCTATTTTGCCTATTTTATCTCCTCGTGAACCGATAACTTCTTTCCCCATCAACTTCTTAACGAGCATATTACCTCCATGTTTCCATGATCACCGGTACTTTATTTTGTACATTATTATACAATTATTAGTTAACATGGCAAGCAGATTTGGTTGAATTTGTAGCGTAAGCGGAGGGAAATGTTTTACATAATATGTGGCGACGACAGTTATCGCTGTCACCAGGCGTTGAACGAGATAAAGGCGGGCCTGGGCAGCCCGGACATGGTATCAGTTAATACTACGGTACTGGATGGGCGCAAGCTGATCGAGAGGACGCTGACCGACGTATGCAGCGTAGTACCTTTTATGGCTTCCAGCAGGCTGGTGATTGTGGAAGGATTGCTCAGGCGTTTTCAGACCGGCGACAGGCAGTCGAGATCTAATGGTGGTGGGGAGGAGCCAGGCCAGGTACTCAGAGAATGGCAGGACATGCCCCAATATATCAAAACGATGCCGCAGACAACGGTACTGGTACTTTTCGATGCAGACCTTGATCCAAAAACTGTCAACCAGCTTTTTAAGTCATTAGCCCCCGCGGCCGACCGGGTTTTCCAGTTGAACGAGATAAAGGGCAAGGAACTATCAGGCTGGATCAAAGATTACACGGTCAAAAATGGGGGCAAGATCTCGCCAGGGGCCGTATCCCTGCTGGCCGACTATATAGGGGGTGATTTGTGGTCGCTTACCGGTGAGCTCAACAAGCTGATTACCTACAGTGAGGGACGTGAGATAAGCGATAGCGATGTCAGGGAGATCTCCAGTTTTGCGCGTGAGGAAAGTATCTTCGTGCTGGTTGACGCAGTGCTTGAGGGCAGGATAAAGGATGCGCAGCTGATGCTGCATCGCATGCTCAAATACGGGACGGCCCCGCAACAGATATTGACCATGATCGATCGACAGCTTGCAATCATCCTGAGGGTCAAGGAGTTAAGCAATGGAACCCATCAGGAGATCCGTGAAAAGCTGGGGCTTCATCCCAGGTATCCACTTGAGAAAACGTTGAGGCAGGCCAGGGCATTCACCGTACCCCGGCTGCGCAAAGCATTTCACGCGCTTCTGGATACTGATGTGGCGATTAAGACGGGAAAATACGAGGACGACCTGGCTCTTGACCTCCTGGTAATTGAGCTTTGTAAATAGCGCATGCGCAGCCGCTTGATGTTTGCGTGTGCCAGCTGTGATTCATTGGACATTCTTCGCATCATGAGAATCTCCCCGGGAATTATGCTGATACCCTGGATCGAAGTTCACTGCGCAGATTTTTGATATCCCTTGGAACGAAAATAAGTGCTACTACGGCAAAGATAAAGCAGATGGTCCAGGCGCTGGTGCAGATACCGAAAATAGCTGTGCCCAGCGAAGCATTTACCGCTATGAATCCTGCCAGCGCCGGGGCGAACGCAGAGCCTATCTGCTCCAGGAAATTGTTGATCGATTGAGCAGTGCTGCGAACCTCGGGCTCCGTAATATCATATATTGTCGCAACCCCGTTAGGGTTAGCCATCGGCATGAAGAGGGCGGCCAGACCCAATGAGATTTCGAAGAATATGCTTTGAGCATTGGGAGTCATAAGCGCCACGGCCAGAAACACTGTGCCCAGCAGGATGCCGGTTGCAGAGACAATAAGACGCCCCCTGGGCCAACGGTGAAACAGCCGGTCGCCGATCGCCCCTCCAATGGGGTAGCCGGCCGAAAGCACGAGCACGACGATAACCATGACCAAGAACATCCTCTCCGGCGCATAGCCGCGCTCGGTCTCCAGATAACGGAAAAACCAGAAGGTAATCACCTGCCAGGGGATGACTCCAAAGAAGCTGTCGACATACAATGCCATGAGGGTAGGTTTTTTCACCAGTTTGCCCACAGCCTTCCAATTAAATTTGACTGTGGAAACGCTTCCCGCCTCTACGAATTCAGGCTCGGTGCCTCCGCGCGCGGGCTCCTTGAGGAAGAAGAAAATGACAAAGGATAATAATATTCCGACGGCGCCGGTGACTATAAATATATTGCGCCAGCCGATCAAAGTCAGCAGGAAGATACCCAGCACCATGCCAACCAGGTATCCCATGGGCTGCGCCAGGCCGAGTATGCCGTTCACCTTTCCACGCTCTTTGGGCTCAAAGTAGTCTGCCACCGTGTTATATATTCCCGGGTAGCATGAATCGTCTATGCCGGTGCTGGCGCGGCTGATCAGGAAAAGAGGATAGGTTCGTGCCAGCGCACTTATCCATGTTGTCGATCCCCATATAAACGAGGCCAGGGCAAGCAATTTTGTGCGGCTGAACATATCGAACAGGAAGCCCCAGAGCGGATAAAAGATTGCACCCACTACGATAGCCCCGGAAAACACCAGACCCATCTCGGCTTCGTCGATGCCGAATGTCTCCATAATGGGCGTGGTAAGAGGGCCGATTAGCAGCTTATCGGCCTGATGCAATAAGATGAAGAAGAAAAATGTACCAACCACCAGCCAGCGGTGCCTATGTATCTGCATATCAACCCTCCTGCCAGTTTTAATGTGATAGGATCCTAGCCGGGTTTTCCACTGTCAGCCTCCGTACATCAAGCTCATCGATGCCTGCCTGTTGTAAGGAAGGTATGACGAAGTTAGTGAGGCGGCAATATCCTTCACCTCCGTACCGGCTGGTCAGGATTTTAAGAAAAACGTCGGTTCCCAGCACGATTTGCGACGAATAACCCGCCTTAAGCAGTGCAACCAGACCGCCAAGACGCTGCCAGTCAGTAACTGCAGTAATTCCGACAGGCTCCCCGTCCTGGAAATGTCCGAATGAATCCACCGAGATATTAAAGCGCTGATCAAGCAGCTCCCGGGCAAAATCAACGTTCAATCGCCAGGATCCTGGATCGGTGGTGAGAATTTTTAAATCACGGGACACGAAAAACAGGTCGTTATGTGCGATCACAGCCTTTTCAGGATTCAGTCCCTCGTCCAGCATCACTTTGACTACCTGACGCACGTTTTCCACCGTATCAAGGGGGGGATGAACCGATATAGCAAGTCCCGTTTCGTTGGATACTCGTACCGCAGCCCGCAGCATTTTTTTCTGCTGCTCGCTGAACGGCTCGGCGTTAAATATTCCGGAATCAGTTATTGCAACCTTGATATGCCCGGCCCTGATCCCTGTATCTTCTATGCCGTCTTCGATTTCTCTCCACATGAATTTCATATAATCTTCCATCGCCATATGCCTGAACTGCTCAGGCCACGTGTCCTCCGAGTAGAGCCCGGTTGTGGCGATGATGTGAACGCCGGTTTTCTGAGAGATACGTTGAATGGCGGGTAGATTGCAGCGCATTCCCGGAGTGCTCATATCTACCATTGCCCTCCCGCCAGAGGCTGCAAAATCGGCGACTTCAGATTCGACCAAACCTTCATCAGTCAGCACCATAGCATCCCTTGAGAGAATGAATGCGTGCTTTAAAATGCCGAGATTGTCTAATCTCACCGGATCGTCCGGCGCAACAGGAGCATCCTCAGGTATAAGATTCTCATAACGGCGGCGGAAGGCACTTGCATCGCAGATAGTGTGCTCGTGCATTGAGGTGAAGCCAAGGTCCCCCGGCGCTATGGGGCCCAGTACAGTCGTTATCTGGCTCATCTTTCTCCTCTTTGCTGAGCGTTATCACTGTGCGCATTCCCGAGGCTCATACTTTCACCCAGCCCCTCTTTTTCACTGAATCAACAATCGCCTTTAAAATTCTCATTTCCTCTGCGCCGTCGTGGAACGTAGGCCGGGGAAATGCCCGCTTGGTCTCATTTCCACCCGCTTTCACGTCTTCATAAAAGTCTTTAAACAGGTTCAGCAGCGCATCATGGTAGCCGAGCGGGTGTCCTGCCGGAAGCGAGGCGTATGAAGCCGAATCCGGATCCTGCAGTATAGGGCCCTCAATCAATGTTTCATTGGGCTTATCCCTGTACCCGATCCATAGGTGGTTTGACCGGCGGTGATCCCATGCAAGGGAATAAGCAGAGCCGTATACCTGTAGCTCCGTATCAGACTTACGGCCGGTGGCCGCCTGGCAGGTTGTAAATGATCCGGGCGCCCCATTCGAAAGCCTGAAGAGTATGGCTGCATAATCTTCGAGCTCGACCCTGACCTCTTTGAAATGCGCCTTGGTCGAAGTTTCAAAGGCTATGACCTGCTGCATGGGTTTACGGCGCACAGGAATGAGTGTGGAGAAATCAGCCATGACCTCAACTACCTTCATACCCGTTATGAATTGCACCAGATCGAACCAGTGGCTGCCTAAATCCGCCGCGGTATTCGATGGACCGGCTTCCTTGCGTTCCAGTCGCCAGGACCAGTCTTTAGGCCGTGATAGCCAGTCCTGGAACCATGTCCCTGTTACCATGCGGACTTCGCCCGCCCGGCCCCGAAGCACGCGCAAAGCCATCTCCAGAACCAGTGGATAATAACGGTAGCAGAAGTTCACACCCGTCACGATGCCACTTTTCTCTGCCAGCAGGGTCAGCTCTTCGGCCTCTGCCAGTGTCATGGCCAGTGGCTTTTCCGACAATATATGCTTGCCGGCCTCGATCGCCGCCTTATTCATCGGGTAGTGCAGGCTGTTCGGCGAGCAGGTGTGAACAACATCTATCGACCGGTCCGCCATGATTTCCCGCCAATCGGTGTAGATCTTGTCGATGTTGTATTTTGCAGCTATTTTCTTCGCCAGTTCCAGGTTCGCATCGCATATCGCTTTGACCCTCACGTCGCCTATGCGGCGCAACGCCTCAATGGTCAGCGGACCGATATATCCGGTGCCGATGACGGCAGCGTTTATCATGCACAATCTCCGTGAATAGCCGGCATCTTATAAGGACCCCCGCACGGCTGTAATGAACTCCTTCGCTTTACGGTCGACCTCTTCGTCAGTGGAAAGCGGGTTTATGCCGAAGCCTGATCCCAGTCCCCTGTCGACAACACCGACAGAAAGGTTAATAGCGCGTTCCAGCAGGTGATCCGTCCCGGGCAACATACCCTTGCTGTATTCTTGTTTGCAGGGATATGATGCGCATTTATAGGGACAACCGTGCCCGGTGATCATCCGCTTGCCCAATATCTGCTCCATGTTGCTATACACATGCCAGCCGCTTTTCGATACGGTGGTTGTATCCAGTTTCCCCGCCACCCGGTCAGCCACCTCCATGGAGGGGAAGAACACCGTCAGCAGCGTATTGCTTTCGCCTGCAGGGTCATTGATGGTACGGAATGTCAGGTCGCGCAATCCCCCGATCTGCCGCTTGAAGCGGCTCTTGAGGTAGCGCAGGCGTTGGGTGATCATATCGATCTTGCGGAATTGGGCGATGAGCACTGCGCCCGTGAGCTCATTCATGCGGTAGTTCTGGCCAATGATCGACCGGTTTCCTATTTCCACCCCAGCCCGGTTGGGGAAATGACCGTGATCATGGTAGCCGAATGCACGGAAGTAGAGGTCGTCATCGTCGGTAACCACCATGCCGCCATCCCCCGCGTTGATGGTTTTGAAGATATTGAATGAGTAGATGCCTATCTTTCCTATGGTGCCGACACGCTCACCCCGGTAAGAGGCGCCGAAGGCCTGCGCTGCATCCTCGATCAGGAAGATATTATGTTTTCCGGCGATTGCGCACAACCGTTCCAGGTTACAGGGATTTCCCAGCATATGCACGGCCATGATCGCCTTTGTGCGCGGTGTAATCTTACGTTCCACATCGGCTGCATCAAGCGTCAGGCTCTCGTCAACCTCGGCCAGCACGGGAACCGCCCGGACCACGATGACAGAGGAGATCGAAGCGATAAAAGTATATCCGGGCACGATAACCTCGTCGCCGGGGCCGATGCCCAGCGCCGAAAGCGCTGTAATGAGCGCCGACGTGCCCGAAGTGACCGCCAGGGCATGCCTCGTGCCGAACTTCTCCTGCACCATCTCCTCCAGCGTCTTTACCTTGCGCTTGAATGCGGGATTTTTATCATCCCCGTGGCGGAAGAGCCAGCGGCTGCGCAACACATCCAGCACCTCCTCCTCCTCCTCTTTTCCTATCCACTCATAACCGGGCCCGGGCATGTTCTATATCCTTTCTCCTGAAAATTTAGTTAAGAATAAGATGTTTAGCGTAAAATGTCAAGTGTATTTTCTAAATATTATAATAATGTCCAAAATATACTTGCATTTAACAGATACATATGTTAATATTTTACAAAACTATGAATATTACAGATTCTGATATCAAGGTACTCAAAGCAATTTTTTTTCTGGATACGCCAACACGAAAGGAAATTGCGGAGCGTGCCGGGTTGAGCACCGTTTCGGTAACCGCGATTCTTGGCAGGCTTATACGGCAAGGATTGGTAACAATCTCCGGCAAGAGTGGAAGCGGCGGTAGGCCTTCGGCCATTTATCGGATTGTAGCTGGATTTGGCTGTACAATAGGAGTCTTTATCGGGGCCGACCGGATCCACATTACAGGCGTTGACTCCGCGGGTGACGTCATTAACGAGCGCGAGGTAGATCTCGCTGTCTCATCGCACCCTGTCGACCGTCCCGTGGAATTAATCGATAAAGTATCCCGCGAAATTCGCCGATTTCTGGAAGGGGAACGTTTGAAGGGAAAGCGCGTGCTTGCGGCGGGTGTCGCAGTGCCTGGCATGGTTGATACCGAGCGTGGGGTCTGGCTGCGCGGCCTGCAATTTCCGGGCGTTGAAAATATCGAGATCGGCGCCACGCTCGAGCAGGATCTCCATTTGCCCGTTATCATTGAGGATCCGGCGCGTTGTATGGCTTTCCTTGCGGTGTCAAAAAAGGGTCGGAGCGCAGCCGGCGATTTCGTGCTGTTAAACCTCGGTCGCGGCGTTGGCGCCAGCATCGTAATAAACGGAGAATTGTACCGGGGAAACCATGGCCTAGCTGGAGAAGTTGGGCACCTTGTGGTGGATCCGGGCGGCTCACGCTGCTCCTGCGGTAACGTGGGGTGCCTCGAGACGGTTTTATCGGAACCGGGTATAATTCGCCGATTCCAGCAACGTATAGCAGAAGGAGTTATCTCTATACTCCAGCGTACTGATCCGGCAGAACTGACACTTGAACATATCAGTAAGGCGGCTCAGGCGGGTGACCGGCTGGCCCAAACGACCCTGTTTGAGCTCGGTGGATTCCTTGGTGATGCCTGTGCCAAGCTCATCCATCTCTACAATCCCCGGACTCTCGTCGTAGGTGGAAACGTCGGCATACTTGGAGAATATATGCGTGAAGCTGCCTGGCAAACCATACGTCAACAGGTTGTCCCTGAGATGCTGGTCGATCTCTGTATGGAGTTCGATGGTACTGAATGCGGAGGAGAGGCGCTTGGCGCAGCGTTGATCGCGCAACGATGGTCCTGGCAACATATAGGTGAGCTGATCGGGCGTAAGCCGGGCGGGAAACTGAATCCCTGAGTTATCAACAACCTGGATCGCCCTCCCTTGCTATCGTTCTCCTGCTACCTGTCGAATAGTTTTTTTATCTCGCGCAGCGATACTTCCGAATCAAGGCAGGGATAATATTCCAGTCCGAAGTAACCGTCATAGTCAAGCGAGCTGATCTTTTGAATTATATATTTATAATCTAATTCGCTGTTGAAAAGCTCGTGCCTGCCCGGCACTCCCGCTGAATGAAAATGCCCTATTAATGAAATGTTTTTTTCAATATTATCGACGATGTTACCTTCCATAATCTGCATGTGATAGATGTCAAAGAGGAATTTCAAGTTTGGGCTATTGATTATCCGGATAATGTCAAAACTCAATTTGGATGAAGTTAAAAAATAGCCTGCATGGTCGACGTAAGAATTCAAGGCTTCAAGCAGCAAGACTATATTTTCCTTTTCAGCTATCTCCACTGCTGCCGCCAGGGTATCGATTACATTGGCCATTTGTTCTTCATCAGATATACCCTGAACCTCATTTCCGGTACAGGTAATCAACTTGCTGATATTAAGCTGTTGAGCCAGATCGATCGTCTTTTTCAAACTGTCCAGATATTTAGATTTGTCCGCTCTGTTAGTTAAAGCGCCCCCAATATTGCCTTCAGGCGAGTTGACCACCATGTCATTAATACCGATATTGAGATCAGATAATAACTTTACAGTCGACTTGACATCCCTGTTGTAATCCCAGAACCAGAATTCCATTGTATTGAATCCCAGGGCTGCTACTTTCTTGATTCTGTCGTTGAACGATAGATCTTCAAATACTGTTTCGACACACACATCTACCTTTAACATTAAGCACCTCAAATATTGAATTTACATGAACCGATTATTACACTTCAGGAGCGCCCATCCTGCGGGAATCAATTGTCACAAATAGGCGTTGCTTACTTTGATAATGGCCTCGGCAATCATATCGCAATCCTCGTCGGTCATCTGCGGCGGGATGTCGATGTGTACCGAGCGCCCTAACAGGGCAAGTGTATTTGGATTCATGTCAGGGGAATATCGCATATCGCCACCTTTGCCTATGTAATACGGGCAGGTATAGGGGCAACCCTCGGCCGTGGGCGTCCATTTATTCAGTATCATCTCCCAATGACTGTATATATGCCAGTCAGGCACGCCTTTATTAAATATCGACTGAGCATTAACCCCTTCTGCTTGCAGGGCAGTGGCAAATCGAGTGGCGATATCCGGTTCCGGCAAATACATGACCAGGCAGATGGCCGTGTCTCCCGACGGATCATTGAGACGCCTGAACGTCAGGCTGTTGATAGAGCTGATTGCGCTCTTTATTCTGACTTTATGCGCGCGCGTCTTCTCCAGGAAACCATCAAGCCTGGTAAGCTGTACGCGCATTAAGGCGCCGCTCATCTCTCCCATGCGGAAATTGACCCCCGGGAAGAGTTCCCCCTCATGTCGTGACGTGGCGAAACGCTTGGCCTCTCCACCCGGGCGCCAGCAGGCGGCGGTATCGTGATACCCCTGAGCACGATCATATAATCTCTCGTCAGCGGTGATGATCGCACCACCTTCCCCGGCGGTAATGATTTTATGGTACTGGAAACTGAAAGCGCCGCATTCGCCGAAATTCCCCAGCCTTTTGCCTTTATATGATCCTCCGCAGGCCTGGGCCACATCTTCAATAAGTATGAGCTTGTGCTTTCGGGCGATATCGGTGATTCTGTCCATGTCACAGGGAACCCCACGCATATGTACGGCCAGTATCGCCCTGGTTCGGGACGTGATCTTACTTTCGATATCGTTCGGATCAAGCGTCAACGAGTCGTCCACTTCGGCGATGACCGGTATCGCCTTTGCGGCGATAACGGCCGCACAGGAGGCGAAGAAAGTGTAGCCGGGCAGGATGACCTCATCGCCCGGGCCCACTCCCACTGCGATAAATGATGTTATCAAAGCCGAGGTGCAGGAATTAAGGGCCAGACAAAATTTACTGCCCATTTTTTCTGCGAAGTCATTCTCGAAAAGCTGCACACGGGATTGAAAATCGCTCGGTCCGTAGTATCTGAAAAGATATTTACTATCCAGAACTTCCATTACGGCCTTCTTTTCTTCATCGCCGATGGCCAGCCCTCCCGGATACATTGCTATATTAGGTGTTGTTTTGGCTTTGGGTCCGCCGTTAATTGCCAGTGAGTTAGATAGTCCGCTCATATATCACCTCGAATAATAAATACTGAATTGAAAAATAATGCTGCCGTGATCACTAATTTCAGCTAAAGGCTCCACCGCTTGATAGATATAGGCCGCATTCTCAAGGGGCATGCCAGTCAGGTTTGAATTTGTCTACAATTGCTGGAGTTATGCCGTTGGCTCCGGCTATCTCACCGAACAGTCTGCCGCTCGGTTTTATCGTGCATTTAAGCTCTTTGCTGTCGAAATCGACGTGGATAAGCCCGAATCTGGCGCTGAGTCCTTCCATGCATTCGAAATTGTCCATGGTGGTCCAGTGGCAATATGCCCTGATGTCCACACCGCTTTCAAGCGCCCGGTGCATCTGGTAGACATGGTCGAGTATAAATAACGGTCTGAGCTCATCGTGGTCATCGCAGACACCGTTCTCGGTAACGTAAACGGGCAGGTGGAACATGTCCCAGTAACGCTTCAGTACCTTATACAAACCCTCCGGATAGATATCCCAGCCAAGCTTGTTCTTGGGCAGGTCGCTGCTGGCCTCTCTGTCCAGTGGAAATTTAACCAGTTCGGAAGTGTAGTAGTTGATGCAGACCATATCCAGTGTCAGCGTTTTTCTGGTTATTTTATTGAAGAAATCGAGGTTGAAGATATTCTCATGCATTTTCACTGCTAAGTTATCCAGGGGGCTGGCGGGATTGCACGGGTTAAAGCATCGCACATGTTTGGCGAAGCCCACCTTTGGACCGGGCCAGTTGTTTTTAGAGAATGCATCGCGGATCTCTTCGTATGCAGCGACATGCGCCTCCGCCAGGTTGTCGATACATTTGAATGTCTGAAAAATATTCTTTTTCTGAGGTGGAAACAATCCTAGCATATAGGAGGTGACAGCCAATACGACGGGCTCATTGATTGTCAGCCACATGTCGGTCAGGTCACCCAGTGAATTAATCACTTTGTTGGTGAAGCGCCGGAAATGTACAACGGATGACCTGTTGCACCACCCTCCTTTTCTTGCCAGCCACAGTGGATTGGAGTGGTGATGGAGGTCGATCATAGGTTTAATCCCAGAGGCTGATACAGCACTGATAATCTTGCGATAGTGCTGCAGAGCGGATTCGTCATAAAGCCCCTCTTCCGGCTCTATGCGCGCCCATTCCACACTCATCCTGAAGATGTTGTGGTTCATCTCTTTCATGAGGGCTATATATTTCTCGTAATTATCCCAGAAATTGACGGCGCCCTCCGGTCTGCTTCCATCGAATATCTTTCCGCGGGATGCAAGCTCGCACCACTCGTTTTTAAGCGGGCTGCCCTCAGTCTGAAAGGCTGAAATCGCGCTGCCCCACAGGAATCCATCTGGAAATCTGCATGCTTTCATTAAATACCCCCCATGCCGAACTAAGTATTTAAGTATTTTTGTGCATTAATCAAATCTATTCAAGCCCGCTCCATAAATTAACCCGGATCCGCTTACAGCCTCCATCTTTGTCTTCCCGGGTGTATCGCAGCAATAGTAATGCAGGATAATATGATAATTTATATAAGTGTAAATTAGATCATCGATAATGTCAAGATATAATGTTATAATTATACATAAGTAATATTGCTACGGCCCAATAGTCCAAGTAATAAAAGTTATTATTTTATATAACTGAATGTTTCTCGTCCATACCCGGGGGTTCAGCGCTTCCCGAGTTGTCGTATCCGGAGCATATTATGATTCGTAGCTATCGACAATTGCCGAGTATTTGGTTAAAATTGTGTTGAAGTATGGCTGCGATATCGGATTTGCGGAGGGTTCTAGCCATTATCCTGGCTGGTGGCGCCAGTGAGCGTTTGAGCGTTCTTGCCGATGAACGTGCCAAGCCGGCCGTCCCTTTCGGCGGGAAATATCGCATCATTGATTTCACGCTGAGCAACTGCGCCAACTCGGGTATTTATAACGTAGCCGTATTGACGCAATTTAACCCGAGGTCGCTGGCCAGACATGTGGGGGTGGGCAGGCCCTGGGATATGGACCGTGAACTGGGAGGGGCCGTACTGCTGCAGCCCTTTCTCAGCCGCTCGCAGCGGACCTGGTACAAGGGCACTGCCGACGCCGTTTACCAGAACCTCTACTATATAGTGGACCAGCGGGTCGACGAGGTCCTCGTATTATCGGCTGACCACATTTACAGCATGCGTTACGACCAGATGCTGGCATCTCACCGCAACCGGCATGCCGATGTGACTGTGGCTGTTTACGAGATTCCCCCGGAAGATACATCAAGGTTCGGCATCATTACGCTTGATCACAATGAACGGATTGTGAACTTTGAGGAAAAGCCCAAAACAGCCAAGAGCAGGCTGGCCTCCATGGGCATCTATATCTTTAATAAAAAGGTG
>Ga0265595_1000378_pt1 | contig 41934 bp, 44 predicted proteins | sample saktaG_15_FD_190148 | JGI IMG/M metagenome (GOLD analysis project Ga0265595, IMG submission 190148) | Saline water microbial communities from Sakinaw Lake, British Columbia, Canada - sak_2013_06_06_50m | ecosystem: Environmental > Aquatic > Non-marine Saline and Alkaline > Saline ...
GGGGCTGGAGCGATGGCTGTTACGAGGCGAGGGCCGGGCGCTGTTACGGGTGCTGGGACAGGGGCTGGAGCGATGGCTGTTACGAGGCGAGGGCCGGGCGCTGTTACGGGCGCTGGGACAGGGGCTGGAACGGCGGCTGTTGCGAGGCGAGGGCCGGGTGCTGTTACGGGTGCTGAGACAAGGGCTGGAGCGATGGCTGTTACGAGGCAAGGACCGGGTGCTGTTGCGGGTGCTGGGACAAGGGCTGGAGCGATGGCTGTTACGAGGCGAGGGCCGGGCGCTGTTACGGACGCTGGGACAGGGGCTGTATAGAGGGCTGGGACTCCCCGAATTGTCGGGGGGACAGCCACTTGCAGGGAATGAAAGAAGAAAGGGATGAGGGAGTAGAGGGAGTAAGTGGAGAATGACACAGTGGTTACAGGAAGACCTGACGCAGTGTCAGGCTGGGTCGGGGCTTGAGACAGATTCGTATCATTCCCAGAACTGACAAGCCAGCGGGAGGCGACCACCCGACGTAACGTCCTCACCACCTTGAGGTTAAGTGCTGTCGGGTCGCGGATAATTCGAGGATAGGGGTCGTGTCCCCCGTGGTGTCCCAAGTCGGAGTTGCCGTCACGGCTTGCGCCGTGATGGCGGTCGTGTCCGAGATTGCGTCTATGACCGTGACCGACGCCATGTCGGCGACTGTGATGGATACCATGATGACTGCCATGACCCAGACCGCGGTTCGTGCGATGAGCCATGCAATGATGCGCGCTGGGCAAGCGGCCGTGAGCGGAACCGCGATGAAGGTCGCGGTTGGAACCACGATGGGGGCTGCGATGACGGCCGTGATGAAAGCCACGATAGCGGCCATGATGACGACTGCGATGACTGCTGCGTTGAACAACCACCGAGGCCACCGAGCGCACAGAGTCAACCGGATGCAACAGCTCAAGACATCACCCGTCGGGCGACCATGAATAGCCTGCTTCTGTCTTCGTGCTCTCCGTGTTCTCTGTGGTTCCACATCGGATTCGGGAACGGAGAATCCGCTTGACACTGACAACGGACTCGGTAAAATCCTGTGATCGAATACAAAGGAGGAACCGTATGCGTCGTTCTCTGCTTGGCCTTCTGACCGTTGTCGCAGTTGCCGGCCTGCTAATCATGGCCGGGTGTGAACGTTCCAGCGTGCTCCGCGTGGTCTCGGTGAACCACGGACGCACGCTCGAGTCGGATGTCGCCGACTGGGGCATCTGGACAGACCCGATGGACCCCGAGGCCACACCCGAACTCGTGTATACCGTCAGGGCCGATTCTGCTGAAATTGAGCTGCAGTACGTCGAAATCGGCGCGGGGCTGCCGACTTGGACTCCGTTTGAAGCCATCATTAACAGGGCCACCATCACTTACAAGAGCCAGATGGACCCGGAAATCATCTACGACCCTGTGGTCGTCCCGATGACCGCTTATATCATGTCCGACCCCACAGGCAAGAAGACCACCAAGTTCGTGACGACCGTTTTGCCGGTGTGGTGGAAAATCCAGTACTTTGACGGCGATGTATCCGACCCGCCGGACTACGACCTCTTGGACGTCGTTGAGGCAACCATCAGGTTCGCCGGCTGGGACTCGGTGTCCCTCCGCAATGTGGAGGCCACCGGCAAGCTCCAGATAGAGATCGGCAACTTCTACGACAACGAGCATGCGTTCGGAAATTAGGATCTGAGCGGCCACCTGACACACCGGCGCCGGGTTTGAGCCTGGAAATCGCCTAGACGATACGGTTCGGTAAGTCAAGCAGGCCACCAGCAACGCTGGTGGCCTGCTTCATGTTCGCCCGCGCCGGGACTCGCCCGGAGTCCCCGTGACCTCCACAGTTGGCTCCATCCCGGTTGTCAGGCTCCGGCCGAGACTTGACTTTGCCGACGTCAATCGCTAGATTACTGGTGAGACACGGATGTTCAGAACCATGTCCAAGATACTTCTGCTGGTCCTGGTTGTCTCCTGTGGTTGCGGCTGGTTGGTGAAACCAGCCGAGGTCGAACTGGTCGGGCTGGCGTTTCCGAACGAAGACGTGGTGGACATCACTGTGCTGGTACGCAACCGCAACTCGTTCTCGGCGAAGGCATCGGACATGGAGTACCGGGTAAGCATCGGCGGTGAGGTGATAGGCCGGGGCCGCACTGCTCAGGTCCTGTCCATTGGCGGCCGGGATTCACTGGTGACCCACTTCCCAATGAACTACGACATAGCCGCGCTGTCGCGCGCCCTGCCCCAGATTCTACAGGATACCGTCGTGGTTCGGGTTGACGGCACCTACCGGTTGCAGTCGGTGCTCTCGAAACCGAAGCTCTCGTTCTCCACCGAGCGCCGCATCCCGGTCAAAGCGAGACTGGGAGGGATTTTCAAGAGCCTCCTCGGCAGCGAGACGGGAAAGGAAAAGTGAGGAATTGACCCGAAGTATGGGCGGCGAGATACGAAGAGTGCCGCGTGACGGCCGCTTGACTTCGCTGCCGCTGGTCGCTAGATTGTCAATGTCATGATGAGTAGATTCCGCCCGGAAATCCGTCGCGTCCGCCCGATAGCGGCCGCGAGGGCCCTGACGGAGGATGCAGGATGCTCGCAGTGAAACAGTCGATCTACATTGCGTGTGGAGACCCCCCGACGACGGCGGCGCTGGACAAGGTGCTGACCGGGGGCGGGTATGCGTGCGAGTCGTTCTCGAACGGACGGAGCGTGCTCGCCGCGATTAAGGCCAAACTGCCGGACCTCCTGGCTCTCGACCTCGTACTCCCGGATGCAAGCGGCATTGAGGTACTCAAGAAGGTCCGCCGCATCGGCCCGTCCCTGCCGGTAATCATGATGGCAGAGAGAGTCTCGGTCACGACCGCCGTAGCGGCGCTGAAGCTCGGGGCGACCGATTTCCTGGAGTCGCCGCACGACCCTGGACGCGTGCTGGTGGCGGCCAGGCACGCTCTCGAGACCACGGAACTCCAGCGACAACTCGTGCACCTGAGAGACGAGCTCCAGGAGCGGTACAAGATGGTCGGCGAATCGGCCGCGATGAAGCGGATCTGGAGCCTCATCCGGCGGGTCGCGCCGACCCCGGCGAGCGTGCTCATTACCGGCGAGAGCGGCGTGGGCAAGGAGCTGGTCGCCCGCGCGATTCACCTGCAGAGTCCCCGCGCGGCCCGGCCTTTCATCCCCCTGAACTGCGCGGCCATTCCCAAGGAACTCATCGAGAGTGAACTCTTCGGCCATGAAAAGGGCGCGTTCACCGGTGCCGGGACGGCCCGTGTCGGCAAGATACAGGAAGCTGACGCGGGCACCCTTTTCCTCGACGAAATTGGTGACTTGAGCCTGTCAGCTCAGGCGAAGCTGCTGCGCTTCCTGAACGACTCGGAAATTCAGCGGGTCGGCGGCAGCGCCGTCATTCACATGGACGCGAGGATAGTCGCCGCGACCAACAAAGACCTGCAGGAACTCATCAAACAGAACCTTTACCGGGACGACTTCTACCACCGCCTCAATGTCGTGACCATCGAGGTACCGCCGCTACGGGAGCGGGCGGCGGACATCGAGCTGCTCACCAACTACTTTCTTGACCATTTCTGTACGGACTATGGCCGGATTGTTAGTTTCGCTCCCGAGAGCTGGCTTGCATTGAAGGAATACACGTGGCCCGGCAATATCCGCGAACTGCGGAACCTCATCGAGCGCGTAGTCATCCTGGCGGAGACGAACCCGGTCGAGGCCGAGGAACTGCGCTCGTTTCTCGGCGCCGAGGCCAAGGTCCCCACGGACGGAACGCTCAAAGTCGCCATCGAGCGCGCCGAGCGCGATGCCGTCGAGCGAGTGATGGCGCAGACCCAGAACAACGTTGCCGAGGCGGCCGCCATACTGGGTATCGTGCGTCCCAGCCTCTACCGCATCATGAGGCGGTACGGAATCGCTTCTCCTACCCGGCCCCAGCCCAAGAGCTAGCCCTCCCCGCGTCACGACCGAATCTGTCTCCTCCGGGATACTAGCGAATCTCCCAAAGGAGACAAACCAGTTTCATTTTGACATTCCACCCCTGCCGGACGGCAGAGCGGCCTTCGCCGGGATACGGGCACGTCTGACTGGGCGGCATTCCCGGCACAGCACGGAAACGGGGGCGGCGGCTTCCCTTCGCCCTCGTGGCATGGTTAGTGCATCAGGCAAGCTCCAAGAAGTAAAAGAGCCGGGGTGTAGCGGCGGCACGTCCGGCCGGGTTACACGAACGGGCTGCCGCTGATTGCTGGAGTTATGGGCGCGCTAGCCTCCGGCGGTCGAAACGGGGTCGGCAGCAGTCGGGTGCGCGCAAGCTCCCTGACCGACGGCAGCACGACCCCACTTATACTGCTGGTCATCCCTGAACGGGTCCTGAATTGAGAGGAGATAAGTGTGCCGAATCCTGCAGGTCGTGAGAACAGGAGCGGCCGCGCCGGAGGCGGCAGGCACGGCCGCTCATTCGAGGCGGCCCGAGCATTAGGCCCGAAGTCAGACTGGGCCTGCGAAGGGCGGGCGCGCCTTGCGTCCCGGGAGCGGAGCGACTCGGAATGTCGTACTGAACACACTCACTTTGAAGCAATATCACATACGTAATCTGAAACGGTGGAGTATCCCGACGGTCATGCTGCTGCCGGCCGGGAGAGCAGCGCTATTGTGTTGAAGTCGCCGGGAGCACGACAAGGGTGAAAGACCTTCTGGCTGGGGCTACCCGCGCACTGCTTGTCCAGCCGCGGTTCTCCGTACGGAGCTTCTGGAACTACGCTGAAACGTGCCGGCTGACCGGCGCCAGGTATTCATCCCCGCCGCTGGGGCTGATGACCGTTGCCTCGCTGCTTCCCGAACGTTGGCAGTTGAGGCTCGTCGACGAGAACGTCAGACCCCTTGCCCGCAACGACCTGGACTGGGCGGACGTCGTGTTCACCGGCGGCATGTTGCCCCAGCAGGCGGCGACGCTCGCGGTCATGGAAAAGACGCACGCAGCAGGCAGGCCGGTCGTGCTGGGCGGGCCCGACCCTTCCCAGCAGCCGGGCATCTACCGGGACGCCGACTTCCTGGTTGCCGGTGAAGGTGAAATCACCATGCCGTTGCTCATCGCCGACCTTGACCGGCACGCCGGGTCGGGCAGCTACCGCTCTGCCGAACGGGCGGACATGAGCCGGGCCGTGGTGCCCCGGTTCGACCTCGTGAACTTCCGGGACTACCTGGAGGTAAACGTCCAGTTCTCGCGCGGGTGTCCGTTCAACTGCGAGTTCTGCGACGTCATCGAGCTGTTCGGCCGCCGCCCCCGAACCAAGGAAGCCGGGCAGGTTCTCACCGAACTCCAGCGGCTGTACGACCTCGGGTACCGCGGTCACGTGAACTTCGTGGACGACAATCTCATCGGCAACAAGACGAAGACGCGGGACCTGCTCGTTGCGGTTGCCGAGTGGAGCCGTTGCCACGCCTACCCGTTCTTCTTCAGCACGGAGGCGTCCATCAACCTCGCCCGGGACCCCGAGTTGTTGAACCTGATGCGGGATTGCGACTTCCGGTACGTCTTCGTGGGTATTGAAAGCCCGGACTACCGGGCGCTGGCCCGGGCCGGCAAAGTCCAGAACCTGAACGTCTCGGCCCCGGACGCCGTAAGGACCATCGCTGCCTACGGCATCATGGTCCACGGCGGTTTCATCCTGGGAATGGATGGCGAACCACCCGACATCGCGCGTAATCTCATAGATTTGATTGACGAGGCCGGCATCTGCATGGCCATGGTCGGCACGCTCTACGCACTCCCCAACACCCAGCTTGAGCGTCGATTACGGCGGGAAGGCCGGCTCTTCCGCCGTGCGGCACTCGACCCGGCCGGAGCGATTGACCAGACAACCAGCGGTTTGAACTTCGCCACCGAGAGGCCGCGCGCCGACGTGCTCGGCGACCAGGCAGACGTGCTGCGGCACATCTACGATCCGGCACAGTTCTACCAGACCCTCATCAAGGTGGCGACCCGGCTGAGGCCGGAGTATAAACACCGCGCCGGGCTCCGGGAAGCATTGAAGCTTGCCCTGGGATTTGTCAGGCTTTCGGCCAAGGCCGGGTTCAGCCGGCAGACCGGCCTGCTCTACTGGAGGGCATTGCTGCGGGTGCTGGCAAAGAACCCGGCCGCGATTGACGTCGTCGCCAACATGGCGGCGATCTACCTCCACTTCGCCAAACAATCACGGTACGTGGTCCGCGCGCTCGACGCAGCGGCCCGGGACGTTCGGCCGGTCAGCGATGAACGCAGCTACGAGCTGATGACTGCGGGTACGCCCCCGGCCGAAGCCGGTACAAGAGTCACCGACGACACCGATTTCCGCCGTGCTCGACCGCCGGGACGAGTTCGTCACCATCGGCCGGTAGCGGCGGCAAGCGCGGCAGTCGAGGCGGACGGCCTATGCTTGAGTGACGTGCTGAAGGGAAACAATCATGCTGAAATCTGCAGGTAGTGATGACAGGAACGGCCGCGCCGTAGACGACAGACCCGGCCGGCCTTTCGAGACGGCCCGCCCGTCGGGCCAGACGGACAGTGCCCGCGAAGCGGACCCGGCCGGCGAACGGCACTACTGGCTGGTCCCGACCAACCTGGACGCGCCGCAAGGCGATAGGGAAAGAACGGGATGGGGAAGCCCGCGCTCCGCGTGACCAAACAGGCAGCGGGTCGCATCGCAAGACAGACAGAGAAGCAAACGCTGAAGGCGACCTTGGAGCGCGCCGAGCGCGAGACCGTCGAGCGAGTGATGGCACAGACCCATAACAACGTTCCCCTGGCGGCCGCCATACTGGGTATCGCACGTCCCAGCCTCTACCGCATCATGAAGCGGTGCGGAATCACTTCTCCGACTCGCTTCAAGAACGTACCCCCCGCGTAGAGCGTCGACCGCCGCCGCGTGAAACGCCAACCGGTATCCCGGCGGAGACAACTCGTCTCTCTGTAGATACAACCTCCGCGCCGCCGCAGCAGTTCAGTCGCACCGGACCACGAGCTTTGAGGCACGCATGGCATGCGACTCACCACGCACGACCCGACCCGCACCGGCACGCAAAGTGCACTACTCAGGTAGTGAGAATCCACAACCTGCCCCTGCCACCGACCAGAAGCGCACCGCCACCGGTGATCCGGCATGCTATCTCGGTGCCCGCAGTCTGGCAGGACAGCTCGCGCACGGACCTTCCGACCTCGGTTGATTCCAAACCGGTCCGAGTCGGCACCGGCTCGGGCAAGCCGGATCTTGGTCGGTATCCTGTCCATCCAGCGCGCGAGGAGCGTTCGGCTGTCACGACGACGTTCTCCAGCCGAAGCGTTCGTGGTATCGCCATCGCCAAGCCGAGCACTCGGGGCAGTTGACCCGGGCCGCCAGGCTGTAACCGGCCGACCTGTCGCGCCTTCGCCGTAGTCAAGTCACGACAAGATTCAGCCCGTGTCCGCCTTCAACGTGCCGCCAATGGCGGGCTGTTCCTACACCGGGAGGCTCCCGGCCAGCGTCGGGCTCGACTTGAGCCATCGCTGGTAACAATCAGAACCGACCGCGCCAGGGGGCGCAGCCATTGACTCCGAAACGGAGGAAAGATGATTGTGACTAATACAGGACGGGTGGCCGTAGCGGTACTCCTGCTTGCGCCACTGGCGTGGCTTGGCGCGCTCGCCACGGCGCAGGGCGTCGGAACGGCCGCGGCCGGCGCACAGACCGAAACCGGGCTCGACAACGAACTCAAGATGGCCGGACGCGGGACGCCGGCCGTCACCGTGTCGGGATGGGTCGCGCCACCGATGTGGGCCGACTCGGTCCCTGCGAATCAAGTCGTCGGAACTGCCCCAGCGGACTCCCAGCCTGCAACCTGGCTCGACGACGAATCTTATGAGGACGGGCCCGGGAGGCCGGACGTTACCGTGTCGGGATGGGTCGTGGATGCGAACTCATGGTTGGGCCAGGGTGTCCGCGGCCCGCAATACCAGGGACGTACGGCGGCGTCGGCAGAGGCAGGCACACCGCTGGTCATCCTTACCGACGACGGCTCCATCGTGTTCCCGGTCCAGTTAAGGCCGCCGGCCGGCACGCATGCGAGCAACCTCAAGCTCGTGGCCTACGCCGAGCAACGGGTAACCGTCGGGGGCAGGCTTATCGAGCAGGGCCTGGAGAAAGCGATGGTCATCCAGTACGTTACGTCGGACAAAGACCCGACAGACGAGCCGCCGACTCCGGCCGGGGAAACGTCCGACGTTGAGATAGCCGTCAGAATCGTGGGGCTGAACTCGTGGCTGGGCCAGGATGGGTCCGGAATCCGCAACTCCGCGCGGAAAGACGCCAGGGACGGTGAGCCGTTGGTGCTGGTCGACGGGTACGGGCACGTGTTCTACCCGGTCACGAAGAGTACGCCTTCGGGCCCGGCGTCGCATGACCTGCTCTTGACGTACGTAGCGCAGGATGTATGGGTGAAAGGTACGCTCATTGAACGTGGAGGGGAACGGGGCATAATGATCGACAGCGTGGCCGCGTACACACCGGACATTGCGCAACGAGGCGTCACAGTGGGGAAATGAAGAGACGTAGCAGAATCGTGACGACGTTGCCGAGGCAGCACCGACGCTGACGTCGTCCCATCTCTGACGAAAAGGAGACTGGCATGTTGAACCCAACAAGTCTTGACCAGGGAGAGAACCGGTCCGGCGGCGAAAGACAACGGCCGGTTGTCCCTGCCGACTCCACGGAACGAACAGCCGGCATGCGCGGTCATGGATCACCGCTGCCGAGCCTCGGGTCGGGGGACGACCCCGGCAAAGCAACCTCAACCGACGCGCGGCAATGCCGGCCGGTCCCGATTGACCGTGACGCGCTGTATTGACGGCAAGTGGGTAACCAGGAAATCTGACCAAGAGGTCGAGGCACAGGACGTTGGCCCGGAGAACGCCGGAAGGGATGACATGAAACCGAGTACGCAGGACGAAGCGGAAGGCAGACTCTACGAGGTGAAGGGCAGCATCAAGGAGATCGCGGGAAGAGTCACCAAGAATCGGAAGCTGGAACGCAAAGGCAAAGCCGAAAAGACAGCCGGTAAGGTGCAGGAGAAGGTCGGCCAGGTAAAGAAGGTCCTGGGGAAATAGGAAAACCCCTCCTCACATTGCGCCCCGGGAATCCGGGGAGCATACTGCCGCGCCGCCCCATGCCTGTCTCCCTTTGGAGAATCGTGTCTCTCCACGGATACAACGCTCGGACTTCACCGCCACGCCGGGCGGCGTGACCTACGAGTCACCGAGCGTAGGAACCTTGTCTCCCTGAGGATAACGGCAGTCTCTTCAAGAAGAGGTCGCCGGCTGCGGCGGCCCCTGTAACCTACTCCGGAACGCTGTCCGCCGCGATTCCGGCACACATCGTGCACTTAGGACAATGGGTTTGAGGGAACAATAAAGGAACGACAACCTAACGTTGCCAACGCCTCCGGCAACCAAATACCCCACAGTCGGTTGTTGTAACGGTTGCGCAAGGCGCGGTGCGCCTGGACCCGCAGCCGGCATTGGTCGGAAGCTGCCGGGATTGCTCACCAGCCACCCACTTCCCGGCAGCTAGCCGACCGCCAAGTGGAACAGGACAAGCCCGCGCAGAACCACGAACAGCAAAGGAAAAAGAGTGAAAATAGTCAAGACCATCGAGAAGCAAACCGGCATCCTCTACAGTTCCGTTACCGGCATGATGGTGATGGAGTTCGCCGACCGGGGACGCTACATCTATCACGATGTGCCCAAGAGCGTCTATGACCTCCTCAAGTGCGCGCCCACTCACGTACGCGCGCAGTTCGTCAGCAACGCCGGAAACAACCTTTCAATCATCGATAGCATAGAAGTGTACTGAGGACGGCCGCCCGGCTGATGCATTAAGTGGCGGCCCCGAACTACGCGGGAAACGGCGTTCTTGGTTGGTGGCACGGATTGTGCCAGCAAGAGACCATGGCGAGGTGCAATACCACGACTCCGGAGAACTGTGCCGGCTGCAACTCGAGCCAAACGAGGCTTCGGTTGTCGGCCGGTCAACGCAAGAAAGGAAAACCCCTATGAGGGAATCTACAGAACACGACGAAACCAGAGATAAGTACGACAGTGCCGGATTAGACAGCAGGCAGACGAAGCATCTACCCGCAATACTGGGAACGCTGCTGCTTCTGGTCATCTCCTGCACCTCACCCGTCACTCTCTTGACACCGACGGTCAGCTACACGCCCGTCAACGATGGTGCGGACCTCCACCTCACTTGGCTCGCGGTTACCGATGCCACCGGGTACAATGTGTATGTTGATGGAGTCAAGACCGAGATACTTTCCGGGACCTACTCCTTCGACGTGACGGGTCCGGCCAGGCTGATCCAGGTCTCCGCAGTCGCGACATCAAGCGAAGGTGATAAGTGGAGCCTCACGACGACTGTGAAGAAAACCACGAATGTCACGGTCTACACGAGAGCTGATGCTCAGCAGATCAATCACGCATTCTACTTCGATACGACCGGCACGGCAGTGGCGATTCCGCTGTCTCGGCCTACGGACATTGATTTCGTGCTCGATACCAGTCAGACGGTAACCAATATCGAGCTGCGATCGCCGGACTCGTACGACCCGAAATACAACACCAAGAGCAATTCCTCGGCCGTCGCAAGCGAGACGAATCTCAACGACCTCAAGATTGCCCCCGCACCCGGGGTCTACAGCGCGGTGCGTAGCATTTCCCTGAATGGGATCTACTCCTTGTGGCTCGATCCGGGCGCCAACGGCTGGTCTGTCGATGACCATGTCGCCAAAATCAAAGTCGAAGGTATCTCGGGTACGGCGGTGACGTTTACGGTCGAGTACCAGAAAATCCCTGGTCTTCGCTGGCTGATATCAAACTAGGAATTCAGGGCGACCGCGATGACACGACTCCCACAAAGAGCAGAGAGACGACCGACAACGGTCAAGCCGATAACCGACCGGAGGAATGAGATGAAATCAAGTACGCAGGATGAAACGGAAGGCGAGCTTCACGAAGTGAAGGGCAGCATCAAGGAGATCGCGGGAAGAATCACCAGGAACCGCAAGCTCGAACGCAAAGGCAAAGCCGAGAAAACAGCCGGCAAGGTACAGGAGAAGGTCGGCCAGGTGAAGAAGGTCCTGGGAAAATAGGAGAACCCGCGTCGCATTGCGCCCCGGGAATCCGGGGAGTACGCTGCCGCGTATCACCATGCCTGTCTCCCTTGGGAGAATGCATGTCTCTCCACGGATACAACGCTCGGATTCCGCCGCCACGCCGGGCAGCCCGACCCACGAGTCACCAAGCGTAGGAACCTTGTCTCCCTTAGGATAATAGCAGTCTCTTCAAGAAGAGGTCGCCGGTTGCGGCGGCCCCTGTAACCTGCCCCGGAACATTGTCTCCACGATTCCGGCACACATCGTGCACTTAGAACAATGGGTTTGAGGGAACAATAAGGGTACGATAACCTACGTTGCCAGCGCCTCCGGCGACGAGATAGTCCACAGATGGTTGTCGTAACGGTTGCGCAAGGCCCGGAGCGCCCGGACCCGCAGCCGACATTGGTCGGAAGCTGCCGGGATCGCTCACCAGCCACCCACTTCCCGGCAGCCAGCCGACCGCAGTGTCAAACCGAACCGGCCCTTGGTACCACCAACATGAGATGAGTGAAAGCAATCAAGACTCGCGGATCTGCGGGGAACGCTGCTGCACTTCTGCCGAGGCGCCGGGAGGTGCCACGGCAAGCGGCCACCTTGCAGCCGGCAGTCGGCAAGCACGTATTGAGGCGCTCTATGGAACAGTCACCGTCAAGATCATTGATGCCCGCGTGCTACATCGTTGGTGACAGTTGGGGCGGGAGTTGCCAAGAAAAGCCTGTCGGCGGCTTAAGGGGGTCGCACAGCCGCCGACAGTTCTGGGTGGAGCAGACGAGCAAAACCGCTGTCACCAATGCAGTAATCGTGCCAACATGCTCCGCATGGACGAGCCTCAAACGCATGCGCGGGATGGAACGTATTGACATCCAAACGCACGCGGCTGTCGTGACAGTTGTCCGGCGGGCAGCGCAATCTGCCGATCGGTCAACGAAGCAGGCTAGGAGCATACAAGCTTCATCAACAACAGGGAGCGCCACGGGCACTGCCTCTCCGGCGCGCCGGGGACGAGTTTCTCGCGTGGGACAACGACCACTGTTCCCACGCCAGGCATCCGGGGCCTGTCTCCCTTCGGAGACTACGTGTCTCCCTCTGGATACAACTATCGCGCCGCAGTGATGCCTTGGCAGCACCTGGCTGCGAGCTTGGAGCACGCGCCCCGCCGATCGCGGCCGGGCTCGTGCTGGCACGGTAAGTGCAATAGCCGGGTCAGCAACGGAGAGAGTCGGGGTTGACCCGCAGAACACTCTGTCCGACAAGGAACATCAGGAACCTCAGAAGCCTTGATGTCCACAATCGGACCGGATGATGTCGCCAAAGAAACCTAGCTGCTTCTGAGGAAGGAGACATATGATGTCTCTCGGTAAACGTTTTTTCGCATGCGGCGCATTGCGTACGCGGGTCCTCGGTACGATGCTGATATCTGCTCTTCTGATAGTACCCGGCGTTGTTCTTTCTCAGCCGAGGTGGGTACTGAACGGTAAACCCGTCTGCACGGCGGACGATGACCAGATTGCCACTGCGATTGTAAGCGACGGCAGCGGCGGCGCCATAATCGCCTGGCAGGACTATCGCAACGGCAACTACGACATCTTCGCGCAGCGGGTAAATTCAAGCGGCGCGGTGCAGTGGACCGCAAATGGCGTCTCCATCTGCACATTGGATAGCAGCCAGCAGCAACCCCAGCTCGTCAGCGACGGCAGCGGCGGCGCCATAATCACCTGGCAGGACTATCGCAACGGCAACTACGACATCTACGCGCAGCGGGTGAATTCAAGCGGCGCGGCGCAGTGGGCCGCAAACGGCGCCCCCATCTGCACGGCGGTGTTTGACCAGCTTGACGTTGAGATAATCAGCGACGGACTCGGCGGCGCGATTCTCACCTGGGAGGACAATCGCAGCAACGTGGTAGACTGTCCTGATGTCTACGCGCAGCGAGTGGACCCGAGCGGCGCAGCCCTGTGGACGGCAGACGGCGTCTCCATCTGCAACGAAGCGAGCGCGCAGCACGGACCCCGGTTGGTGAGCGATGGCAGCGGCGGCGCCTTTATCACCTGGTACGACCAGCGCGCCGGCGATTACGATATCTACACGCAGCGGGTAGCTTCGGGCGGCGCGGTGCAGTGGACGACAAACGGCGTGGCAACCTGCACCATGGCTACCGACCAGCTCAAGCCTGACATCTGCAGCGACGGCGCAGACGGCGTCATTATCACCTGGTATGACTATCGCGCCACCACTGATTTCAACATCTACGCGCAGCGGGTAGGGCCAAGCGGCGCAATCGTGTGGGACGTGGACGGCGTAGTCATGAACAACAATGTGGCATATGACCAGATCAACCCCAGGATTGTCAGCGACGGGGTGGGCGGCGCCATAATCGTCTGGCAGGACTACGTCACCGGCACCACTTCCGACGTCTACGCGCAGCGCGTGGCCACGGCCGGTGCAGTCCAGTGGACGGCAACCGGCGTAATCATCTGCACCGCGGCCGGCGACCAGACCGACCCTCGGATTGTCACTGACGGAACCAGCGGCGCCTTTATCACGTGGGACGACCACCGTGACACCGCCAACTGTGACGTCTATGCACAGCGCATAGCTGCCGATGCCTCGATAAACTGGTCGGCAGAGGGCTATCCAATCTGCGCCGCGGACAGCGACCAGACCAACCTGGCGATGGCCAGCGACGGCAACCTCGGCGCCGTTGTCGCGTGGCAGGACCATCGCAACGGCAACTGGGACATCTACACACAGGGGTTCGACACATCCGGGGTCGGGATCGAGATCGGGTCACCGGCTATTGGGTCCGCGCTCTATCTCAAACCGGCCTCGCCCAATCCATCGGCGGCCGCGGTCGGGATCTCCTACTCCCTGCCGAAATCCGGCGAGGTGGAGTTGGCAGTGTACGACATCGTCGGGCAGAAAGTGGCCACGCTGGCAGCGGGTACGATGTCCGCGGGAAGACACGAAGCCTCGTGGAACGGAGCCTCGGTCGTGGCCGGCGTGTACTTCTGCCGGCTCTCCTTCGAAGGTACGACCCGGACCAACCGGATGACGGTCGTGCGATAGATAGGTTGTTTGAAGATAATGGGCAAACGAGCAGAATCCGTAACCAGGACCGGGATTGGAACCGGCACCAAGGCCAAGGTCTCAACTAATGGTGCGCTCCGGGCTGCCCTGGAGCGCACCGAGCGCGAGACAGTCGAGAAAGTGCTCGCGCGGACCAATGGCAGCGTTCCGGAGGCAGCCGCTATGCTGGGTATCTTGCGAACCAGCCTCTACCGAATCATGAAGCGCTGCGGAATTGCTTCTCAGTCTCGGGCATCTAATTAGGTAATGGAACAAGACGCCGGCGTTCGCGTCCGCACAAAGGCCCCGTGTCTGTTTAGGGATACACGCCCCCGCGCCGCAGGCGAATGCCCAAGGCACTCTCGCCTTTCCACCTCTGTATGTCTCTCTAGGGATACAAACATGACCCTGCCGCGGCCACTCGCCGACACCCGGGCTGCAACTTTAGAGGCGCGCGGGCCGCATGACCCGGCGACCGAGGCAGGGCCCCGCGTTGGCACGCAACGTGCGCTACTGCTACTAGGTTGAAGGAAATAAAGACATCTGGGGGCGACAGCACGGAGTATCCACAGTGCGGTACTACGTTCCACCACCATGCTTGCTGTCGCGTTCGCGGATGACCGTGAGACGGTCATCCAACGCCTACACGGGGTCGGCTGCGGTCGGAGAACCTACGCCTCCTAACCGGCGGCATGCCGACCCCTCGAATATTGTCAGAGGAAAGGTGAAACGAGAGAATTGGTAGATGAAAGGACAGGAGATGAACCGCAAAGTAATTACCGCGCTTGCCATCGCAAGCATCTGCATCGGTGTTGCCGTCGCCCGACCTGAGGGCCTCGGCCTGGGTCTTATGGGGGGCAACCCTTCCGGGCTCAGCCTCAAGGTGTGGACCGGCCCCCGCGTCGCGCTCGACGCCGGGCTGGGCTACTCCTTGTGGTACGGGCGGGCACTCAGCTTCCACGGAGACGTGCTCTGGCACACCAACAGCCTGCTGCAGTCGTCGCAGGATGGCTATCTGCCACTCTACATCGGCATCGGCGCCCGCGTCGTGATGGCGGACAAACACGACTACCCGGACATGAGAATCGGGGTCCGGGTTCCGTTCGGGCTCGAGTACGTGTTTGCCAGCGTTCCTATCGGCCTGTTCCTGGAAGTGGTCCCCACATTTGACCTGGCTGGGGCACCGGAGAACAGGTTCTTCGGCCAGCAAGGATCAATCGGCTTCCGCTACTACTTCGGCGGGTCCTCTGACTATTAGCTGCGGGCAGTGCACTTGATGAGTGCTTCCGATACGGGCAAACCCGGCGCCACGCCGGGATTTGCCCGCAGGCAGCAGTCAAGCTCAGAGTGTTGAAAGGCAGGCAAGGTATGTTCTGGACAATAGCCATCGTCCTTCTTGTACTGTGGGCATTGGGGTTCTTCGCGTTCCACGTCAGCACTCCGCTGATTCACGCGCTGATCGTGATCGCCCTCGTGGTAGTCATCTGGCGGCTGGTGACCGGCAGGAGAGTCGCTTGAGCGCAAAGAGCGCGGCGAACTTGGACGAATTGACGCTGAATCAGTGGAGAAAAAGAGGAGTCAAATAGCCAAATGGAGGATCAAATCATGACACACACAGCAGCCAGTAACGAGAAACTGAACGAAGCGTTGGCCCATTTGAATGAGGCCGCCAAGGAAAGCCGCGAGGAACTGCAGGCGCTGCTCGCCAACGGGTACACCGACTTGAAGGCAGCGATCGGCAGCGCCGCACATACTTCCTCCGACTGGGTAAAGGAAAAGAGTAAGGAAGCGGGCGAGACGGCAACGATGGCCGCCACAGCCGTTGACCACTCGGTGCGCAAGCACCCCTGGTACTACATCGGTGGCGCGGCGCTGAGCGGCCTCGTTATCGGGCTCCTCATCAGTGGTCGACGACAATAGACAAGTCGCGGCATGAAGTTCATCCTGGGAATCATATCAGCGCTGTTCGGCCGCTGGATAGACCGCGTGCTCCGCAGCCTGAAGACCGAGGCGGCCGTGGTCTATGTCGCCGGGGTCAGGAAGGCACGTCAGGCATTCATCGCCCTGCTCGGCCTGGCTCTTTTCCTGCTGCTGGCGCTGAGCGGGTTCGTGCTCATCCACGTCGCGCTCTTCGCATGGCTGCCTTGGAGCCTGCCGGTCAAGGCGCTGGTACTTCTGATTCTCGGCGTGCTCTATCTCGGTGCCGGGCTCGCGGTCGTTATCGGACTCAGTTCCGACCGGACTTGGATGAGATTCGCCAAGGTAGACCAGATTCTCGCCGCCCTGCCGCCCCGGAGATAGCTGATGACCATCTCCCCTGCATCGTACCGACCGCCGGCAGAGTCTAAACGGGCGCGTGACGGTCACATACGGGTATCCTCGGGACTCGGAACGCGGATGCGGCATCTCTCCGTTGACCTTGACAAATCTGAACGGAGACAGTATACTAATGAAGCTAGGTTAATAGTGCAAACGAGCGTTTTCGCCAATCACCGACGCCTGGGGGGAACCCTGGAAGCGGACTGCGTGCATCACTCTGGCATTCACGGAAGCCACCAGCGGTCGGCACGGAAAACGGGCCGCAGTAACATGGAATCAGTAAAGTACGTAGAGAGGCTCGCAGGAGCCACAGGAGGATAAGTGAGAAACAAAGTAGCCGCACTGGCACTGCTCGCAGCAGTGCTGCCTGCGCTGGTGTTCGCATACCCGGCCATCGGCGGCGGGAAGGGACTGCTGCGCGTCCAGAACGCGCTGGTGGAAGACGAAGCAGGTCTGACTATTTCGCTCCACGCGCTGGCTCGGAACCCGCTGTTCGACACGCCAGAAGATGCCCCCAATTCGAGCGGCTGGGTGGCCGACCTCATCGCCCCGGAGCTCAGCTATGCCCCGGTCGTAACGAAGTACGCCGGCCTCGAGCTTTTCGGTTCGTGGGGCGGTGTCTTCCAGATGCCCAAATCAGCCACCGAGGACGGTTTCATCTGGGGCTACCACGACCTGAAAGCGGGCGGCAAACTGTCGATACCAATCATCCCGGTCCTCAAGCTCGGCGGCACCGCGTCGTACACGTTCCTCAAGCGCGAAGTCAAAGACGGCTGGACGGTGCTTGACCCGACGGCGGTAGTGCAGGCCGACAATCTCGCGTGGGCCGGCCTCGTTACGCTGCAGCTCCAGGACGTGCTGAAGACGGCTCCGAATATCCTGTTCAACTACGGCAAGGTCGCCGACGAGACCCGCTATGGTGCCGGCGTCGAACTGCAGGGCACTGGGTTCGGTCTGTTTGTCGAAGCGCTGTCCCAGCAACCGGACGCTAATTCGACCGGCATGTTCGACACAGAGAATGGTCACATCCATCTCACGCCGGGCGTGTTCCTCGGCTCGCCGAACACTTCGATGTTCGAGATCGCCTACACGTTCAGCTTCGGCAACGACCGCGGCATCAAGCAGCCCAACGAGCTGATACTCGGCGTCTCCTTCGCCACCCCGTTCGGCAAACGCGTGCCGGCTGAGTACGGCACGATTACCGGCAGGGTTACCGATGAGAGGACCGGCGCTGCGCTCACCGCGAACGTGGATTTCCCGGAGAATGGCCAGATGGCGTCGTTCACCACCGAGCCTACCGGCGTGTTCGAAATCAAGAAGGTCAGGACCGGCGTAACGGTGGTCAAGGTCGGTGCCCCGGGCTACCAGCCGCAGGCGGTCCCGCTCGACGTCAAGAATGACGGCGTCACGACATACGACTTCAAACTCCGCTCGCTCGTCGCCTACGGCACGATTGCCGGCACCGTCATTGACGCCGTCACCAGCGCACCGATGGCCGCCCGCATCGAGTTCCCCGGCACCGCACTTGCTTCGATGAACGCCAACGCAGCTTCGGGCGCGTTCAAGGTCGACAAGGTGGAGACCGGCGTCTACACGCTGACCGCGAGCGCCGACAAGTACATCCCCGCGACCATCACCGTGGCGGTCGAGGAAGGCAAGCTGGCCACCGCGACATTCAAACTCGCGCCGACCGCGACGGCAGTCGCAGTCACCGGCAGGGTCTACGACAAGAAGACCGATGCGCCGCTGTCGGCCACGGTCAAGTTCAATGACGCCGTAGCCAATACCGACCCGGCGACCGGCGTGTACAAGGCCCAGTTGATGCCCGGCTCCTACACGGTCGTGGTCGAGTCGAAAGACTACGTGAAGCAGACCGCGGCGCTCATCATCGAGAAGGGCAAGCCGCTCGTGCGTGACTTCGCAATGCTCAAGGTAGGCATGTCGGTCACGCTCCGTGGCATTTACTTCGACTTCGACAAGTCGACCATCAAGCCCGAGTCGCGGCCGGCCCTCGAGGACGCGGCCAAGATGCTCAATGAGAACCCGACCATCGACGTCGAGATCCAGGGCCACACCGACAGCAAGGGTTCGGATTCGTACAACCTGTCGCTGTCCGACCGGCGGGCCGCGTCAGTGGTCGCTTACCTCACGCAGAACCTCGGCATCGACCGCTCGCGCCTGACCTCCCGTGGTTACGGTGAGAGCCAGCCGATTGCCACGAACGACACCGACTCTGGACGCGCGCTCAACCGCCGGGTTGAGTTCAAAGTCCTCGGCGAGAGGTAATAGCAGAACCGAGTTATGGAAAGGGGAGGCTCACGCCTCCCCTTTCCGTTTCGTACGCCTCGCCGCGTCTGTCGGCCCAACCGCCAAACGCATATCCCCTGGCCCGCCAACATCCCGACTCTTCCGACCGCTATCCGGCCAGCACTCCTGACCGCAGTCTGCATCGCAGCCTTCACGGCAGCCGCTTCCGCGGCGTTGAGTAGCAGGCCGACGTCCACGCCGCAGTCTCCCTCGAACGGTCAGCTTCATCAAGTAGTCTCACCGGCCCGCGATGATGCCGGACAGCGGTTGCGTGAACCTCAGGGCCTCAGGCTTGATCGCGTCAATAATCACCGACAGGCCGGGCATCAGCAGCACGAGGGCCGCTGCGGACCGAGGTCTATCTCCTCAGAGAGAATCGCCGTCTCTTTAGGGAGACCTCGCCGGGAGCAGCCCGGCGTCCGGCGCGCATCCGGGCAACGCTCAGACCACAGCCAACCCACATCTTTGCTTGGTGCCGCTTTGCCCTGCGCAGTTCCGGTTTGGGTGGGAACGGCATATGCGTGTACGTCTTTCTGGCACGGCAAGTGCAGTGTGAAAGGCTGTGAGCGAAGGTCCCTGGGTCGTGCGAAAGCCGCCCCGACGGCCTGGCTCAGAAACGAACAGGGAAAGTTCTAGCGGTGACGAAGGGGTCTCTCCTCAGGGTGCAGCCGTGTAGCGCTCGTCTGACACTGACCCTTCCGCGCCTGGCATCTCAACTGATGCAAGACCAAGTCCGGCCGTATGACAGAAAGTTCTGGCAACCAATGGAGGTAGCCTCATGACAGGATTCGGAAAGCGACCAATGACAATCCCCACGCTCTTGTTGAGCCTCGCGCTGCTCGTCGCAGCGACCACAGTCGGCTGCGCGAAGAAGAGTCCGCCCGCGCCACAACAGGGCGCGACCAAGGTAGAGCCGGCTCAGTCCGACGACGTGGGGTCTGTAAGTTATGACGAGGGCAGTCGCAGGCTAGTCATCACTTTTCAGAACGGCAGCATCCACGAGTACGCCGATGTGCCCCATGATGTGTACGTAGGATTCACGGCGGCTCCTGCGAGAGGCGTGTACTTCAGTACATACGTCAAGGAGCGATACCCGTTCCGGCTGATTACATCCGGGCCGGCTGGCTCGATACAAATTCAGGAAGGAAAGTCGAAGCCGGCAAAGCCGCCGCAGTCTTCACGGGGACGTGGAAAGGGCAGGTAGGCACAGTAACGCCCGCACCCGACGCCGTCAAACGCATGGTCGACCGCTTCGACCTTGGTCACAAGGCCTTCCCCTCCGGCGACTGCGAAGAAGAGCAGCTCCGCGCCGTGTTCCTCAGTCCCTTCTTCACCGCCCTCGGCTGGGCTTTGGGACGGCACCCCCTCGACACGATTCGCACCAGAAACTGGGTAAGTGCCCCCCCCAGTGTCGAGCCTCAGCCAAAACGGACTGGCCCAATGAGGCAGCGGATAATGAGTGAGCTAATGAGCAGTGCAGACTGCACGAAACGTAGTGCCCAGATTGAAGCGATGAAGTGCCACACGGAAGATTGAGTGATAAACAGAAGGAGATGGATAATGAAGAATGGCCTAGTTGTCGCGATTGTGGTCGCCTGCATCTGTACGAGTGTAGCAGCCGCTGCGCCCGGTCTCATTGGCTTGGGGGTCATGGGCGGCGAGCCTTCCGGGTTTAGCGCGAAGCTCTGGCTCGGCAATCATCTCGCGCTTGATGCTGGGCTAGGCTATGCGTATCTGTGGCACGGGGCAGGTGTTCACCTGCACGGTGACCTGCTGCTTCATACCGGCAGCCTGCTGCCCTCGCTGGTCGGCTTCTTGCCGCTCTATGCGGGCGCAGGCGTTCGCGTCAGGCTCGCGAACGGTGTGGACAATCCGAGGGAAGTGGGGCTCAGAGTTCCATTCGGGGCGGAGTATGTACTCCCCATCGTTCCGCTTGGGGTCTTCTTTGAACTGGCTCCAATCATCGACTTTGCTCCAGGGGTCGCCTTCAACGGTAACGCCGCACTCGGGGTTCATTACTATTTCGGGCCACGCAGTTGAAAACCGCGGGGAGAACCGCCCTCCTCTTGAGTTGAAGGTGGCAGCGCCGATTGGGACGTATCAATTGACAGACTGGGGCAGGTCCTCGAACTGACCCTAGTGTGGATGAATACCTGCAACCAAGGGGGACACAAATGCTGAAAACCTTCAGGATTGGCGTCACATCGCTGGCCCTGACGGTATTGCTTCTCGGGCTGTCGGGGTGTAAACGACCAGGCCCGGCAGAGCGCGCCGGCAAGAAGATCGATCAAACGGTTGAGAAGGCTGGACAGCAGGTTGAGAAGGCCGGACAGCAGATCGATTCGGCCGCAAAGAAGATCCGGAACGAAGTCCAGGGAAAATAGCCTTAGTGAAGCAAACGGATTGAAGCGGTTGATGGCGGAGCACAGGGAACGACCGGTAAACGGCCGTCAACGAGATCGAGCAGACGCCGGTTGGTCTGCAGCCGGAGGTCATTGACTGCACCCGTAAATGTGTTATCGGATGAGAAAGGAATGAATGTGAACGAAGAACGCCAACGCTACAGCGACTACCTGAATAAGTTCAATGGACTCAAAGGGGACCTCCATTTTGAAGGATCCGAAGGAGGGGGCTATCCGATAGTCGAATTTAGACTCAAGCCTGACGTCGAGGGCAGAGAGGCAGCATTTGTGCTCGCCAGCGTTCAAGAAGATTTCGTCGTCTTCGAAGGGCTACGGGACATGAGGGTTAAGTCGGTCGCAGTGCCGTTGCCGAGCCTCATCGTAGTGAAGGAGGCACCGATGGACACTGGCGTGGCTGATTTGGTTCCACCTTCAGAGCGATAATGGGCCGCGGTCAACGCTTGGCGGTAGCCGCCGGACGATTAACGCCAAGCGATGAGCCCTGTGTGAGGTGCTATCGAAGCTGACGGGAGCTCTGGGGACATAGCGCGAGACTCCGGGAAGCCCGGGACACTTCGCATGTTTCTGAGCAATGTCGAGGCGCGGCATGGCAAGATGGTCGGTCTGGTCGAGACGATGGTGAAGCTGCACCGAGAACTGCCCAAGGCCATGACGCCGCATGGGCTGGTCCGACGAAAAGAGAGGATACGATGAAACCTGTAGCAGGCTTGTGGATCGACCACCGCCGGGCGGTGGTCGTGATGGTTACCGACAATGGCGAAGAAACCCGGACGATTGAGTCCAACGCCGAGAAGCATGTCCAGCGTGCGGCTGGTTCACGCCACGGCGGTCGGTTCGAGTCACTGGCCGTCCCGGCCGATGACAGCCACCAGCGGGAGTACACCGGGGAGCTCGACCGTTACTACGACCGGGTAGCAGCGCAAGTCAGGGGCTCGGAAGCGGTCCTGATTTTCGGCCCGGGCGAGGCGAAGGGCGAGCTAAAGAAGCGCATCGAACAGGACCCGGCCGGCGGCCGCATCGTTGGGGTGGAAGCGGCCGACAAGATGACCGTATCCCAGATCGTGGCAAAGGTCCGCCAGCGGTTCACGAAGTCGGAAGACCTAGCGGAAACCGGGGACACCTCTCATACTTGTGAGTGACGTCTAGGCACGGCATGACCGGATGGTCGGTCTGGTCGAGACGATGCTGAAGCTGCACAGAAACCTGCCCAAGGCCAAGACGCCGCACGAGCGGGAGATAGTGAAGCAGCAGGTAGCGGCGACCGATAGGCAGATAGACGCCTTGATGTACGATTGGAGCGATAGCGGAAAGTGCCGTCCGACGGCACAACTCTACGGACTGACCGAGGACGAAATCCGAATCGTCGGGGCAGGAGAGAGATGATTCTCGGAACAATATGGGAAGCGTCCCGAATTACCCCCGATTATTCACCCCCCAGGAGGCCCTGACGGCCCATGACCACCCGACATCCCCAATCGCATCTCCCGCCGTTAAAGAGTATTCACGTCATTATTAACCCCGCCTCCGGAAAAGGAGAGCCGGTCTTATCAGTTATCAATGCATCCATGAAAGAAGCCGGCATCAAGTGGGAAGCATCGATCACTCACCAGGCGGGCGATGCGGTCCGGCTCGCAAAGGCTGCCGCCAAGGAGGGAATCGATGCCCTCGCTGTTTACGGTGGCGACGGCACACTCATGGAAGCAATCAGCGGCCTGATTGGATCAGAGACTCCTCTGGTTATCCTGCCTGGAGGTTCGGCGAATGTCATGGCCACGGAACTTGGCATACCCACTGACCTTAAAGAAGCCTGTACGCTCCTGAGCCACGGCCCGATAGACACGAGAACCATTGACGTAGGGCAGTTCGACAAGCGCCATTTTCTTGTCGGAATAAGCCTTGGCTTTGAGGCGGATGTCGTCCAAGGCGCGGATCGCAAGACCAAGAACAAGATTGGCATCCTCGCCTATTTTCTTTCAGCGGTCAGGGCATTGAAGATAACCAAGAAAGCCGTCTACCATCTTAAGATTGATGGACAAGAGCACGAAGTTCAAGGCTTAATGTGTCTCGTTACTAACACAGGAAATCTCGGGTTTAGTAACATATCTTTCGATAAGCATATCGACGTCAGCGATGGGTTCCTGGATGTTGTTGTCGTGCGAAAAGCTAATCTCAGTCTGTTTAGGCTTATGGTTGTCACCTGGCTCAAACGGGAACGTCCGGACAATTTGGAACTGGTGGAGCATTGGCAGGGCAAAGATGTCAGCGTTTCCGCGAGCCCCAAACAGATGATTCAGTGTGATGGTGAACTATTGGAGAAACTTCCTCTTCATATCAAGATCGTTCCTGGGGCAATCAGGGTTGTGGTGCCTAAAGCGGAGTAACCACTTGCCGCAGCAATCCTCCCAAAGGCAGTGACGGCCCTTGCCCACCCGACATCGCTTGCTGAGCACGAAGCGGGGCAGACTGCATCCAGCGACGAACCTGAGTCACCAAGAAGGCAAATGATGGCTGACAAGGTCAAGGCAGTCAAGAGACAAGGAGTAGTGGCTGTGAAGAAACCGGTTGACGCCTGGCAGCGGACCCTCGCCGTCGCGGACGCGATTGCGGCGAAGCTATGGCGGCGCTATCGCGCTGCGATGTTCGAAGTCTATTCGATTTGCGCGATGGTGGTCTTCGTCATCCTGGCGGTGATCGCGAAAACGTGGGCCTATTCTGCTTTCGACGTGAAGATCACGCGTGCGGTACAGACCTTCCATGCGGGTTGGTTTGATGCACCTATGCGCGCTGTGACGTGGCTTGGGTTCCTGCCCCAAGGCGCGCTGATAGCGGCGGGGATCTTGTTGCTCCTCTACGCGCTCGGTCTGAAATGGGAGATGGTCATGACCGGTGCGAGTGTGTTGGGCGGCTCGGCCCTGGGGCTCGTCCTCAAAGTCCTGATCGCTCGTCCACGACCCAGCGCCGACCTGGTGACCGTCATCAAGCAGTTGGGGGATAGGTCTTTCCCGAGCGGGCATGTGCTATTCTTCACCACACTCTTTGGATTCGTGTTGTTCCTGGCTTACACGCTGCTCAAACATTCATGGTGGCGCACGTTGCTACTTGTATTGCTCCTCGGCTTGGTGGGGATGATTGGGCCGTCACGCATCTACTTCGGGCAGCATTGGGCCAGTGATGTGGTCGCGGCGTACTTGCTCGGCAGCATCTGGCTGGCCCTCTCGGTGCTGGTCTATCGCTGGGGGGCAAGGCGCGGCGTGACAAGACGGTCGTGATGTTCGAGACGATGATGACAGCCGACAGCTTGCAGCTAACAGCTTAGGGCTCGGACGGGGAAGAGACTCGTAATCGCGGCGACGCGATGAGTGCTTCCTGACGCGCGGGCGGGTTCTTGCTTCCACGACCGGCGAGCGTACTGTTACAGGAGCAGGAACGGCTGCTGTTGCGGATGATGTAGCGAGGGGTGGAGCGGCCGCTGTTGCGAGGGAAGGACCGGGCACTGTGACGGGTGCTGGGACAAGGGCCGGAGCGACGGCTGTTGCGAGACGAGGGCCGGGCGCTGTTGCAGGTGCTGGGACAAGGGCCGGAGCGACGGCTGTTGCGAGACGAGGGCCGGGCGCTGTTGCAGGTGCCGGGACAAGGGCTGGAGCGAGTGCTGTTACGAGGAGAGGGCCGGGTGATGTTGCAGGCGCTGGGACAAGGGCTGGAGCGAAGGCTGCTACGAGACGAGGGCCGGGTGATGTTACGGACGCTGGGACAAGGGCTGCATAGAGGGAAAGGCTTCCCCGGATAGTCCAGGGGACGGGAATTCACCGAGGCGAAGTCAAAGTGCAAAGTGCAGAATGACGGAAGCTGACGGAAACCTCGGAGAACGAGTTGGATGGAGGTTGTGGCGAATGGCGCTGGGCGAAGGGCGAGAGGTTCACGTGGCATGTTACGTCTTGGGGCTGTCGTTTCTCTGATACCGGTGGAAGGAACTGCACCGTGAAGAGCAACAGACGCAGGAGCATTCGGGGGAAGCGATGAGCGCGGAGCGCTGAATCGCGAGCGTGATCGCATGGCGCGGACGGTGGGAATTGCCGCTGATTCCCGAGGCTCAATATGTAGTATAGTACATATTCCGCCGGTGGCCAGCATCGACCCTAACTCCCCTAATCCCAAGCCCCTATCCCCTATCCGGCTCAGACACCCTCCCGTGCCCCCTGGGTTGCTTTCGGCACACCTTCAGAAGAAACTTCGAACGAGACTTCAAGACGAGCAATGCGGGGTACTTCGCGATGACCTTGTTTCTAACCTTGTACGCGAACGACGCCTGAAACCTCAGCGCAAATGAGTTCGGAAACAGGTCGCGATCCGATGGCGGACGCGCTTGCACCACCATTGGCGAGTCCATCCACCTACACCCTGAAATACACGCTTGAAGTAGCAATCTAGAACACGTCGAGAGCTACATCGCGGCGAGCTTTCCGATGAGCTTTCCAGGGAACTTTCGCGCGCGCAAGGCGCGAGTGACCAGTTACCAGTTGGCAGTTTGCAGCGGCGGAAGGAAACTCCTCCCCGGTCTCTTCGTTCGCTGCCCGCTAGGCCAGGCCGGCGAAACGAGCGTAGATGTCGAAGAGCCGCGGGCCGAAGAAAAGGCCAACCATTGCGCCCAGCGCAAGAAAGGGGCCGAACGAAATCGGCTGGCCGCGCTTGTTCCGGCCGGCCGAGCGGGCGGCAAGCCCGATAACAACGCCGAACACGACCGCGGCGGCCAGTGCCACGGTCAGCCCTTTCAGCCCGACAAACGCGCCAATCATCGCCGCATAGGGCAGGTCGCCAAGGCCCATCCCCTCTTTCTGGTCGACACCGAACCGCCGGAACACGCCGGCAAGCACGTACCGCCACAGGAGTATGGCGAAGAGGATGAACCCCGCGCCGACCGCGGCGCCGGCAAGTGCGCCCTTGAGTTCGGGCGGCGGGGCGACAAGGCCGCCAGCCAGCCCGAACACCAGGCCGGCGATGCTGAAGCCGAACGGGAGGATCTGGTGGTCGAGGTCGATGAATGCCGTGATGATGAGCAAAGAAATGAACACGATTGCTTTGATCGTCAGCAGGCTGAAGCCGAACCGGGCGTAGGCCGCGACGAAAAGCAGCCCGGTGAGCGCCTCAATCAGCGGATAGCGGACCGATATCGGCTTGCCACAGTCGCGGCACCGGCCACGCAGGATGAGCCAGCTCAGCACCGGGATGTTGTCGTAGGCTCGTATCGGCTTCCGGCAGCGCGGGCAGTGCGATGGCGGTGAGGCGATTGACTTGTGCAGCGGGACGCGCCAGATGACGACGTTGAAGAAGCTGCCGAACACGAACCCGAGCAGGGCCGAGAGCGCCCAGATCACCGCGTATTGGGCAGGACCGGCTGTCCTTCTTCCGAAGGCGCGAAGAGCTTCTTGTCGGTCGCGATCGCGTGGGCGGTCTCGGCCGAGATCAGCCCTTTGCGCAGGAGCATCGCCAGGCACTGGTCCATTGTCTGCATGCCGTGCTGGGAGCCGATCTGGACCAGCGAGGCAACCTGGTGCGACTTGCTCTCGCGAATCAGGTTCTTAACCGCGGGCGTGGCAATCAGCACTTCCATCGCCGAAACGCGGCCCCGCTGGTCCTTTCGCGGCAGCAGCGTCTGTGAGACAATGCCGCGAATGACGTTCGCGAATATCTGACGCACGTAGTCGTGCTGGTCCGGCGGGAAAACGTCGATGACCCGGTCCACGGTCTGCGCCACGCTGTTCGTGTGCAGGGTCGAGAGCACGAAATGCCCGGTTTCGGCCGCGGTCAGGGCCAGTTGGATGGTCTCGAGGTCGCGCATCTCCCCGACGAGGATGACGTTCGGGTCTTCACGCAGGCAGGCGCGCAACGCGTCGGCAAATGACCGGGAGTGGGTGCCGATTTCCCGCTGGCTGATGAGGCAGTTCTTGCCCTGGAAGATGTACTCGATCGGGTCTTCAATCGTGATGATTCGCGCCGACTGCTCCGCGTCAATCCGGTCGATCATGCTGGCCAGCGTCGTTGACTTGCCGCAGCCGGTGGGACCGGTCACCAGCACCAGCCCGGAAGTGCAGCGCGTCAGTTCCAGCACCGACTCGGGTGCAGGGAGCTCCTCGAGCGACCGGATTCTTGCCGGTATGATGCGAAATGCCCCGCCGACTCCGGACAGGTCCATGAACACGTTCACCCGGGCACGGACCCGTTCCGGCGTCACGTACTCGAGGACGACACTGCCCGCCGGGGCGGCGGCCGTGCCCCAGGTGTATGACAGATCGAGCTCGCGCCTCTGCTCGACCGCGGACCGCTGGTCATCGGTCAGTATCGAATAAAGCAGCGACTGCGAATCCTCGGACGTCAGTGCCGGCCCCGGGATCTTCTTCAGTTTTCCGTTGACCCGTATAATCGGCGGCGTGCCGACCGTTATGTGAAGGTCGGAGGCTCCGTACTTGGCCGCGTAGCGCAGCAGTTCGTCAATGTTCATTGCCGCACTACGTGCTCAAGGTGGAAAGTCCAAAGTGAAGAAGTCCCAAGTCCGGACTTGTCCATTTCCACTTTCGACTTTGCCCTTTTGGCCTTTCCACTTCACAATGCGCCACGCCCGATACGGAACCCGGTGGGCGTTCGATATCAGGCGTGGAGCGTCAGTCGTAAAACGTATGGCGTCTCGTCGGCAGTCGCTATCCCTCCGTCTGCCTTACGATGTGCGGAATAATGAAGATTATCAGGTCGTTCTTGGTGTGGTTGATCGTGGTCTTCTTGAAGAACAGGTCGCCCAGAATCGGAATGTCTCCGAGCAAGGGGATCTTGCCGACGTTCCGGGTCTCTTCATCACGCACCAGGCCGCCAATCACCGCCACCTCGCCGTCGCGGACGGCGATGTTCGACTCGGCCGAACGGCGCGCGACAATCGGCCGCTGGTCGTCGGCCGAACCCACCCAGCCGGTAATCGCTTCGACGCTCGGTTTGACGTTCATGTTCACCATGCCGTCGGACGTGACGTGCGGCGTCACCTCCAACTTGATCGGTACCGACTGGCTCTTCCATGTTGCCAGTACCAGCCCGGTCCTCGGGTCGGAGCTGATCTCGCGGATCGGCACGTCGGTGCCCATGCTGACTGTCGCGGTGTGATTGTCCAGCGTCATCGTACTCGGATTAGCCAGCACGCGCGACTTGCCGCGGGACTGGAGGATATCCATCGTCGCGCTGAACTGCCCGAGGTTGAGCTTGCCCAGTATCATGTTGTTGAAAATCAGCGGCAACCCGAAGTCTTTGCCGAAGTCGAATCCGCCGCTGGTGGCCGACGCACTCAGAGTCCACTGGATACCGTAGATATCCGTGGCGCTCAGCGTCGTCTCGACGAACTTGGCCTCGATCATGATCTGCGGCAGGGGCTCGTCATACTCGGCCAGGAACTCGGCAACCCGGTCCAGGGCTTCGGGGATATCAGTGACGACCACGAGGTTCGTCCGGTTCGAGCCGCCGGCGTCGGCGACGCGCCGGTAGCCGACATCCACGTTCCCGATCGACGAGAGCATCTTCGGTATGATCTTCGCGACGTCTACGGCCTCGGCATAGTCCAACTCGAATACGCGCACCTGGGTTTCGCCGAAGATGTCCTTCTTGACCGGCTTAACCACGATGATGCCATCCTTGCCCTCGACCATGTTGCACAGACCCGCCTTCAGCACCGCCTCCAGCCCCGTCCTGAGCGGCACGTCGCTGAGGCGGACCGTAACGAGTGACTTCACATCCTGCGTCGCCAGCAGGTTCAGGTTGAACTGAGTGGCAACCATTCGCAGAATGTCGGTGAGATCCGCGTCCTTGACGTACAGCGACAACCGTCTGCCGGCAAACTGGTCCTTCTGGTCAGCGACCATGGGCGGCGAAATCGGCCGCGTGCCCAGGTCAACGACCACCAGGCCGTTCTCAACCGTCACCTGATGTTCGACCGGCACGCGCAGTTGAATCGTAACCCGGAGTCCGGTGGCCGCCTCGCTCGGCTTCACCATGACGGCCGTCACCGGGTAGTGGGCCGATTCGATCCGGTCCTGCTTGAGCTTCGAGACGGCACCCATGATGTCAACCACCAGGGCCGGCGGGTCGGTGGACAGGAACGAACTGACGTTGGGATTGCCGGTGCAGGCAACGGTTACACGCACGCCCTCAAGCAGCTTGTCGACCGCGATGTCGGTAACGCTGACCTGCTCCTGCGCAATCAGCACCGAGCAGAGGCAGACGACTGCAAGGAATGGAATCGCTACTTTCTTGGTCATATTGTCACTCCCCCAGCAGCAAGGTGAACGTCCGTCCGCCCTGCTCCAGTGTTACGTTATCACTCTCGATATTGACGATTCGCTTGCCGCTGATCTCATCCCCCTCTTGCAGGATCTGATCGTTAATCAGGGCATACGGGCGGTCGCCGCCGAGCGTGATTGCCTTCAGTTTGAGATTAGCCAGTTCATTCACCATGACCCAGTCGCGGACGAACGGGTCAGTGCCCCAGGTTTCCGGTGGCAGCACTCTCGGCGTCAGGGCCCCGGGTGTTTCCGCAGGCTTCGCCGCCACATCCTTGACCACCGGTGCCGGCTGGACCGCCTTGGCCCTGGCCTTCGCGCCTGTCGCCTTGGTCGCGGCCACGCTCACGCCCTTGATTCCCGGCCGCGGCCGGAATGCAAACGTGTAGAGTGCCAGCACCACCACGGCCATGCCCAAAAGAACAAGAATCCTCTGTCTCAAGATGCCCCTTTCTGCATCAGCATGCCTGCAGACGCCGGATCGAAGTATCGCATAAATCTATTTCTTCTTCCCCGTCGGATTGTACGCTGGAGGCATCAGGCTCTCACCGACGCGGACAGTGCTGCGCTTGCCGAACGCCTCAATCTCGATGCGGTCCTGACCGATTTCGACGATCTTCCGCCCCATCACGACATCGCCGACCCGTGCCTTCCGGCCGTCGACCAGAACGTAGCTCTCGTTACCGAGGAGGATGATCGCCTTGAGCACGTACAGGCCCGCGCCCTTGCTGCGGCTGCTGCGGCGACCACCCCGCGCGCTGGCGCTTTTCAGCATCCGGCGCTTCTCCCGCTCCTGCTGTTTCAGCGCCTTCTTGCGGCGGCGCTCCTCGACCTTGATCTTCTTGATCTGGGCGCGGCGCTCTGCCTTGGTAGTCGGCTTCAATGCACCCGCGACCCTGCCGGCCCTGGCTCTCTTGCTGCCGGCAGGACGGACGGCCTTCGCGCCCGACGTGGGCGCGGCGCCGTACTCAGACGTATCCGCGAACGCGCTCTTGGACTTCGCCCGCGCCTTGCCTCCCTTGGGCCGCAGCAGCATGTAGCCGGCAACGACGAACACGACCAGCAGCAACAAGACAAGGACGATCCTTCTCATAGCTTCCCGCCCGTGGCCAGGCTCGAAGCGACAAGGTTCACCAGCAGCTTGGCCTCGACTTCAGGACGGATGTCCTCGCGCGCGGTTACCTCGAAGTCGGGCACGCGCACGAAATACGGGAACTTATCGAGGCTCTCGACGTACTGGCCGATGTCGATATAGCGGCCCTGCACAGTAACCGTGAACGGCACACTGCGCAGCGGCGCGGTCGGCGACTCCTGCAGGAGCAGCGAGTCAAGCGACGGTGGGGCGATTTCCAGGAACCGTACCTTCCGCTCGATCGCCAATTGAGCGAGTCGTCGCAGAATGGAGAGCATCTGCGCGCGCGGAACGACCCGCGCGATGAACTGGGCATTCGACTGCTGCAATTCGGCCACGTGCGCACGCAACTGGCCGATGCCCTTCACCCGCGCCCGCGTGTCATCGAGCTGCTTCTGCAACTGGGCGGCCTGGGCCGCGTTCTGTTGCCGGGCCTTAAGTCGCGGCTGGTAGAGAACGAACACAGCGAAGATAGCCAGCACGACGTAGGCCGCCAGTCCGATAATCAGTACCCGTCTCTCAAGTAGTGCCATGGTTCACTCCGTTACGCACTGGATCTCAAACTCCAGGACAGCCTCGCCCTGGAGCGTACTTCGGTTCTTCGAAACGAGTTGAACCTGCTGGAACCCGGGGCTGTTTTCCAGGTCAATCATGAACTGGGAGAGGTCGATGTCGAGCAGGAACGGTTCGCTCGACACGACCCCCGTCAGCTTCACGGTCCGCTGGCCGGTCAGGGCCAGAGAATTGAGCTGGATGTTCGCCGGTATCATCCTCGTCACTGCTGCAAGCACCGGGACCGAGATAATCTCCTCACCGACTACCCCGGTCAGGCTGCGCTGCTTCGCTTCCATCTCCTTAATCTGGTCCTCAAGCGCGAAGTACTCCTTGTTCGCGTCCTCGGTTGCCTTGAGATCGCGCCTCAACCGGCTGACCTGAGCCACCGATGCCTGTGACCAGCCGGCCAGGACGACGTAGATGACGACGAGGAGGCCCACCCAGAGCACGCCGCCGGCAACCGCCAGCCGGATGTCCCGGGCGACGAACTTGCCGGACTTCATCTCTCCCGGCAACAGGTCGACCGACGCGTGATCGTAGACGAGACCCAGCGCCGTCACCAGCCGGTAGCCGACCTCATCCTCCGGAGCCGTGCCCTTCTTGTACAGCCCGGACTCCTTGAACGGGTCGAATATCTGGGTAGGAACGCCGAGACTGGTCTGGATGTACTCGCGCAGACCCTTCATCGCCGCCGTGCCGCCGCAGATCAGGAGTCGGTCGATCTTCGTCTCGCCGAACTCGCGACGGTAGTAGTCGATCGAGCGGTTGACCTCGGCCACGAAACGCTCGAGCGCCGGCCGTTGCAGGGTCGCCAGCCGCTTCACCATGACTCCCGACGGCAGCCGCTCGGCGTTGTCTTCCGACGGCAGGCCATACTTCCGCTTCAGGTTCTCCGCGTCGTAGGCATCGAGCGCCAACTGCCCGTCCTCGGTCGTAATCGCCACCGTCATCGCCTCGGTGACGGCGTTGCCGGCCGTGGTTATCGTCCGGGCCAGGTCAAGCCGCTCGCCCTTCATGAACACCATGTCGGTAAACTCGGCCCCGATGTCCAGCAGACAGACGGTTTCGTCCGGCCGCACGCGGCCGAACTTCTTCACCGCCGCCTGCAGTGCAAAGGGGATGACGCTGATGCCGGTCGGCTCGAGGCCGGCCTTGCGCAGCGTCGAGATGTGGTCCGACACGATGTCTTTGCGGGCGGCCACGACCATAACGTTGTCCTTGATCGCACCGGCCTCGCGCTGCGGGCCCAGGGCCTTGAAATCGAGAATCGCTTCGTCAAGGGTGAACGGCGAGTACTTCTCCAGCCGGAGGAGAATTGCATCCTTCAGCTCGCGGCGGTTCATCTTCGGGAACGGAGCCTGGCGCAAACTCACCGACGGTCCGGACACGAAGCTGAACACCTCGCCCGGTTTGTAGTCCTTGACCAGTTCGCGCAGGATGGAGGGGACGTCGAACGCCTCGCCGATCTCCTTGAAGCCGTAATCGGTGATGCGGCCGCCTTCCATCTTGACGGACTTCACCGAATTGGAACCGATATCGATACAGAGCGTGCCTTTGCCGCCGCCACCGAATAGATTGCCGAAAAGACTACCGGTTGCCAATATTCCTCCTTATCATGTCTGTCGTCACGGCGTAACCGTTATCTCCGAGCCGTCACTGAAGCGGAAAAGGAATGTCTTGCCGCCGATGTTGCTCAGCACTGAGTCACCGACATCGGTGTAGAACTTCATGAATTGAAACTCAACCTGCTCCGACATGTTCGGCGGCACGACGCACGCGGGAGCGACGTCCGCTGTGTCGCCCTGCGAGATCCCGGGCAGAACTGGGTATCCGGAGTAGAGATTACCCCTGATCCATAGCTCTGTCATGTACGCCGCGTCCGGCGACTGGATGAAGCCGATTCCGGTAACGGTGTTGTCCGTGGGCCCGTCGTTCACAATGTAAATCAGGAAACCCGAGCTGTCGGAGTAGATTTTCGGGGGACCGACCATCCGCAGTTGGTTCCGGAACAACTTGCCGAATCGGAAGTCAACAATCGTCCTCGATCGCGGCGACACCGTTACCCAACGCGTCAACGAGTCGCCGGTCGCCATCTTTGCGACCAGCCGGTGAGTGCCGATTGGCACCGTGTCGCCAGTCACGAGTGAGAATTGGTAGTACCCGCCCGGGTCGGTGAACTTGAGCCTCGACGGGTGACCCGAGGCATAATAGAGTGTTATCATTATGCTCGAGTCATTGTCCGGCGGGTTGTTATCAGCGTCGGTGATGGTGCCGCTGATGATACTGTTGTAAAGTTGAGACAGCGAGTCGGCAACCCTGACGGTCATCGGGAACTTACCGTTGCCGGGGCTCTCAATCGACCCGCTCGCGAAGCTGTAGATGTAAAGATGGCCCCAACCGTCCAACTGGTACCCGATCGTGTCGCCGCCGACTGTCTGGCGGACGTATGGACCGTGCCAGTTCGTGTCACCGCTTTCGTTGTGCACCAATTCCCTCAGGTCATTGGGAAGCCTGCCCATGTCACCAAAGAACCCGAAGTCCACGCGGCGGCCATCATAGGTCAGGTCCGGGTTACCGGTAATCGCCATGACCAGTTGGTTCATCTCTTTCGTGGTCTGGTCGAACAACGACCGGTCCCGGGTCGCGTCAATCGTCCGGAGCGCCACCGTGCTGAGTATGCCGATGATGAGCAGCACGACCAGCAGTTCCATCAGAGTGAAGCCCGCTCTACCCTTCATGCTACACCTCCCGCTCATGGCTCGCTGTTCCAGTCGACGTTGAGTCTCAACGTGACGTCGTGGGCGCCGAGGCCCGGATAGACAGTGACGTCCGCGGTCGCCATTGTCGACTCAACCGGCGGGTTGTAGACGTTTGCGTACAGGGCCACAAGCCGGTGCGTCCCCTGCGGGATGCCCGTATATGTGAATTGAGCGGCCTCGGCAAGGCGTAGCTCCAATCCCGTCAGCTTGCCCTCGATTGGATAGTAGAGTGTCACCTTGAGGCCGGTCAAAATGCTATCGCGTCTTGCGGGCGGTTGAGCGTTGAGCGGCGACGCGCCCCGAACGTCGACAATCTGGCCGTCCAGGGTATTATTGGTCAAGTCGTTCAGGCTGTACGGGAGAAAGACTGTCTGCCACCTCGTCCTGTCCGCGTATCCGCGTCCGCCGTAGCTGCGGAGGAAGAGACTATCCTTATTATAGATAATCGTGTCGCCCCACCCGTCAATCCGGTAGCCGTCGGGCGACTCGTTGAAGGTCGCGCGCAGGTAGGGTCCACGCCAGCGGCTGCTGTCGCCCCCCGGGAAGACCATGAGTTCCTCCAAGTTGTTGGGCAGCCGTCCGACGTCACCGACGAACCCGAAATCCGCGCGGTGGCCAGCAACAATGTAATCGGGTTCACCGACGATGACGTTGACGAGTTGATTCAGTTTCCGGGACGTGGTTTCCGCCCGACCCCGTTCCAGGGTCACATCCCATGTCTTGACCGCGGCCGTGAGGATAATGCTCAAGATCATCAGTACGACCAGAAGCTCGAGCAGGGTAACGCCGCGGGCGCGACCGCGAATGGAAATGAGCATCAGAACATCACCCTGACATCATCGCTGTCCCGGGCACCCGGCTGGCCGTTGAAATACCCGTCAGCCCCGGAGCTCTCAAGACCCAGCGTCTCGTTACCGTCCACGTAGAACCGGTACTCCTTGCCCCACTGGTCAGAGCGATAGCCCAATGCGCCGTCCTCCCGGACGTAGGGGCCGTTCCATCCCCGCTTGGTGTACGGGTCCCAGGCCGGCAGTGTCTCCTTGCCGACGTAGAAGATGCCTGCATACATTGCGTCAAAAGGGTGATTGGTGGCGAGCTCGATCAAGTCGCGAGGAAACCGGCCGACGTCGTTCTTGAATCCGGTCACGACCATCTCGCCGTTCATCGTTTGGCTGGGATCACCGACAATCGCATCGTGCAGCATCCTTAGCTCCTGGATCGTCGCGACCCGACGTGCGTTGGTCGTTATCCGGCCGACTATTGTCGGAACGAAAAAAGCAAGGATGATGCCCAACACGGATATCACGACCAGTAACTCAATAAGCGTGAACCCGTGGTCGCCGCGTGAAGTGCCGTTCACTGAGGCAATTATAGGAACTCGCCCTGTCAGTGTCAAGGACGGAAACCGTGCCATCGTTCCCCCTAGTTGTGCAGAACGAAAATCACCGCGTTATCGTCTTGGTCAAAAGACCGGATTGAGATACCGCCCCGGCCGATTCCGACGAGGCCGTACCCGAGCGGCCAGTCTGCGCCCTCCGGCTGCCAGACACTGTAGACGATCTCACCGAATTCGTAGCCGAACTGGTCGTTCGGTCCACCGTCCTGGGTGTCGCTCATGTCGGACTCCAGATCATACTCATCCGGGTTGAATTCGTCCGGGTCCATCTGTCGGCCGGTCCAGGGGTTGGTGGGCAGCGTACCCAGTTGGTCGTTGAATATGCCGCCGGGGAAAAGCGCCCCGTAGCCATCCTCGTAGAAATCATCGGCGTAATAGCCCTTCTCGGCGTGGAATTCCTCGACTACTACCTGGACGTTGTGAAGGTTCATCTTCATGGCGGCCTCGCGGGCCTGCTGGCGGAAACCCGCCAGCCTGGGAATGGTCATGCCCATAAGGACGCCCAGAATCAGAATCACTATCAGCAACTCGACGATCGTGAAACCTCTATTATCGCGCATACGTTCTCCTCGCCTCAAGTTATAGGGCATTAGTACCGGCTTGTCAAGTTAAGCCGCCGGCTACTCCCGCTGGCTTGGCGGCGTTGTCGTCAGGACCTTGCCGTTTTTGAGGATGAACTGCCCGCCGTAGGGCTCCTCGGGGATACGCTCGATATAGCCGGCGTCGACCAGTTCGGACAGGTCCGCCGGGGGCCGTCGCCTGTCCTCCAGAAATCGCTGCGCCGCCTTCTGGAGACTGTCAATTGCCTCCTCGGTGATGAGGTTCTTGAGCTGGCGAACGACGAGCGCCTTGAGGGCTCGATTCTCGGTGCCCTTCAGGATATCCAGCCACATCTCTCGAGCCGTTCGAAAATCACCGGCCTTGGCCTTGGCGATCGCGGCCCAGCGCGCGAGTATGAACCATGCATTGGGCATCTTCGAGGCGACATCGAAGAACGTGCTCGCCCGTTCGTAGTCGCGCAGCACCATGTAGCAGATGAACCCGGCATCAAAGGGAATCTGCCAGTTCATCGGATTGGCCTTCATGCCATCGGTCAGAAAGTCAACGGCTTCGTGCGGCTTGTGTGCGTCCCAGGCCAGCGTGATCGCCCCGAAATGGTACGCACCGATGAACCTGGGGTCGAGGGACACGAGAATGCCGAACACGTGACCCAGCCACTCGTACTTGCGGTCGGACATCAGGTGATAGCCGTAGTACTGAATGGCCCGGAGCCAGACGAAATCCGCGGCCAGACCTTGATACTCGATCGTGGCCTCGCGCACGAACCGGCCGGACGGAAAGTAGGCCATCTCCGCGATCGCCTTCTCCCGCATGCGACTCTCCCCGGCCCGGTCCAGTGAGAGTTGAAGCAGGTAGGCGCCAACGAACCCCCAGATGATCAAGACCGCCGGCAGGATGCCGGCAAGCGGCCCGGGAATCCGCGCAGCCGACCGGTGCGGCTTGACCTCTGTCAGCACCGGAGCTAGAACTCCTTCCGATTGAATATCGCCACCGAGATCAGCAGCAGCGTCGCCGTGTAGACAAGGGCGTACAAGCCGGAAAGCAGCAGCGCATCCGGGTCCAGTGCCGCTCCGTAAACGACCTCCGCCCTGATGTTGAAGTTTGAGAAATTGGGCAGCACGTAGTAGAGAAACTGGCTGACGACCTTGACGACCACCGACGGGCTCATCGCAGCCAGCAGCTTGAGGTCTCGTGTCAGGTTCCCGACGAAGTAGACGGCGAATGTGAACACCGCCCCGGTGATGGGCGTGGAGAACGTGGAAAACAGCACGGCAACCGCTGTCAGGATTGCCAGCTCAAAGAAAGTCATCAGGACCGCCAGCATCAGGTAGAGCGGGGCTCCGATGCCCAGGATAAGCAGAATCACATAGAAGGCCGCGGTCATCACGACCAGGCTTACGACCAGGACCGCCATCAGCCCGAGGTACTTGCCCAGGATGAACTCCCAGCGACGAACCGGCTTGGCCAGCATGATGTAGATGGTGCGCTTCTCGATTTCCTTGTACACGATCCGGCCGCCCATCAGGATTGAAATCAACACGCAGAACAGCGTGATTGCCGAGAGGCCCAGATCCTTGATCACCTTGGCTTCCTCGCCGAGTGCGAGCGGCTGAATAACGCGGGCGCTGCCCATAACCAGGACCGCGAACGCGACCAGGGTAACGAGCACCTTGTCCCGGACCGACTCGCGAAACGTGTTCAGCGCAACTCCTGACACGCGTTCGATCACGACGCCCTCCCGGCCCGCTCCACGTGAGCCATGAAGTACTCCTCGAGGGTCTTACGATGGGGCACAAGCCCGACGACCCGGATGCCGCCGACTTCGCGGCAGATGGCCATTATCTTGTCAACGTCCTCATCATTCCGAACCGCAAGCAACAGCTCATCACCGGACTTTATGGCGTGCTGAGACACGCGTTCGAGGATCTTCTGGGTCTTGCCGGTCACGCCCCTGACCGTAACCTCGATTGACTCGGCGGCGTCGGCCAGAACCTGGTTCAGGCGGCCGACCTCGACGATACGGCCGTCGATTATGATCCCCACCCGGTCACAGATCATCTCGACGTCCGAGAGAATGTGCGTGGAGAAGAAGACCGTCTTGCCTCTCTCGCGAAGGTCAATAATGATGTCCCGGAATTCCTTGCGGCCGACCGGGTCCAGTCCGCCCATCGGCTCGTCCAGCACGACAAGCTCGGGGTCGGCGACCAGCGCCTGGGCAATTCCCACGCGCTGCAACATGCCGCGGGAGAAATTTCGCATCTGTACGCCGGCTGAATGCTCCATCCGCAGGAGCCGCAGCAAGCCGGTCACGCGGCCGGCAACGTCGGTCGAAGTCACGCCCGACAACTGCGCCGCGAGCTGCAGGAATTCGCGGGCGGTAAGATGGTCGTAGAAGTAGGGCGACTCCGGCAGGAACCCAAGCCTTACCTTGGCCGCCGCGTCGCGTGGCGGCCGACCGAACACCAGCGCCGTCCCGGAAGTCGGTTCCGTCAGCCCCATCAGGATCTTGATCAGCGTCGTCTTGCCGGCGCCGTTCGGACCGAGGAATCCGAATATCTCGCCCCGCTCGATTTCCAGGCTGATGTCCTTCAACGCCTGTACGCGCTTCATCCGGAATCCGCTACGGTAAACCTTACCCAGCCTGGCGACGGCGATCACCGGTTCAGAAAGGTCCAACATGGCAGAGCGATTATAGAAGCGGGCGCAACGGAGTCAAGCCGGCCGCAGCCCCGAAAAACACCTGGGCGGAGCCTTGCGGCCCCGCCCAGATTCCGCTGATGGAGCGGTTAGTTATGGAGCACGAAGTAGATGTACTCCTCGTTGTACTCGTCGCGGTCGAACATCGGATAGGATATGTCACGACCATAACCACAGATGCCGTACTCCTGGACAACCTCCAGCGGGTTCTCGTCCGGGATGTAGCCGAGCACCGCGATGGTGCCCTGCAGGTCGTTGTCCGCCTCACGTGCGTCATACATGCATTGGTCGTCGTCACTGCGAACCTGAGAGTTCTGGCCTTGCTCGTCGAACTCGTCGTAGTCGTAGCACAGGTCCTCGTCCTCGATGTTGTAGCGCATGCCGGTGTACGGGTTGATCGGAGCCTGGCCGTAGATCGGCGAACCATCGATGCCGATCGGGTCACCACCCGGGAAGTACGCGTAGAAGATGTCATCTTCGGAGGTCCAGTCCGCGTCACTGCTCGGGTAGTTGCCGTTGTGGTCAGTCGCATACGCTTCGAGGCACGTCTGGACGACGTGCATGTTGTTCTTCACGGAGGTACGACGGGCACGCTCCTGGAACAGCACGAAGTTCGGGATGATGAGGGCGAGCAGGATACCGATGATGAGGATTACAACCAGCAGTTCTATCAGTGTGAAGCCCTTCTTATTCATTGGGGTTCACCTCCTCTCTTTTTTGGATTAGAATGAGCAGGCCACTGCGACACGCTCTGGAACGCGTCCAGACAGTTGTGTCCAGTCAGGGTTCTTTTGCACATCTCAGTCACCATACTCAAGGACAATTGTAGCCCCCTGAATACCCCTGTCAACAAAAAAAGCCGCGTCCTGTTAGCACTTGGTCACAGTGTCACAGCGCGTTGACAAAGTTCTTCGTTTCGAGCTGGCCATGCGGACCCTGGCCACACGGCTCATTTTCGGTGACAGCCCGCAGATCGGGGTCGGGGCGAGCGCATCGATGGTACGTTTCAGGGCCTGCTGGTCGCGGAATTGCGTCGCAAGAGCATCACCGAGTCTGAACCCGCAACCGCCCGTCTCGATTGCGCTTTCGTCCCCGGGATCGACTGCCGCTTCAGAGTCAAACCTGAGACGCCCGGCCGGCCCTCCGGAAGCTGGCTCCCGAAGTTGACCTACGGTAGGTCCAACGCGCCGGCGCCACACGCGAGGTCAGCAACGACAACGTCATCACCCATGGTGCTCGGAGATACCAGTTGCTGCCCACGCGCCGCAACGTCTGTGTTGCCGGTTCGCCGCGCGGCTTCCATGAAGGGACATGAGAAGTCGACATCCAACAGGCCGCCGCACCGCAAGAGGACCTATGGTATTTTCGTGAGGGATCGGTATGACGTTGCCACTGCTGTTTAACACAAAGAAACGCATCCCGCGCGGCCGGCTGGCAGGCACGCCTGTCCCGCCCAGTCGGCTGGCCTGATGCCCGCCGGCCCGACCTCGGGAGATGAACAGCAGCACAAGACGTCAAAAGAAAAACCCGGCAGCGACCTACTCTCCCATGCCGTTGCCAGCACAGTACCATCGGCCCTGGAGGGCTTAACGTCTCTGTTCGGAATGGGAAGAGGTGTGGCCCCTCCGGTATCACCGCCGGGAATGTCAAACTCCAAATTGTAAGAGGAGAAGAAGCAGACCGAAATCTCAAGCCGCACGGCTGATTAGTACCACTCGGCTACACGCATTGCTGCGCTTCCACCTGTGGCCTATTACCTGGTAGTCTACCAGGAGCCTTCAGGGCGACTCCCCTTGCGGGGGTCACACGGGAAACCTAATCTTGGGGTGGGCTTCCCGCTTAGATGCCTTCAGCGGTTATCCCTGCCGTACTTGACTACCGAGCAGTGCCCTTGGCAGGACAGCTCGTACATCAGAGGTACGTCCACCCAGGTCCTCTCGTACTATGGGCAGCTCCCCTCAAGTTTCCTACGCCCACGATGGATAGAGTCCGAACTGTCTCACGACGTTCTGAACCCAGCTCACGTACCGCTTTAATGGGCGAACAGACCAACCCTTGGGACCTTATTCAGCCCCAGGATGCGATGAGCCGACATCGAGGTGCCAAACTTCGCCGTCGATGTGAACTCTCGGGCGAAATCAGCCTGTTATCCCCAGAGTACCTTTTGTCCGATGAGCTATGGCCCTTCCACGCAGAGCCACAGGATCACTAGGTCCGACTTTCGTCTCTGATCGAGCCGTCGCTCTCACAGTCAGGCCGGCTTATGCCCTTGCGCTCGCCGCACAGTAACCGTCTGTGCTGAGCCGACCTTCGAGCGCCTCCGTTACAATTTAGGAGGCGACCGCCCCAGTCAAACTACCCGCCTGCCACTGTCCACCGGCCGGATTACGGCACGGTGTTAGAAACCCAACAGAACAAGGGTGGTATTTCACCGCTGGCTCTGCCCGGGCTAGCGCCCAGGCTTCATAGCCTCCCACCTATCCTACACATGCCCTGCCAGAATCCAATGACAAGGTATAGTAAAGGTTCACGGGGTCTTTTTGTCCAATCGCGGGCAGGCGGCATCTTCACCGCCGCTACAGTTTCGCCGGGCTTCTTGTCAAGACAGCGCACCACTCGTTACACCATTCGTGCAGGTCGGAACTTACCCGACAAGGAATTTCGCTACCTTAGGACCGTTAGAGTTACGGCCGCCGTTTACCGGGGCTTCGGTCGAGAGCTTTGCCTTGCGGCTGACCCCCTTCCTTAACCTTCCGGCACCGGGCAGGTGTCAGTCCCTATACATCGCCTTCACGGCTTAGCAGAGACCTGTGTTTTTGTTAAACAGTCGGTAGTGCCACTTCACTGCGGCCGGCTTGCGCCGGCACCCCTTATTCCGAAGTTACGGGGCTAGATTGCCGAGTTCCTTAACAAGAGATCACCCGAGCACCTATGGATATTCTCCTCACCCACCAGTGTCGGTTTACGGTACGGTCACCCGGACGCCTGGCACAGAGGGTTTTCTCGGCAGTCGGTTTGGCCCGGTTCCGCCCCCTTGCGGGGGCGTCCCATTCGCCACAGAGAATTATGGGCGCGGATTTGCCAACGCCCCATCTCCATGGCTTAGACCCCGATCCAATACGGGGCCGGACCTTTCCTCCTGCGTCACCCCTTAGCTCGTAACGGCGCCAAGGTGGTTCCGGAATATTGACCGGATTTCCATCGCCTACGCTTTTCAGCCTCGGCT